>ERZ1026898.171-NODE-171-length-44861-cov-18.467348_pt1 | contig 44861 bp, 43 predicted proteins | sample MGYA00380178_ERZ1026898 | MGnify/ENA primary metagenome ERZ1026898 (study PRJEB33269, sample SAMEA4719814) | human gut metagenome | biome: human-associated habitat; feature: organic feature; material: feces | place: Cameroon | collected 2013-10 ...
ATTTTTATGATAATATATAGTGATAGATAATTCAATAAAAAACATGTAAACATATTGTAAAAACTCTCTGCTTGCCACACGAATCGATAAAATATAACGATTTTTATCAAGCTGTCATTTCCTTACTTGACACGGCAATGACAGCTTTCGGGCAATATAGTTGCTTTATTTTTCGTCTACGTATTTATTGCTCCAGTCGCCGTCTGTGCTTACTGCAATATTGCCGCTGATGCTAAGGTTCTGGAATTTTAGCTCATCTTCGCTGAATTCTTTTTTGCAGCCTATGGCAAAGTTGCGCAGGTTTACGGTCATTAGCCTGTTGTGCGTGAACATCTTACCCTGCCTATGCTCTTTGTAGTCAGCAAGGACAAAGTTTGCGCCGCAGTCTGCAATCACAAGCTCCTTAGGGCGGATTGCTACAATTTTAACCGGTCCGTAAAAGTGTGTGCCGCGTTCTTCATATTCTGGAATGTACGCTTCAATTGAAGTCCATTTTGTTACATCATTTTCGGCATTTTCAACATTTGTTGCGCTTATTGTTCTTGAAGAATTTTTCCATCCATAAACTTCATAAGTTGACAAGTCCGCAGACAAAAGAACAAGCGCGCCGCGGCTGTATACTGTATAACCATCATTTAAAGTAAATTGATTTGCAGTATTTAAACTTTTTTCGTTTACAAGGACTGCCACTGTTCCGTCTTCAAGAACCGCCATGTCTGTAACTTCGCCGGAAACACCGATAGTCGAGAGTTGAATTCCATTTTGTCTTGTTAATTTTACATTTTCATCTTTTGTAAAATATATGATATTTGGATCAGAAGAGTCTTCATAATCTATATATATAAGGTAAACTTTATTTTCTTGAACCGCAAAATTCAAAAAACTTTGACCTTTTGAAGCATTAAAATCACGGTTAAAACTTGTATTATAACTGTTTTCAGAATTTTGCAAATAGAAATTAATGGACTTTTCGAGACCAATCCAATATGTATCTGTTGTGCTATCATAATAAAGAGGGGTTTTTATAAGACTTGATGTGTCAATCTGTGATAATTGCTCATCGTTTCTATATAAAATGTCATCTCTTATATAGTATATTTTGCCTTCTCTATCTTCCACGGGATTGTAGGGTTGTTCACCTAAAGTAAAGTCTATAGATATTTCTTGCATTGTTGTGTAATTATAAAGTTTCTTTATGTTGGAATAATCCGTAAGAATCATATACTTTGAATAGTACGCGGTTTGCCCCTCAAGAATCATTGCAATATTGCAGTCTGTGGTTTCGCCGGCTCTTACGGTAATCTCTGTGCTTCCGCTGCCTTCAAGGATGTTTTCGCCTAGGTTCCAGGCTTCCGCTGTGGCAGTGTATTTTCCCGGCTCCAGGTCGCCAAACTCTATTACCCCCCCCCACAGCTCCTTCCTCGGTTTGGTCAAAGTCGTCATTATAAAGGCGCACAATGAATTTGTCGGCGTTGTTTTTGCTGTAAGTGTATGTGGCGCGACCGCTTCCCGGCAGGGCAACACGGACAGAGCCGTTTTCGCCGGAGCCGGAGCTCATGTTCATGCATGAAATAAATGCAAATAAAAATGCTGGTAAAATAGAAAAAATAAGTTTTTTCATAATGTTCCTCCTTGGTCAGGGATTCCCGTGTCGCTGCGCGGGAATGACAGTTTTTTTTGTCAGTAAATGCTATCACCTTGTCATTATCCGGCTTGACCAGATAATCTGCACCGTAAAACAACAGTCCTTATAATTATGATTTAAAATATTCTAATTGTCAGCATTTAGAGGCATTTTTTTAACTTTTTTATTGCGCAATCTGTTGCTCACTTTTTGTTTTGTGAGGTTTTGTTATAAAAATTTTCCTAGATTTTTTGAAATTTCCGTGATATTATTTTTATAAATCAACACGTGTAAATGTCAAGGATTGGAGAAAAACATGATTTCATATTCTTTTGATAATAAAAGCCTTTTTAAGGGTGAAAAAAGATGGTTTCCGATTATGGGCGAAATCCATTATTCACGATACCCGGACAGCGGCTGGAAAGAGGCTCTTTTAAAAATGAAAGAGGGCGGAGTGGATATTGTGAGTTCCTACGTAATTTGGATTCATCACGAGGAAATTGAAAATCAGTTTGAGTGGACAGGCTGGCGCGATCTTCGCAAATTTGTTCAGACTATAAAGGAATGCGGGCTTTCAATGATTTTGCGCATCGGGCCTTGGAGCCATGCGGAAGTTCGCCACGGAGGATTCCCGGACTGGCTTCTTGCAAAATGTCCTGATGCACGCAATACGAATGATGAAAAATATTTTGCGGAAGTTGAGAAATTCTACAAGGCGATTTACGAGCAGGTAAAAGGCTTGCTTTTAAAAGACGGTGGTCCGATTATCGGAGTTCAGATTGAAAATGAATTCGGCCATTGCGGCGGACTTACAGGCGATGCAGGCGAAGCGCACATGAAGCGTCTTGAAAAAATGGCGCGTGAAACTGGCTTTGATGTTCCTTTGTATACTGCGACTGGCTGGGGTGGAGCTGTTACAGCCGGACTTTTGCCTGTTATGGGCGGCTACTGCGAAGCTCCTTGGGATCCGCGCATTACAGAAATTGAGCCTAGCGGAAACTACGTGTTCACTTACGAGCGCAACGACCATGCGATTGGCTGCGATTTTGGACTTGGCGAAGGAATCACTTTTGATATGACAAAATATCCATATCTTACTGCGGAGCTTGGCGGCGGACTTCAAGTTACTTTAAAACGCCGTCCGATTGCACAGCCAAAAGACATTGGCGCTATGAGCCTTGCAAAAATGGGAAGCGGTTGCAACCTGCTTGGCTACTATATGTATCATGGCGGACAGAACCCGGAAGGAAAGCTTACAACTCTTGAAGAAAATATTGCGACTGGCTCTTTGAACGACATGAGCATAAAGAACTACGATTTCCGAGCGCCTTTGGGAGAGTACGGACTTCCAAACGGAACTTACGGCGAGATAAAATTGTATTCACTTTTTGCGCATGACTTTGGAGAATTTCTTGCCTCCACGGAAACTGACTTGCCTGACTCAAATCCTATTACACCGGAAAACTTTTCTGACTTGCGCACAAGCTGGCGTTACAAAGAATGTGAGAAATGTGGAAAAAAACGCGGCTTTGTCTTTGTAAACAATTATCAGCGCAGAAGAAAAATGGCTGGGCATAAAAATGTTGTGCTTGCTTCCACAGAAAAAAGCGGCGCGGACATTCAGTTCCCGGCGATTGATGTTGCAGACAAAGACTTTTTCTTTTTGCCGTTCAACATGAAAGTTGCGGATGGACTTTTAAAGACTTCGCTTGCAACTCCGCTTTGTGTTTTAAATAACCAGCGCAAAGTTTACGTTTTTTATTCAGCTGCAAAACCTGTCGGCTCTTTGGCTGAAAAAGATTCCAGTGTTTGTTCCGCAAAGGACGCTTCCGTTTCTCTTTATCAGTTTGAAGGCGAGGTTCCTGACTGTGATATTGTAACGCTTTCAAGAGAAGATGCATTGAACGCTCATAAAGTTTCTGCAAACGGAAAAGAATATCTTGTTGTGACGGATTCAGTTTTGTTCCAGAATAACCAAGATGGAAAAACAGAACTTGAATTTGAAGACTGCAAGAAAATTTCATTCAAGGCATTCCCGGAACTTGAAAAAGTTCCAGAAGGATTTTCTGCAAAAAAATGCGGCGGCGGATTCACGGTTTATACTTTCGACCAGAACGCTGCGGAATCTCCAAAAGTTTCGTGCCAGAAAATTTCAGAAGATGAAAAAACTGCGGTCTATAAAATTTCCGTGGAAAGCTGGCAGAACGGACTTGATGATTTATTTATTGACATTGGATATGCCGGAAACTGCGCGCGCCTTTATGAAAACGGAAAGCTCATTGACGACGGAATTTTTGTTGGCGAAAATTATCCGTGGAGCATCGGGCTTAAACGCTACGGAAAAAATGCGCATGACTTTACTTTGGAAATTGATGCGCTCAAAAAAGACGCTCCGATTTTTATAGAAGAATGGCCGGACTTTGCTGGTCAGGGTTCGCTCAAAAAAGTCAACGGAATAAAGGCTAGAGCTTTTGTGAAAATTTCTGCCCAGCTTTAAAGATTAGGCAGTTTTAAAATCCGTCTTATTTTTTAAGGCATTTAAATTAGTCCTCCTCATCATCCCTGAATTTGCTTTTTGGTCATTGTGGCAAGTCCGGGGATGATTTTTTTGCATAGGGAGTAAAATATTTTAATAAAAAATTTGATTTATGAAATTGTTGTGCTAAAATAATTGGTAGATGTTTCATTACGGAGAAGAATTTTGAAGCTCAGCTTTTTACAGTTTGAATTCAACCTTGAATTTTTAAAGCCGGCCATTGTCAGCGCAAATCCTTTGTTTGTTCTTCGCGGAATGCTGGGAAAGAACCTGCGTTCAATGTGCTGCATTTCCAGGCAGTCGGTCTGCGGCGAGTGCCTTTACAGCAAAACCTGCGCCTATTCGTATATTTTTGAGACGATTCTTCCGTCTGATAATTCTGTTCTGCCCGGACGGGACAAGGGCTGCCATCCGTATTCGCTTTCTGTAAAAAACCGGGAACATAAAAATCCTTTGACTGAATATTCATTTATCCTCACGCTTTTTGGAAAATCTGTTGAATATCTTCCATATATATACGCGGCTTTTGTCCGTGCCGGAAACGACGGAATCTTTAAAAGCCGGGCACAGTTCAGGATTAAAAGCGTTGTTTCGGGCGGAAAAAATATTCTTATTGATGAAAATCATATTGATATGGAAATTCCTCCGCAGATATGGGATTCCGACGAGGGGTTGAAATCAAGACCGCACGAGATTCTTGTTGAACTGAATTCTCCTCTGCGGTTCAAGTTTGGCGGAAGATACGGAACAGATTTTTCCGCGCAGGATTTTATGGGCTGCCTTTACCGCCGCGCAAAGACTTTGTGCTCACTTTACGGTGAGGTTTTGGAAGATGATTGTCAGAAATATATTCCGTCAGAATCGCTTGAAATTACAGACAGAAAAATCAGGTGGATTGACTTTAATCATTATTCCGCGCGCCAGAAAAATGCAATGGAACTTGGCGGAAGCGTGGGAAACTTTAAGATAACAGGAAACTTTTCAGACTTTGAGCTTTCTTTGCTGGAACTGAACAAAATTGCCGGAGCAGGAAAAAACACAAACTTCGGGCTTGGGCAGATAGATTATTGGAGCAAGTAGGAGAAAAAAAGATGGTAGATGTAAATATAACGAAAGAAGAACTTGTGATTGCAGCTTGGCTTCATGACGTAGGAAAATTTGCCCAGCGGGCGGATATTCAGGAACTATACGACAGCAAGCTTGAAGGCAGATATTGCAGGACTACAAAAGACGGACGTTTTACTCATCAGCACGTTGTTTATACGGAAGGATTTTTGAATAAGTATAAAGATGTTCTTCCTGACAATATTAATTTTGAGCATATAAAAACTCTTGCCGCAAGTCATCATAATCCTTCTTCTTATTTTGAGTGGATTATAAGCCAGGCGGACTGCTTGAGCAGCGGTTCTGACAGATGCAATATTTTGGGAATTGCAGAATGTGAAAATGAAAACCAGTTTGATGAGGAAAAAGAAAAGTTGAGGTTCTATGAAAAGCCGATGATTCACATTCTTTCAACCTTGCATTTGGACGGTCGCGCTGAACCTGAAAAAGCGTTTTGCAAAATGTCGGAACTTGAAGAAGATTCTGTGATTCCGGCTGAAAAATGTAAAACTTCAAAAGAAGAATATAAAGCGCTCTGGGAAAAGTTTGTAAAAGATTTTCAGAAATTGCAGGGATTGAATTATGACGAATTTCTTCTGTCCTTAAATTCTCTGCTTGAGCGTTACTGGTGGTGTATTCCGTCTGCAACAAATTCCGATGCGGACATAAGTTTGTATCAGCATGCAAAGACAACCGCCGCTTTTGCAGCCGCTCTTTATGAATATCACAAAGAAGAAAATTCTGAAAATGAACTTTCGTTAAGAACAGACGGCAAAAAATTTCTTTTTATCAACGGCGATATTTCAGGAATCCAGAATTACATTTTTGATTTGAAGACTTCTTCTGACAATGCAAAACTCCTTCGCGCAAAAAGTTTCCAGCTTTGGGCGTTGAGCGAGATTATTTCTCAGTATATTACAAGGCAATTTGGTGTAACTTATGCGAACATTATGACTTCTGCCGGCGGAAAATTTATCATTCTTTTGCCGAATACACAAAAAGCAAAAAAACGGCTGGAAGAGCTTCAGCTTGAGATTGAAGAGTATTTCTTAAACGAATTCGCCGGAAAACTGACTTTTATTGTAAGTGACGGGACTGTGGCAAGTTATAAAGACTTGCAAAAAGAAAATGTCATCTCGCTGATAAACAAAATAGGCGATGACGGCGATATTGCAAAGTCAAGGAAAATGCAGAAAGTCCTTAAAAAATGCGGCGCTGTTCTGGAGACGCAGTATGAAAATTTGCAGAAATTTGGTGAATGCCCGAAGTGTGGAATTTTTGCCGCCAGAAGTGTGGAAGGTTCTGACGATGAGCGGCAGTGCAAGTCATGCGAAAAACTTATTGAAATTGGAGGAAAACTTGTAAAGTCAGCAAAACTTGTAAAGTCAGCAAAACTTGTCTTGAAATCCGAAAAATTGCTTCATTTTGGCGACATGATAAAACTTTATGAATGGGATGAGGATGTAAAGTTTTATTATTCCGTAAATGATTTCAAACCTAAATTTCCGCTGGTAACGTTGCCATATATCGCGCCAAAGACCGAAAACGATGAGTTTTTGACTTTTGAGGATATTGCAAATCTTTCTAAAGGAAACAAGAAACTTGCAATGTTCAAAGCAGATGTAGATAACCTTGGTCTTATTTTCAGCCAGTCTTTGGAAGAACGAATGTCATTTTCGCGGTATGCGGATTTAAGCCATCAGCTGCATTATTTCTTTTCCGGATTTTATTCCTGGTTTGTAAAGAATAAGACCGACCAGTTTGGCGAATTTTACAAAGATAAGATTTATACAGTTTTTTCGGGCGGGGATGATTTGTGCATTCTTGGAACTTGGGAAAGCGTTTTGCAGTTTGCCCTTGATTTTCAGAAAGAGCTTAAGATGTTTACGAACAATAATCCTTCTGTAACGATAAGCGGCGGAATTGCGCTTGTGAATTCAAAGTTGCCGGTAAGAAATATTGCGGACGAGGCAGAGAAGAATCTGGAGCTTTCTAAAAATCACATCGGAAAAAATGCGGTTACGGTTTTTGGAGCAACTGTATCTTGGACTGAATATGAAAAATACCTTTCGGACGGAAAATATTTTGCAGAACTTATGAGGAAAAATGAACTTTCAACTGGAGTTATCTACAAATTTATTGATTTTGCAAACCGCGCGGAAAAAACATTGGGCGATAAAGATAAGATTGCAGATGTGAGCGAGCTTGTAAACACAAAAGACAGAATCTGGAAGAGCAATATGATTTATGTTCTTGCAAGGAATGTAAAGAATGATGAGCTGAAAAAAAGGCTTTTGGCTTACGGAGAGAATCCGCAGGAAATGGTAAAGTCCCGCATAGCGGTAAGTTATGCGTTGTATATGAATAGACATCTATAAAAACAATGCCTGTTTTTATAGATGTCGTCGAGTTTTAACGCTTGAAAACGTCAATCGTTAAAACATCGCAGTTTTTTTTAGGAGGAAAAAATATGGGAGACGGAAGAAATGGGAATCAGCAGTATTATGGAAACAGAAACGGCGGAGGATATCAGAAGAACTCTTTTGAGGATAAATCTGAGACACCAAATCCTGTGAAAATTACAAGTTTTTACAAGGCTGACGGAAAAACAGTTCAGGAAGATTTGTTTGATTCTGTTGCACTGAATGTTGCAAAATCATTCAAAGGTAAAAATAAAATTGGTAAAGACATCGGAGTTACATCAACCCAGTTAAGAAGAATTTTTGATGAAGTAAAAAGATTTGAGCAGATTCTGTCTCTTCAGGAAAATCAGTGGGAAAAACAGCTTCCATATATAAAGATGATAAAATCTAAAGTTGCGTATTCTGTTGCCCGTGCTGCAAAGCAAAAATCAGAGGAAAAAGGAGTTTATAAGAACTTGGAAGCTTTTATTTCATCTGGAATTGATTTGATAAAAACTCAGGAAGATTATCATATTTTTGTAAATCTTTTTGAGGCCGCTTACGGATTTTATTACGAACTTGCACCAAGTAATTGCAGATAATTTTTACAGGAGAAAATTATGAAACAGATAGACACAAAAAAACTTTCAGGAAAAATTGTTGTAAAGACAGGGCTTCATATTGGAGCTGGCAATGACAAAGTTGAAATCGGCGGAATGGACAATCCGATTATCAGAAATCCGCTTACACATGAACCGTATATTCCTGGCTCTTCGATAAAAGGAAAAATGCGTTCTTTAATGGAATGGAAATTTGACAAACTCAAAAGTACCGGCGGAAAAGTCTGTTCCTGTGGACTTCCGGAGTGTGAAGTTTGCCGTGTTTTTGGAAGTGCAAATACAAAGTCGGAAGAGGCAAAAGACAGAGGTCCGACAAGGCTTATCGTTCGTGATGCAGTCTTGACAAAAGAATGGAAAGAGAAATTCAGAAACGGAAATTCTATTGTTGAAGAAAAGAATGAAAACTCATTGAACAGAATCACTGCGGAAGCAAATCCCCGTCCGATTGAACGCATTGTTCCCGGCGTAGAATTCGACTTTGAAATTTCCTACCGTGTAATTGACACCGGCGATAATGGAGAAACTGATAAAAAATATTTTAAGGAAGTTGTCCTAGAATCTTTAAAACTTTTGCAGGATGACTATCTTGGCGGAGGCGGAAGCCGCGGAAACGGTCAGATTGAATTTAAGGATTTGGTTGACGAAAATAATAATCCTGTAAATCTTTAGGCTTGAGGTGTTTATGCAACTCTATAAAGTTTCAATAAAACTGAAGTCCGCATTTGTAACACCGTTAAAAGGCGACACAATCTGGGGACATATTGTATGGGGAATCGCAAACCACGAGGACGAGCAGGCTGTGGAAAAATTTCTTGCGGAAGAAAAATCGGCAACGCCAAGCTTGATTGTTTCTTCTGCATTTCCAAAAGGAACAATCTGCAAGCCTTTTCCAAAGCATGAGGATAGAAAACCCAGATTGTCTACAGAAGAATATTCTCAAATAAAAAAAATCAAGAAAGAAAAATTTGTTTCTTCCGCAAAGTATTTTTCAGATTTTTCTGAAAATGAAACGAAATCTTTCAGTTTTGAACGGGTTCAGACAATGCACAATTCCATAAACCGGTTTTCAAACACGGTGGAAGAGGGAAATCTTTTTGCAGTGGAAGAATTTTGGGCAAGTGGTCAGGATTTTGATTTGTATGTTTTATCATCATATTCTAAAGAACGGCTAAGTCAGCTCTTGGACTGGGCTTTTGAAAACGGATACGGTGCGGATTCCTCAACAGGAAAAGGAAAAATCTCTGTGGAAAATATTATTCCTGTGCAACCTAAAATCAGTTCAAATAAATATGTTGCGCTTGCTCCGTTTGTTGCGGATTTTTCAGAAATTAAAGAAAATTCTTTGCGGGCGAATACATTTATCCGCACAGGAAAAATCGGCGGGGCTTTTGCCTCATCAATGTGTCCTTATAAAAAGACAGTGGTTCTGTTTGATGAAGGCGCGGTTTTTGAGTCAGCAATACCGTTGCAGTTTATTGGAAAACTGATTACAAAAGTCCATTCTGATGAGCGGATTTGTCAGTCGGGATTCGCACCGATTTTGCCGATAGGAGATGACGAATGAAAGAAATCTACAAAATAAAAATCGAGCCGCTGACCGCCGTGCATATTGGAAGCGGAAACAGCTTATTACCAATCGATTACACTTTGGTAAATCCTAATAATTCTACAGAAAAACGTTATGTAAAGTTCTCTACAGACAAAATAATAAATTCAATTTTAGAGTCTGGAAGTGCTCAGCAAAAACAAGAACTGCAAAATACTTCTGATTTAAACGACATAAATGCCCTTGCAAAGTTTTTTCGTAAATATTTTTATCTTGGCATTGAATATGATTCTAAAATTACAAAGGATTTTCTAAATCTTTATTCAGCAAAAATAAATTCAGGATTTTTTGAAAACAGCCTTGAAATAAATCAAATCCTTCATCATGAGGCAAAGCCTTACATTCCAGGAAGTTCAATAAAAGGTGCTGTCAGAACTGCAATCTTGAATCAAGCGTTAATGGATTTGCCGCAAGAAAGTTATGATGAGCTTTTGGAAATGGCAGAGAACGAAAAGCAGCGGGATTTGAAAAAATCAGGGCGATATGAAAAGAAAATACAAAATAAAGCACTGTTGATGTTAAGTGTAAAAAATATTGATGATGCAAAACTTGATCCATTTCGTTGTGTAGAGATTTCAGATTGTGAATTTTCTGCAAGAAATCAATTGGTAGCCCGAATGGAAAATGCAAAAATTGATAAATTCAAAAAAGAACTTTGCTCAGAATCTATGCAAATAATTGCGGAGTCTATTCCCGGAAAACTGGCTGACTGCAAAACAGCAAGCGATTTTACAATCAGAATTAATGAAGATTTGCAAAATATTGAGTTGCCTAACGGATTTTGCATAAATAAACAGATTGATTTGCAAGAAATAATATCTGCCTGTAATTTCTTTTTTAAGAGTCAATTTAATAAAGAGTATAAGAAGTTTTACCAAGATGCTTATGAAAACGTTGACAAGATTTTTGAACTCAAAAAAATAATCGATTCGATTCCAGAAAACAGTGAAACTGAATTTTTGCTTAGGGTTGGACGGTGGTCTCAAATTGAATATGTTACATTTGAAAATAATTTTAGAAATCCAAAAACTCCGACAAAAAAAGGAAGAGAAATGCCGTTTGGAACTTCCCGTACAGTTCTGAATTACGACGGTCAATATCTTCCGATGGGCTGGTGCAAGTGCACTGTGGAAAATTGAATAAATTTGTTCCGTTGTATTCAGGCAAAAATGCGCGCCCGGAATTTATAGACGGCGATATGTTCAGAATTGTGGTTCCGCTTGGAGAAATGGGCGAAAATGCTGATGTGCAAAATTTTGATAAAAATATGAATGATGGAAAACAAATTAACTGTGGTGAAAACTGTGGTGAAAACTGTGGTGAAAACTGTGGTGAAAACATTTCCGCCGAAGAAAAGATTCTTGATGCAATCAGGGAAAATCCGAAAATCACTCAAAGGCAGCTTGCGGCGGTTACGGGGCTTTCGTTGCGCGGCGTGGAATGGAACATGGCAAAATTAAAAAATGAAGGCAGAATAAAGCGCCTCGGTTCTGACAAAAAAGGAACTTGGCAGATTGTGGAATAGCAGGAGGAAAAATGGAAAGGACAATTCTTGTAAATTTGGTAAGTGAACAGACAATTCCAAATGTTCAGTTTATAAAATGGTATTTCAATAAAAAGCAAACGCCTATGAAAATCCTGCTTGTTTCTACAAAAGAAATGGAGCAAAAAGAAAAGTCATTGTTTATAAAAAATGCATTGCATTTTTCTGATTCTTTTGTGGAATGGGAAACAATTCATACTGATGGAAATGATATTTCAAAAACAGAGAATATTCTAACTAATTATTTTAGAGATAATGAATATAAAAGTATAATTGTAAATATCACAGGCGGAACAAAAATTATGTCTTTGGCTGCATTTGATTTTTTCAACAATAAGCCAAATACGGAAATTTTTTATCAACCGATTGGAAAAGAACTTCAGGAACTTTATCCAAATAAACAAAAATATGATATGTTTGAAGTCCTTTCTTTAAAGGAATATCTGTATGCACACGGAATTTCTTATAACTATAATAACGAATGTGTAAAAGACTGGAATTATAACAAAACTGTTTATGATTTGTGCGTTGCTGATAACCGTGAGTTAATAAAAGGAATGATAGCCCTTCAAAATAATTCATATTTTAATAATGTTTATAAGAGAAAAGACTTTTTGGATTTCACTCAAATAGAAGAAGAAAAATTCAAAGCCATAAATCATCCTGCTGCAACAAAAGAGAATATGATAAAAATCTTGCAGATTTTTGGATTTGATGTTTCAAGAATTGAACATAAGCATATTCGGTATATAACAGGTGGCTGGTTTGAAGAATATGTTTACCAGAAAATCTGTAATGAATATCACAATGTAGATGAAAAAAATGTTGCCTTGAACGTTACAATTCAAAAAGGAAATGATAAAAATGAACTTGATGTAATTTATTTGGATAAGGATAACAAGCTTCATGTAATTGAATGTAAAAGTTTTGTGGACGGCAATGAAGGCAATAGGGTTTTAAACGATGCTTTGTATAAACTTCAAGCCATAATCAAGTCTAAATTTGGCTTGTATGTAAAACAGCATTTGTATACAAAAAGCATAATAGAAAAAGAAACTCCTTTAAATCGTGCTAAAGAATTTGGCATTGATATAAAAGATGGAACACAACTTTAGGAACCGTCCACATGCCCAGAACATTTTGTCTTCTAAACCACGTCCTCACCCAAAAGCAGCTTGCCGAGCTTGGTGAAAAATTCAATTCCATAGAAGTTGTTTACCCGGAAAAAAATCTTGCGGAACTCTGGGCACAGATTCCGCCGGAAAAGTCCAATGAAGAAGTTGTTGAATCTGTTGTTTCCTGGCTTAATGGCGAGTCTGCTCCAGGCGATTTGTTCATAATTCAGGGTGAATTCGGCTCGACTTTCACGCTTGTGGATTTTGCCTTAAAAAACGGTCTTGTTCCGCTCTATGCCACAACCCGGCGAGTTGCAAAAGAATTCCGCAGCGGGGAAACAGTCCGCCGCGAATATGTTTTTGAGCACGTCTGTTTCAAGAAGTATCAGTATTTTGAATAAAAAACTTCGGAGCAAAAATGTCAGAAATCTACATTCTTTCAGATTACGGAAAAATGAAAAAAAATAAAAATCATGATATAATTTCTATTCTAGGGCGGATGTCATGAGCGATGAATTGTTTCAGAAAAAAGCAGAATTTCTATCTTGGTGCATTGAAGAATATGCCGCTGAAAAAAATCTTAACGGGCGGGATGTTGCGAATTTATTTTCCCAGAAAAAAGTTCTGGATTTTCTTGGCGAGCATTACGATATTCTGCATACACAGGGAAAAGCCTATATAATTGAAACAATTGAAGATTTCATAAAAACAGAGGGCGAATAATGAAAATATATCATGGCGGTTTTTTAGAAGTTTCTTGCCCGAGAATTTTAGAACCAAGCCGCGCAATGGATTTTGGAAATGATTTTTATACAACAACAAGTTTTGATCAGGCAAAAAAATGGTCTTTGATAAAAAAAGACAGATTTCATTATGAAAAAGCCGTCGTATCCGCATTTGAAGTGGATAATGAAATTTTCAAAACTGCAAAAATTAAATCAAAAGTGTTTCCTAAGGCTGATGAGGAATGGCTGGACTTTGTAATGGCGAACCGTCAGGACATTCATTTTGTTTATGATTATGATGTTGTGATGGGGGCAGTGGCAAATGATAATGTCTATGCAAGCCTGAACTTATACGAAGATGGTTTTTTAAGCAAAAAAGAACTGCTTGACGAGTTGATGGCTTGGAAGTATGTTGACCAGATTTGTTTTCATACAGAAAAATCTTTGAACTATCTGGAATTCATAAAATCAGAGGAGGTGTTTCAATGATTCGTCCTAAAGTTACGCAAAAAAATGTCCATCTCTTTATTCCGGGCAAGGTGTCTAAAATCTGCTCTGAACTGGCACGAAAAGAAAATCTTTCTCTTAATGAATCTATTTTAAAATTTTATAATTCAGCTGCATACGAGACTTTAAGCCGTGAATCTTCAAAACTTTGGCAAGAAGGCTGGGTTTATGTGTATCAGATGATGAATGGCTGATAAAAGAAATTTTCGGAGTAACAATGTCAGAAATTTACATTCTTTCAGATTACGGAAAACTTTCTAAAAAAGACGAGACTATCGTTTTTTCTCAGCCGGACGGAACGAGCACAATTCTTTTTCCGTTCAAGACCGAGCAGCTGGTTCTTGTGGGAAAAGTTTCTATCAGCGCGGACGCATTGCGTCTTCTTACAAAATATAAAATCGGCACGACTTTTCTTTCTTCAAACGGGCGTTTTAACGGCAAGCTTTCTTTTGGCGACGGAAAAAATATTTTTCTCAGGCAGAAGCAGTTTAGGATTCTTGACAATCCGCAGAAGTCGCTTGAAATTGCAAAAAGCATTGTCGCAGGGAAAATCCGCAACGAAATCAGTTTTATGCAACGAATCAAGCGGAAAAATTCAAATGAAAACGAGGCGGTTGAAAACGCAATCAGCTCGGTAAAAAACACGCTCTCCAATGCGGAAAAAACAGATGACATTAAAAAACTCCGCGGATATGAAGGTCTTGCCGCAAGAAAGTATTTTGAGGTCTTTAAATTCAATCTTCAGGACGAATGGGCGGAATTCAAGACAAGAAGCAAAAATCCTCCGCGTACAAATGTGAATGCCGTTTTAAGTTTTCTGTACACGCTTCTGATGTACCGCGTGGAAAGCGCAATCGAAAGTCAGGGCTTGGATTCCTGTTGCGGAAACCTTCATGCCGTGAACTACGGAAAGACCGCCCTTGTGTTTGATTTGATGGAAGAATTCCGCTCTCCAGTCTGTGATTCCGTCTGCTGCTCGCTGTTCAATCTTGGAACATTAAAGATCGAAGATTTTGAGAAAAAAGAATTTTCAGCCGAAAGCGAAGATTATCCTTTGGAGCTGGAACAAGGAAAGGGCGATTCGGATTCAAATTTGGGAGATGAAGAGAATTCTCCTGCAAAGTATGGAATCCTTCTTACCAAAACTGGAATCAAAAAAGTGATTTCCGCGTTCGAGGCAAAAATGAATTCTCTGATTTTGTATTCGCCGACAGCGCAAAAAATTTCGTATACAAAAATAATTTATCAGCAGGTTCAGCATTACAAGCGCGTAATCTGCGGCGAAGAAACAGAATACAAGGCGTATTATTTCAAATGATTTATTTTATAAGCTACGATGTTTCAAATCCCAAGCGTCTCAATAAAGTTGCAAAAACGCTTGAAAACTTTGGAATCCGCATTCAGTTCTCGTTTTTTGAGTGCGAAATGGAAAAGGAGCAGCTTGAGGAGCTTAAGTCCGCGCTTTTGAAAATCATCAATAAAAAGGAAGACAGTCTGCGGATTTATCCTTTGTGCCAGGACTGCGCCGCAAAAACAACTTCGCTTGGAAACGGAAATATTTTTATTCCCAAGACTTTTGAGATTCTGTGAGGGTAAAATGGAAAAGCACTGGCTTATTGTTTACGACATCCGCGACACAAAACGGCTTGCAAAAATCTCAAAATGCGTTGAAAGCTACGGCTGGCGGGTGCAAAAGTCTGTCTTTGAAAGCACTGCAAGCGATGAGACAATCGGGCAGCTTAAAAGCCGGCTTGAAAAACTGATGGATATTGAGGAAGATTTTGTACTTTTCTTTGAAGTATGCGAGCGTGATTTTCAGAAGAAGCAGATTTTCGGCAAAAATATTGAGAAGGACGATAAAATAACAGATGAGGATTTTGTGATTCTATGATAAAATATTCGGGCGTGCAGATTCGCTCTTTGACAGAAAATCGCAGACTTCCGTTTTTATAAAAATCTGCCAAAAAAGGCTCAGGTTTGCGAATAAAATATAAATATTTATGATACAAGGATTTAGAATGATTAAAAAGACTGAAAATATACTTTTTGCAATAAAAATGCACGGAATTGCAGCAAACATAAATGACCTCTGCGAAACACCTGTTGCAATTCCTTGCAATAAAAGATATTGTGAGCGATAGCATTAAAAACATAGACCTGATTTAAGGGATTAAAACTTGTAGAGCATTACTCTTTAATTTCATTTCCTTAATCCTCTTACATTAAAAACATAGACCTGATTTAAGGGATTAAAACCAGAGTATTTCTCTCCGCACTTTTTGAGCATGTCTTCTAATTAAAAACATAGACCTGATTTAAGGGATTAAAACACTTTTTATCCATAGTGTACTCCTTGTCTCCCATAACGGGAGAATTAAAAACATAGACCTGATTTAAGGGATTAAAACAAGAGAGTCTCAACTGTACCCTTAGCTTTTGGCATGAGCTGATTAAAAACATAGACCTGATTTAAGGGATTAAAACTATCTAGTTTTCTGCGGTTCTTTTCTACCACAGGTTTTGCTTCGCATTAAAAACATAGACCTGATTTAAGGGATTAAAACTCTCCATTTGACGGCAATATATTCCGAACAAATACTGTCCGATTAAAAACATAGACCTGATTTAAGGGATTAAAACTCTTTCAAAAGCGCGATAAATCGGCAGCGGCGAACATCAAAATTAAAAACATAGACCTGATTTAAGGGATTAAAACTAAAGTTTTATCCAGAATTTCAGAAGCATGAAGCATATTAAAAACATAGACCTGATTTAAGGGATTAAAACCCACCGGTAAGCCAAGTTAAAGGATTTGAAACATATTTTTTAACATTAAAAACATAGACCTGATTTAAGGGATTAAAACCTGTGCTACAAGAGCAAGTGCCTCTGGTGAGTCCTTACAGGATTAAAAACATAGACCTGATTTAAGGGATTAAAACGCGAAATCATGCAAGGCGAGATATTCAGATTTTTTTTCAAGAATTAAAAACATAGACCTGATTTAAGGGATTAAAACTTTTCAGCCTCCCTTTCAAACTCAGCTATCAGATTTTCATTAAAAACATAGACCTGATTTAAGGGATTAAAACTTTTAAGCGGCTCTCCATTTTTACCGCAAACATACTCCCAGATTAAAAACATAGACCTGATTTAAGGGATTAAAACAAATCCAAGTTTGTATTTGTTTGTACAAACCTAGTCGAATCAATTAAAAACATAGACCTGATTTAAGGGATTAAAACCTTCATCGAGAGCAAACACATTATCATAACCACGAGAATTCATTAAAAACATAGACCTGATTTAAGGGATTAAAACAAACTTTTGCATTTGCAAAGTTTGTGATATAATTTTTATATATTAAAAACATAGACCTGATTTAAGGGATTAAAACTCAGTATCTTCATCTTCTTTTGCGAACTGAGCAAGTGTGCCCATTAAAAACATAGACCTGATTTAAGGGATTAAGACGCGCCTGACATCAGCAGGTATCATACCTTGTGAGTACCCCATTAAAAACATAGACCTGATTTAAGGGATTAAGACCATTACTATTAATAGGCGTGTTACGCCAGAGCTGCTTTGCAAATTAAAAACATAGACCTGATTTAAGGGATTAAGACCTGCAAGCAGCTATGTGAACTATCATCATGCCGTAATGGTTCATTAAAAACATAGACCTGATTTAAGGGATTAAAACTTGTATCAAACTCATTTAACATCACCTACTTTTTTATCAGATTAAAAACATAGACCTGATTTAAGGGATTAAAACACAATCAAAATTCCAGTAAAATTAAGATTTGTATTTGTCTGAATAAAAAAATTGCGGGTCAAATCCAAGACTGTCAATCACAATCGCCCTGATCGGAATTGCAATAGAGCTGCTGTCATTTTTTGTAAAACGGATTACAAAGTCCGCTTCATGACATCTGGTGTTTTTTTAGAGAAATTTATTCAAGGAGGCATGATAAAAATTACATCCGTGTAATTTTTATCATCACAGTTTGCTCAGGCGTTGCTTTCACAAACTGTGATTCTCGCCATCCTTGGCTCGCCGCTACGCGGAGTTTTATAAGGAGGCATGATAAAATGAAAAAGATTGTATTCGCAACAATTCCCATGCAGGAAATAAAAGAAGGCATTGTCTACAAATCTGAAGAAAACAAGGTGATTGAGTATGAAAAGCCCGTTCTTTTTACAGTGGACTCTCTGCTTGCAAAAACGCTTGAAAAAGGTGATGAGGTCAAGGTTGTAAGAATTGTTACTGAAGGAAAATTTTCTGATGATAATCTGAAGCTCCAAAAAGATGAGCTTGACAAAATCAATTCTGAAATCGGGGCTGATATTTCATATGTCGAGGTGAGGGAGGCATATAGGGAGACAAATCAGGTCTTGCATTCAAGGTTCAGGCAGCTGGTGAATTCGCTTGAGACTGGCTGTGAAATTTATACGGACATGACTTTTGGACCTAAGACTTTAACGCCGGTTCTGTTCTATGTGCTTGGATTTGCGGAGAAATTCTTTGATGCGGATATTAAGAACATTGTTTATGGAAAGGTGGCTTTTGATAAAAACAAACATCCTGTTCCTGATACCGCCGAAATTTTTGATGTTACATCACTGTACTACCTGAATTCCATGGCTTCTGTAATGAAAGCACCGGACGGAGCGTCTGCACTGGCAATGCTCAACACTTTGTTTGAGCTTTAGTGCTCTTGGGGTTGTTTTATGGAAGATTCAAAATCAAAAGAAGAAAATCCCGTCAATCTTCTCTGCAAAAAGTTTTTTACGCCTGAACTCTGCGACGGGCCTGTAACAGAAACTCCTGCTGCGCTTAAGAATAAGGCGTTTGCGGAGCTTTTGTCTTATGGCGATGAAATTTGCCGTAAAAAGTTCAGGGGAAAGGAAGATCTTTTATGCGTGGAAATTGTAAAAACGATTGAGGCGTGCTGGAATTCTTGGAAAAAATCTCCGTGTGCCTCATCATATTCAGGCTACTTTTATAAGGCGCTTTGCAATAATCTTAGAAAAGTATGTGTCCAAAAAGATGATGAATTCAAAGTGATGCCTTTTGATTCTTCTGTTGATAAATATGGTGAGCCTGTAACTTTACTCGATTTTGAGCCTGATGATGAAACTGCGAGTTTGGATGATAAAATCGATAATGACAGTAAGCTTATCAAACTCCTTGATGGCATTGAAATATATACAAGAGCTGTAAGAGCTGATGTCCGAAAATCACTCTGCGTAATGTTCACCTACAGAATTCTTGATGATGCAGAATTTCCGGATTCTGGCTGGATAGAAAAGAAACACGAAAAATACGGTTTTATAAACATGGAGCTTGCCGGGGATTATTTTGCAAAACAGAAAGTTGCGAAATCTGAGAACAAAAAATTTAAATATACCCAAAAAGATGTGTCAAAGCTGTTCGGAATTCCTGAAAAAACGCTTTCTGACAGAAGTAGAAAAATAGACAGTTTCTTTGATTCACTGAGAAATAATGAGCAATGTCTTTAAAAGATGTTTGTCCGGTTTTCAATCCGTTCGGAATTACTCCGGGCGGATTTTTTTTATTTAAAAGTGTTAATTTTTCTAACAGAAAGAACTCTTTATATATAAAAGCATAAATAATACTGGAGGAGCAAATGAACGCAGTAAAAGTCATAAAGTTTTTGCCAAAAACGGAGCAATAACAGCTCTTGGTGAAAAACAGTCAAAAATAAAAGCTTATGTAAATGGTTTAAAACTTGAAAGAGAGGTTTGATATTATGAAAGAAAACTTGGTTATTGTGGCAATTTTTATTTGTATAGGTATTTCTATGTGTATCCTAGGAATTATACTAGATACTTGGGGCTAATATAGAATGGATTAAAAACACAGATTTTATTTAAAGGATTAAATCTTGTTCTGTATATGGGAGATTTTAAATGGAAACAAAGACAACACGCATAGGGATGGAAACAGAGATTGACAAGAACCTTAAAACTCTTGCAGAAACAAAAGCAACATGCTACTGTCTGCGGGAAACAGGTCAATGTGATTCTGATGACTGCTTAGCCTGTAGCAAGCTCAGTCTGTACCAGCAAGGTGTCAGGAACCTTCTGCCTGTTGACCTACTCAAGATTGATAACCTTGCTACAAAGATTATTCAGCGGAAACTTGATAATGACATTTCATTCCGTGCTACGTCAGCTTCGCGCTGGAAATATTTCTTCAACTGCCTGAAATGGATGGCTATAGTTTTTCTGTTTACAATTTTTATCCCTTTAGCGGCTGCTTACTTCTTGTGCACGTATGCCCTGGATACTAAGGGAGCTGTCTATCCTATCATAGATGACGAGACAGAGAGTAAGGTTTTCCGTGTGCTTAATGAAACACATAGGAATGTGTATGATATGAATAATGACCATGAGGTGAACTGTCAGGATTTCACAGTCATGTTCGTGTATCTTTGGGCTAAGATATATCCTGATGATTCAAGGGCTGCACAGATTGTGTTCAACAGGAACTTTAATACAGGCATGAACCACCTGTTTGTGTCGGTGCAGTCTGGTAAAAAGATATTTTATATTGAGCCGCAGGGAAATTCCGTATGCTATCGTATGGAGCATTTCTGGGGAAACAAATATAACCCTGGATTTAACAGGGAGATTACCAAGTCTTTCTGGTATAAGCAGATGGGGCTTCCTTATAATGGAGAGTGATTAATGAGCAAACATTGATGCATAAGTATTCGTGTTATGAGTTCTCCGTGCTGATTCTTCAACTCAATTCTCAGTAACTTTTGAGCTGTTTTTATGTCTTCATTTTTTCAGCTTTAATTGCAAATTATCATTATATAAACTACAATTGGGCGTATGGCAAAGACTGTAGACGATAAGAAAATTATTTACACAATGGATCGGGTTTCCCGCGCTTACGGGACTAAAGTTGTTCTTAAAGACATAAGCATTTCATATTATTACGGAGCAAAAATCGGCGTTATTGGTGAAAACGGCGCAGGTAAGTCTTCTTTATTTAAAATTCTTGCGGGAGTTGACAATGATTTTACAGGCGAAACTCATCTGCTTCCTGGATTCACAATGGGATATTTGGAGCAGGAACCTCAGCTTGAAGCAGGCAAGACTGTAAAAGAAATTGTAATGGAAGGCGTAAAGCCGATTACAGATTTGCTTGCTGAATTCGACAAAGTGAATGAGGCATTTGGAGACCCTGATGCTGACTTTGACAAGCTTTGCGCAAGACAGGCTGAGCTTCAGGAAAAACTTGATGCTGCGGATGCATGGAATTTGGACACAAATCTTGAGCTTGCAATGGACGCGTTAAGATGTCCGCCAGCTGACCAAGTTGTTGATGTTCTTTCTGGAGGTGAACGTCGCCGTGTTGCTTTGTGCCGCCTTCTTCTTCAGCAGCCTGATATTCTGCTTTTGGACGAACCTACTAACCACCTTGACGCAGAAACTGTTGCCTGGCTTGAACGCCACCTTCGCGACTACAAAGGCACAATTATTGCGATTACTCACGACCGCTACTTCCTTGACAATGTTGCCGGATGGATTCTTGAAATGGACAGAGGTGAAGGATATCCGTTTAAAGGAAACTATTCTGAATGGCTTGAAGCAAAAGAAAAGCGACTTGAGCAGGAAGAAAAGCAGGCTTCTGTCCGTCAGCGCGAAATGAAAGAAGAGCTTGAATGGATTCACGCAGGTGCAAAAGGTCGCCAGGCAAAACACAAGGAGCATATCACAAAGTACGAGCAGCTTTTGGCGGAAGAGCAGAAACGTGTTCAGCTTAAAGACAGCCAGATTTCAATTCCGGCAGGACCTCGTCTTGGAAGCCTTGTAATTGAAGCGAGCGGGCTTACAAAATCATTTGGCGACAAGCTCCTTTTTGAAAACCTTGACTTTGCAATTCCGGCTGGTGCTGTTGTTGGCGTTGTAGGACCTAACGGCGCGGGAAAAACTACTTTGTTTAAAATGCTTGCAAAGGCCGCCACAGGTGAAGGAGAAGAAACTCCGGATTCCGGCACGATAAAAGTAGGCGACACAGTAAAGCTTGTGTATGTGGATCAGATGAGAAGCAAGCTTGACCCGAACAAGACAGTTCTTGAGCTTCTTTCTGGAGGAGCTGACCTTATAAAGCTTGGCGCGGTGGACGAAAAAGGACGTCCTGTAAATGGAGCGTTGCGCGAAGTGAATGCCCATGCTTATTGCTCTTGGTTCAACTTTAACGGCGCGGAACAGAACAAGAAAATCAGCGTGCTTTCCGGCGGAGAAAAAAACAGGCTGAACATGGGACTTATGTTCAAGGAAGCGGGAAACGTTTTGCTTTTGGACGAGCCTACAAACGACCTTGATATTTCTACAACGCGTTCGCTTGAAGAGGCCATCAACAGTTTTGCTGGCTGTGTTCTTGTAATCAGCCACGACCGCTACTTCCTTGACCGTATCTGTACTCACATTCTTGCGTTTGAAAACAACAGCGAAGTCAAATGGTTTGAAGGCAACTGGAGTGAATACGTAGAATGGAAGAAAAACGTCCTTGGAATTGACGATGACCATCCTCACAAAACCATGTACCGCAAGCTCACAAGGTAAGCGTACAACTGTAAAAAAGGATGCCCGACTGGACATCCTTTTTTTTGTGCCATAAAACCAATGTGATGCTACTTATTGCTAGGCGGATTGTTGCCGCGGTCTCCACCGCTTGGATTGCCTGTTGTTGAAGGCATTCTTCCGCCTTCACCTGCGTGGCTGTTGCCTGGTTTTACAGTTGTCTTTCCCATTTGTATGCTCCTTTAAAATGAATTTCAGTAGTTGTATATTTTTGTTAGGTTCAATCTCGAGTTTTAAATTTTACTGTCATTATCGGGCTTGACTAGATAATCCGTTGAAAATTTCCAGTAGATTGTTAACCAAGTTTGCTATGCAAATATCGCGGTGTCAAGCACGGCAATGACAACCTTGTTAGGTTTGTAAGCTGTTTTTTTCAAAACTCGACATTCGCCCTGTAAAATATATGAGATTAAGCACAGCAAAGAAATTTCCAAAGAGCAGTACCATCATCTTGTCGATACAAAAAAATGTGAACAGACAGAATTTCGCTATGGTAAAATTTTGAGTAAGGTAGTTTTATATAGAGGAAAAAACTCAGAAACAGAAGAGGGAATTTTGTATAGGAATGTGGAGGAATATCTTTTAGAACTTGGCAAACATTAAAGTTGTCCTTATAAATCCCATTGAAACAACTTTGTGGCTGGTTTATAATCTGCCAAGATTTTTTATGCGAGGTTTATATGGCAAAGCTTCCTTCTTACGCTCTTGATGTAAGGCTTATTGCGCTTGACTTGGACGATACTCTTTTGGATTCAAATCGGAAAATCAGTGATAAAAATGTGCAGGTGCTTCAGGAATGTGTTCGGCGCGGAATTTATGTTGTGCTTTGCTCTGGGCGTGCGGAAGATGGAATTCTGCCTTTTGTGCGCAGGATGGACATTGCGGGTAGCGAGTTTGGGAAATTCATAATTGCAATAAACGGATGCAGTGTTTTTGATATGCATGAGCGCAAGCAGATTTACACTTGCAGCGTTGATTCTTCTGTTCTTTTAAAGGCTAATTCCGAAGCTGAAAAAATGGGGCTTAGAAGTGAAGTTTATTCACCGGACACAATTTTCTATGCTGAAGAGACTCCCTGGACGCGCAAGGATGTTGATATGTGCGGTTTGAAAGGCAAAGTTATAGACGACTATGAAACTTTCCTGCGTGAAAAAAAATTTCCCAAAATGCTTGTTCCGGGCGAGCCTGAAACTCTTCAAGTGCTGCAAAAAAAACTTAAAGATGAACTTGGAGATTCCGCCGTTATTTTTACAAGCAAACCGTACTTTCTTGAAATCCTTCCTCCAAACTGCGGAAAAGGAGAATCCATCAACTGGCTTGCTGACTACATTGGAATTCCACGCGCATCTACAATGGGATTCGGAGACAGCATGAACGATGAAAGCATGATTGCAAAATGCGGCTACGGCGTGTGCATGAGCAATGGAATTGACTACATAAAAAACGCCGCTGACTTTATCACTGAAAAAGATAACGATTCAAGCGGCGTTGGCGACTTTATAGAAAAATATGTTTTGTAATTTTTAAGATTCAATGTCCGCTTTTTGCAGAAGCTCTGTTTCCCATTCGAGCAGGGCTTTTTCTTCTTGCGTCCCGTTTCCTTTTACATCGCACATAATTCTAAAGACTGGCTCTGTTCCGCTTGGACGCATCCAGATAAATGCGACTGGCTGATTTTCACTGTCCATAAATTTTACTTTAAGTCCGCCGTTTGCGTTGTTCCAGTTTTGATTGGCTGCAGTTTCTTTTGTGCCGTTTGTCGTGAATGCTTCGTAGCTTGCGATTCCGTATTCATTTTTGAGCTGCTCTTTTTTTTCTTCCCAAGACGAAATGAATTCTTTTTTGAAATTTTCCTTTATCTTGCCTTTGTCTTGCATTTTTACTTGAAGAACTGCGCGGTTTTCGCTTACGCCAGTAGTTGTGTATTCGGGCAGTGTTGAAATAACGTCATCGAGTGTAAAGTTGTCTTTGTATTTTTTTTCTTGGCCGGACATCTTGCACCACAAATGGAACAATCCAATCTTGTTTTTTGTGTCCCGCAGCGCAAGAAGCTTTACAAGCGCAAAGATTGTAGCGACTGGATCCCTTACCGCAGAAGGGTATGTTATGTTTCCGCCGTTGCTTCCTTCCCCGAATATTCTTACGTTGAAACCTTCTCTTCTTTTTTCACGTGCAAGGTTCACTACATTGGCTTCTCCAACTTCCGCGCGGAATACTTTTGCATTCAGGCTGGTGCAGATTTCGTCAATTCTCATGGAAGTAGGGCAGTTTACAGCTACCGCAAGATTTTTAGCGTCCGGATTTTTCCAGTATTCAAATGCAAGTTCCGACATTACACACAGCGCGAACACTTCTTGTGCTGGCACTGTTTTTGCCTCTTTTCCGTTCCAGTAGACAATGTTTCCGCGGTCGCCGTCGCAGTCCGGCATATAACCAAGCAGGGCTGATTTGTTTCCTTCTTTTTGAAGCTCATTGATTTTCTGCGCACAATGCACAAGATTTTCTGGCTCTGGAATTATTGCATGGACAATTTTATCTTCATTGAATGGAATAAAACCGATTCCGCTTTCCGGGATAAATTTTTTATCTATTGAAGTTGCTCTGGCGGAACCGTTCATGTCGCACACAATGCTAAGTGGATTTTTCTGCGCTGCTTTTTTTAAAATGCTGAACAGCTTATGCTGAAATAAAATTTTTGGATTTCCGGCTATTACGGTCTTTATAAATTTTTCGTAGGCGGCAAGAGACTTTTTTTTATACTTGGCGCATTTTGCGTACACATTTTCAACTTGTGTCTTTTGCGCCTTGAATGCAAGTGAAAGCGCGTGTTCTTCTGCTCCGGCTGAACTGCATTTTGCTGCAAAGTTTTCCGCGAGTTTTTTTGATTCCCCGGCTTCAAGAACGCCTCCGTTGTTCAGACCGAATTTTATTCCGTTGTGTCCTATTGGATTGTGGCTTGCTGAAATGTAGAGGAATCCGTCATGCTTTTTTGAATACGCCATGATCTCCGGGGCGGAGGCAGTACCAAGAAAAACAACTTTTATTCCGCAGGCGCAAAGTCCTTGAATTACATTGAGCGCGATTTCTTTTCCTGTGGGGCGGGTGTCTGTTGCCACAACAACTGCCGGATCTTTTTTGCCCGTTTTTGAAATTATATATTCAGCGAATGTTTCTGCAATTAAAAGACAGAGAAAACTGTTTGCTTCTCCGATTTTTGGCGAAGTATCTTCCGCATCCATGCTTTCTGCAAAAACTTTTCTCCAGCCGGACGCCGATAAAATCATATTGTGTTCCATAATATTTCTATTATAACGCTTTTGCCGCTAGTGTGGAAGCGAACAAATTTGACAGCGAACAAATTTACAGATTCTTAAGGCAAAGCTTTAAACAGTACTGGGAAAAATTGGTGGTTTGGAGGAAGGAAAACGGCGATAAAATCGCTTCGCTTACGAATTAGTTGGTTTTTCTCCCTCCAAAAACCTGCGTTGCACATTGCCTTTGTTTTCAATATAATAATCCGCATTATGTCAGAAAGAAACGAAAAAGAACTTTGCCACTGGGCAGACCAGCAGGCTTCAAGAATTATCAAGCAGAAAGGCGACCTTGACCTTTACACCTGCGCTTCTGGAATTACACCGAGCGGAACTGTTCACATTGGAAACTTCCGCGAAATTATTACTGTAGATTTGATTGTGCGCGCTCTTCGCGACCGGGGCAAGAATGTGCGTTTTATTTATTCCTGGGACGACTACGATGTTTTCAGAAAAGTTCCGGGTAATATGCCTCAGCCGGAAGTTCTTGAAAAATATCTGCGCTATCCAATTACAATGGTGCCGGATACTTTTGGACGGGACGAAAACTATGCGCGCCATCACGAAGTTGACATTGAAACTCAGCTTCCGCGTGTTGGAATCCATCCAGAATTTTTGTATCAGGCGAGCCGTTATCGTGCAAACCGCTACGCTGAGGGAATGAAAAAGGCATTGCAAAACCGTGAGCTTATAAAAGAATGCCTGAACGAATACCGCGATGAGCAGCACAAAATGAAGCCGGAAGATGTTTACTGGCCAGTAGCTGCTTTCTGCTGCAAATGCAATAAAGACGAAACAGAAATTCTTGGTTACGACGGTGAGTACGGCATTACGTATAAATGCAAGGCTTGCGGACATGAAGAAAAAGGAGATCTTCGCACTTCAAAAGAATTCAAGCTGGGCTGGCGTGTTGACTGGCCTATGAGATGGAACGAAGAAAAAGTTGTATTCGAGCCGGGCGGAAAAGACCACATTTCTCCGGGCGGAAGCTACGACACTGCAAAACTTGTAAGCAAAAAAGTTTTCGGTTGGGATGCTCCTGTTACAATGAAGTACGACTTTGTAAAACTCAAGGGCGTTCCTGGAAAAATGTCATCCTCAAAAGGAAAAGTAATTTCTCTTGTTGACGCTCTTGAAGTTTATCAGCCGGAAGTTTTGCGCTACATTTTCGCCATGAACAAAGTTGACCACGAGTTCAGTATCAGTTTTGATTTGGATGTTGTTACAATATACGAAGCTTATGACAAGACAGAGAGAATCGCCTGGGGAATCGACAAGGCAAAGAACGAAGATTTGTTCCTCAAGGAAAAACGCATTTACGAGCTTAGCCAGATTGAAAACGGAATGCCGAAAGTTCAGCCGTACCAGATTGGATTCCGCTTGCTTACAACTTTGCTTCAGACTTATTCAGGCGACATCGATGCTGTTATTGCTTCTCTCAAAGATGTAAAGGAAGAACAGAAGGAAACTTTGCGCCGCCGCTGTGTTTGCGCATGGTACTGGATAAAAGAAAGCGCTCCTGACTGCGCTCCGGATTTCTGCTTCACTTTAAGAGAAGACGGTTCTAAGGCTGAAGATATTTCGGGTGAAATGCTGACTGCTGTGCGCCGTGTGCGTGATGAAGTTGTTCCGCGCCTTGATACTTTTGCGGTTGACAAGGAATGCCAGCAGGCGATGTACGACATTGCGACAGAACTTGGACTTGAGTCAAAAGCATTGTTTACAGCTTTGTATCATGCCTTGATTGGAAAAGATCAGGGACCGCGCCTTGCAAGCTTCTTTAGGATTATCGGAAAAGAAAAACTTCAGAAAATCCTGAGCGTATACTAAAAAAAGTTTGTCCCGATAAATTAGCTGTCTTGGGTTTTTAAATGAAGAAGAAAATTTATTTTTCACTTGCGCTAAATATTTTGATTACCGCATTCGAAATTTCTGCTGTGATTCTGTCCATAATTGAATATGGCGGATTTAGTTTCTTTAAATTTTATACACAGGACAGCAATATTCTTTTGGGGATTTCGTGCGCTGTTATGGCATTTTGTAAAATCCGCTTTTTATGTTCAGGCAAAAAAATTTCTGATTCAGTAAAATTATTTACTTACATTGCGGTTTGCTGCACAACACTCACGATTACAGTTGTCCTTGCCTTGCTCATTCCAAATGCCGGCGGATATACAATGAAGAATTTCAGCCATTATATGCTTGAAGGTTCAGGGCTTTTTATGCATTTTGTTTGTCCTGTTCTGGCATTGGTTTCTTTCATTTGCTTTGAAGAAATTCCGCTGAAATTTTCGCATACTGTTTGCGCTATTGTTCCCACGCTGATTTATGCGGCTGTTCTTTTTGTCTTGAATATCGCCAGCGTTTTGGTTGGTCCGTATTTTTTTCTTCACGTTTATGAGCAGAGCGTTCTTGCTTCTGTGGGATGGACGTTTGTTGTAATCGGCGGAAACTATTTGATGAGCGTTGGAATCTGGGCGGTGTCCAGAAAAAAATCATTTTGAAAGTTGCATTTTCAGGGCAAACGCATTATAAATAATTTAAGTAAAGTTTGCGCGAAGGAACGGTTCCTGGGGCAAAAACACTCTGATTGTTGCGACCGCGTGAGCGGGCAATTCTATAGTTACTTTGCAACAATCAGCGTGCAGCGCATTATTGCGCGATTTTGAATCAGGAAACCGTGACTTGGAGCCAGTTTTATGCTGAATACATTTATAATGCGTTTGCCCTGGTTGCATTTTGCGTTGCAGTTGCGAATGATTTCTTATGTATGCTAAAATGAGTTTATGTTAAAAAATTTTCTTTGGGTGTTTTTTATTTCGATGGTGCCGCTTATTGAACTTAGGGGTGCGATTCCTGTTTCGCAGGCGTTAAAATTGCCGGTGATTTCTTCTTATGTTGTCAGCATAATTGGAAATATGATTCCTGTTCCTTTTATTTTCTTATTTGCAAGAAAATTTTTGGAGTGGGGGCAGGATAAACGTCTTGTGGGCGGAATCTGCCGTTTCTTTTTATTGCGAGGAACTTCTGCCGGTGAAAAAATGCAGGCAAAGGCTGGACGCGGACTTTACTTTGCGCTTTTTCTTTTTGTAGGAATTCCGCTTCCGGGAACTGGTGCTTGGACTGGAACACTTGCAGCTAGCCTTCTGGACTTGGACGGAAAAAAGACATCTCTTGCCGTTATGGGAGGCGTTTTGCTTGCCGGCGTGATTATGCTTGTTTTGACATTGATGGGAGTCGGAGCTGCAAACGCAGTCGCAGGATAAAAAGTTAAATTAAAAAAGCTGCCCGTTTAGGACAGCTTGTGTTTGCTTATGCCTGCAATGCTGTAACTGCTACTGTTGCAACAATGTCGTCAACGTTGCAGCCACGGCTAAGGTCGTTAAGCGGTTTTGCGAATCCTTGGCATACAGGTCCAATTGCCATCCAGCCGCCCATTCTCTGGGCAATCTTGTAGCCGATGTTTCCTGCATTGATATTTGGGAATACAAAAACATTTGCGTGTCCTGCAACTTTGCTTCCCGGAGCTTTTAGCTCGCCGACTTCAGGAGCAACTGCGGCGTCAAACTGAAATTCTCCGTCCAATGCCAAGTCCGGTGCCTTTTCCTGCGCAAGCTTTACAGCTTCCTGAACTTTTGGAACGCTCTTAAAGAATTTGTCATCGTTTCCGCTTCCTTTTGTGCTGAAGCTTAACATGGCGACTCTTGGCTCGATTCCTGCAATTTTCTTTGCAGTGTCGGCTGTTGCAACTGCGATGTCTGCAAGCTCTTCACTTGAAGGCTCGATGTTGATTGCGCAGTCAGCAAGAAGAGCAACGCCTTCCTTTATGTATTTGTTTCCGCATTCAGGTGCAACCATTATAAAGCTTGATGAAACTGTCTTTATTCCAGGCGCAGTCTTTATAACCTGAAGTCCCGGGCGCAATGTGTTTGCTGTTGAATGGCAAGCTCCGCTTACAAATCCGTCCGCATCTCCTGCCTTGAGGATAAGAGCTCCGAACATTGTGCGGTCTTTAAGAATATAATTTTTTGCATCTTGAACAGTAGGATATTCTGCCTGTCCAGTTTTCTTGTTGATTTTGCCTTCACGTGTTTTGAACAAAAGTTCCGCGTATTTGTCTGTATCAGGGCTTGTCGTTGGATCTACAAGCTCAATTCCTGAAAGGTCAACTCCCGGGGCTGCTTTTGCGCATTCTTCTGCGTTTCCAATAAGGATGATTTTTGCAATTCCTTCCTTTACGATTTTTGCAGCGGCTTCAACAACACGCTTGTCTTCGCCTTCGCAAAGAACGATTTTTTTCCCGGCCAATTTAGCCTTTTCCTTTAACTGTGAAACAAAATCCATAATGCACCTTCTTTAATTGTTTTATTTGAAAATCGGGCAACCGGAATTCGAATCCGGGACCTCGTGCCCCCCAGACACGCACGCTAACCAACTGCGCTATTGCCCGAAAAGCAAGTGCATTATATCAAATGGCGTCTTGATTATCAATTGCAGCGGAAAGACTGTGTTTTCGTTTCTTGCAAGAGGGGGTGTTTTGTGGTAGAATTTTTTGCAGGTCTATAAAAGAAAATGAAGAACAGTAAAGGAAAAAAATCATCTATTGTGATTATTCTAGTTTCAACTCTCATTGCTACAAACCTTTTTGTAGGCGTGATTTCTTATTGTGTTTCCGCAGGCGCATTGAAAAAGTCTGTGAATAGCCAGCTTTCTGCAATAACCGCAGACTTGTGCAATCAGATTGTCGCGATAAACAGAAAGACAATTTCTCAGCTTACTTTGCTTTCAAGGCTAGAGCTTCTAGTCAGGGAGGATGTTTCTCTTCATGAAAAGCAGAAGCTCCTTGCTCCGATAATCAAGAATCTGGACTCAAGGTACCGGGATGTCGCCTTTTACGACAAGAACGGAGACAGCCTTTTGATTGACGGGCGTATGCTTAATTTTTCCGACAGGCCGTATTTTCAGCAGGCGGCGCATGGAAAGAATTTCTTTTCCGATCCAAAATTCAGCCCGGTTACAAATTCTGTTCTGCAGCATTACAGTGTTCCGGTTTATAACAGCGAAAACAGCATCTCTGGCGTTCTTGTTCTGGTTGTAAACGGAAATTCAATTTACGATACAATCAAGGATATTGATCTGGGCGAAGGAATGAGGCCTTGCGTCGTAAGCAGGGAGACTGGAAAAATTGTCGCCTCCGAGAACAGTTTGAATTCAGATGCGGCTGAAGATGCTGGGGAGTTTTATCCGCAGGAGCTGCTTGATAGAATCTCAATGGGCGAGGACGGCTCTTACCACTACTTTGACAACAGGCTGAATAAAGAAATGATTGCTTCGTTTGCGCCGGTTCCAGATTCCCAGTGGTCGGTTCTGGCTGTTGCTCCGTATAAGTTCTATTTTAGCTCATTGACTGTCTTGCTGCGCCTGATTGCTGTGGTTATGGTGGCGGTGATTTTAATATCGGTTCTTATTGTCTCAAAGATTCTAAAAACATTTATAAAGCCTTTGGTTTTCGTTAAGCAGTCTGTGGACAAAATTGCAACTGGAAATGCAGACCTCACAAAGCGCATTGAAGTGATTTCAAACGATGAGATTGGCGATGTTATAAAAGGATTCAACCTGTTCCTTGAGAAGCTTCAGGAAATCGTAAAAAAGATTCTAGGCTCAAAGGACAGTCTTTCCGCCGCGGATGAAAGGCTTCAGGCCTGCACAAAGAACACAGAGGATTCTCTTGGACAGATTTCCGCAAGCATAGAAAGCGTGAATGTCCTGGTTCATGAGCAGGCTGGCTCTGTTCAGGAAACGGCGGGCGCAGTGGATGAAATCAGCTCGAACATCGGCTCTCTTGAAAAAATGATTCAGGCGCAGTCTGAGAATGTTCAGCAGGCTTCTTCCGCAGTTGAGCAGATGATTGGCAATATATCTTCCGTGAACGCATCTGTGGGCAAGATGATTGCTTCCTTTGACCAGCTTGAGGAACATTCCAATACCGGAATCGCCAACCAGTCGAACGTCAATGAAATGATTCTTGATATTGAGCAGCAGTCGAAAATTCTTCAGGACGCGAACCTTGCGATTGCAGGCATTGCTTCACAGACAAATCTTCTTGCAATGAATGCCGCGATTGAGGCCGCTCATGCAGGAGAAGCCGGAAAAGGATTCAGCGTTGTTGCTGACGAAATCAGAAAGCTGTCGGCGACATCCTCGGAGCGTTCCCATTCCATAGGCGCGCAGCTGGCAAAAATTCAGGAGACAATAAAAAGCGTTGTCTCACTTTCAAATGAAACATCGTCGGAATTTTCGCTTGTTTCAGACAATATTGCGGAAACAGGCCAGATTGTGGCGCAGATAAAGAATGCGATGGAGGAGGAGCAGATAGGCTCAAAGCAGATTATAGATGCCCTTCAGTCTATGAACGATTCCACCGCTGAAGTAAAGTCTGCATCCGTAAAAATGTCAGAGGACAACAGTCATATTCTTGCGGAAGTTAAGAAGCTTCAGGCAACTGCTTTGACAATAAAAGACAGCATGGACAGAATGCAGGAAAGTTCTGCGGCTGCAGATGAGAGCAGGAAGATGCTTTCTGCAATTTCCGGCGATGTTACAGACTCCGTAAAAGAAATCGGCGGCCAGATTGGTCTTTTCAAGGTGTAGCACGGGCTTACATTTTTTTTCGCTTTCTTTTTTTCCCCCCAGACAGCTACAGTACGCATCGTTGTTTAAATGAAGGCTTAAAAGAGGCAAAATTCAGCTGTATAGACAATATCAGGTGTTTTTTATAAAAAAAAATGTATTTTTTTTAGTTTCCTTTTGGATTTTCCAGACAGTTTGACATATAATATAAATAGTTAGTCCTACTTTTGGTCTTTATAAAACACAAAAAAAAACAGCTGTCAGTCGAGATACGTCTGTCAAAACCGCCCGATATCGGGCTACACGTTTTTTTGACAGCCGTCTCTCTCCTTACGCTGTTTTTTAGCACATTATGAACCTAGAAGTTAAGGTGTATTGAATTGCAGTCAAATTAACAGGAGAAAACTATGAAGAAATCTATTTTCTTGATTTTACCAGCGGTAATGCTAATGCTTGCCTCGTGCATGGATTCCGCAGGCGGAAACGGTGGAGCTGGCTCTGTTCGTGTTGTGCTTCCGGGCTCTTCCCGGGATGTCTCTGGCAGTGACAGGGCCGACTCGTACACGGTTTCCCTGCTGAAAGGCGGAAAAGTTATAGAAAGCCAGACAGCCGTGCCGGGGGGGGGCGGTGGAGTTTGACGAAGTAGATGCCGGAAGCTACACGGTTGACGTTGAGGCGACTTTAAGCGGTGCCTTGAGCGGTGTGGGAAGCGCGGAAGTTGCAGTTACAGAGGGTGAGACGGCTTCATGCAGCGTTCTTATGAGCAGAGTGTACACTGCGGCGCAGGCTGCGGAATATATAGAAAGCCTTGAAGCCGGAAGCTACAAAGTCATTGTGGCAGGTGCAATTGACGATGCCGGAATAGAAGGAATAAAGACAGCCTTAAATGAAAATAACAATAAGCCGCTGGTGAGCCTTGACCTTGGCAGGACAACCGGGCTTAGCTCAATTGGTGCGGCAAAGTTTCAGAACTGCACAGCTCTTTCTGCCATAGTTCTCCCGGAGGGAATAGACTCTATTAATGAAAGTGCTTTTGAGGGATGTACATCACTTGCAAGTGTAACGATTCCAGATACTGTGAATGAAATAGGACAATTTGCGTTCCGTAATTGTTCTGCTCTTAAGAGCATAGAGATTCCAAGGGGAGTAATTACGATTGGTTCAGACTCATTTAATGGTTGCACGGCTCTTGAAAGTATAGAGATTCCAGACAGTGTAACAACAATAGAAAGGGCTGCATTTCATGAATGCTCGTCTCTAACAGATGTATATATTCCGGACAGCGTTACTGAAATTGGAAATCAAACATTTACTAAATGTTCCAATCTAAAAAGCATAGTTCTTTCGGCGGGAATAACTTCAATAGCTGAGCAAGTATTCAGGGAGTGCACGGCTCTAACAAGCATAGAAATTCCAGATGGCGTAAGTGAAATTAAAAGTAGTGCATTTATGAGCTGCACGGCTCTTGAAACTATAACAATTCCGGCTAGTTTAACTTCAATTGGTGCAAACGCATTCGTTTCATGCAATAAACTGAAAACTGTATATTATAGTGGAACCAAAGAACAATGGTCATCCTCATCAATAGAATCAAGTCTGGCAAGCGGTGTTACAATAATCTGTTCTAACGGCAATACAACAACTCCATAGCCAGCCTTTTTCCCACACCACGCAATATAATAAATAGAAGACCGCGTCTGTTTAGGCGCGGCTTTTTGTTGGCCATGAGATCCTGGCTGGTGATTTGCTTTCCGTCTTTGTAGTACTCGTCATATCGTTTAGTCGGAGCTTTTTCCACTTTTAGGTAAGTCGCTCTCTTCATATTTTCAGTCTCGTTTTTGGAATCCTTCTCGCTCAGATTGCCGTCAATATAAAGTATGGCTTCTTTCGGTGTTATTACTGATTCGCTGCTGATCTCATATTTACATATAATCTTCACGTATGAACAATCCCGCTCGCCTTCTTATGTTAATATGAGTGTTGTTCCGCTCACCGTGTACTTGTATTCCTGGTTTTTCTCATACTGTTTGCTTCCGGCTCTAAGCGGAACGTCTTTCCGGCTCTAAGCGGAACGTCTTTCCGGCTCTAAGCGGAACGTCTTTCCGGCTCTAAGCGGAACATCTTTCCTGCTCTAAGCGGAACATCTTTCCAGCTCTAGGCGGAATGTCTTTCCGGTTCTAAGCGGAATGTCTTTCCTGTGCTGATTGTCTGATTTTTTTATTTATGTTATCATGCTTTAAAAATTCTTGCCGGCATGGAAATACCGGTTTTTCGAGGTGTAGTATGGCAAAGAATATTGATTGGGCGAATCTTCCTTTTGGTTATCAGGTAACAGATAAGAGATTTGTTGCAAATTACAAAAACGGTGCATGGGACGCAGGCGAGCTTACTTCCGATGCTACTGTGCATATTTCTGAGTGCGCTGGAGTTCTTCAGTATGCCCAGACCTGCTTTGAGGGGCTTAAGGCTTATACAACAAAAGACGGCAGAATTGTTACGTTCCGCCCGGACTTGAATGCGGACCGCATGGCTTCTTCCTGCGAGCGCCTTGAAATGCCTGTGTTCCCAAAAGAGCGTTTTGTTCAGGCTGTGCTTGATACTGTTAAGGCGAACATTGACTGGGTGCCTCCTTTTGGAAGCGGCGCGACTTTGTATATCCGTCCATATATGTTCGGCTCAAACGCTGTAATCGGTGTAAAGCCTGCCGACGAGTACCAGTTCAGGATTCTTGTTACTCCTGTAGGACCGTATTTCAAGGGCGGAGTCAAGCCGATTGTTGTGCGCATTTCAGACTTGGACAGAGCCGCTCCTCATGGAACAGGCGACATAAAAGCCGGCCTTAACTATGCGATGAGCCTTCACAATATAATGGACGCACATAGAAACGGCTTTGCAGAAAATATGTATCTTGATCCTGCGACACATACTTATATTGAAGAAACTGGCGGAGCAAACATTCTCTTTGTTACAAAAGACGGAAAGCTTGTTACTCCAAAGTCAAACAGCATTCTTCCTTCAATCACACGCCGCTCTTTGATTCAGGTTGCAAAAGATTATCTTGGAATTGAAGTTGAGGAGCGCAAGATTAACAAGAACGAGCTTGCGGACTTTGCAGAATGCGGACTTTGCGGAACTGCCGCTGTAATTTCTCCAATCGGAAAGATTGTTGACCACGGAACAGAAATCAATGTTCCAAGCGGAATGGAAGAAATCGGACCTGTTCTTAAAAAGCTCCGTGAAACTTTAACTGGAATTCAGATGGGCGAAATAAAAGCTCCAGAAGGCTGGATTTACGAAATAAAATAAACGGAAAATATTCAGCTTGTTGCGGTAAATCCCTGGCTACAGTCAGGGATTTTTTTATGTCATTGTTCTATGCTGAATTTTTTCTTTCTGATAATCAGGTATGAAGATATTACTGCTGTTCCGGTTATTATCCAGCTGATTGGATAGATATTCATTATTGTTTCAAACGAAGGAAATTTTTTGAATACGGTTGCAAGCCAGGTAAGCCGCAAGAAACATGAGCCTGCCAATGTAAGAATTGCCGGAAGCATTGAGTATCCCATTCCGCGCAAAGCTCCTGCTGTAATTTCGTAGCTGCTTGTAAGAAATTCAAGGGACTCTACATGAACTAGTCTTATGAGCGCAAACGTAATTACCGCTTCATCCACGGTGTAAACTCTAATCACTGCTCTTCTAAAGAACACAAACACAAAGCACATTGCTCCGGAAATAATCACGCTGCATAGCATTGAAAGCCTGTAGATTTTTTTGCATCTGCTGAATTTTTTTGCACCGTAGTTCTGGCTTGTGAATGTTGTGGCTGCCTGAGTGAACGCGCTTACGACAAAGTATGAAAAATATTCAAAGTTAAGCGCCGCCGCCGAGCCTGCCATTGCGTTGCTTCCGAATGAATTTATTCCGCCTTGAATGCAGATGTTTGAAAAGCAGAACACCATTCCCTGCAATCCAGCAGGAACTCCTATGCGTGCGGTTTTTGCAAGCTGGCTTTTGTTTATATGAAGTTTTCTTAAATCAAGCCTAAGTCCCTCTTCTTCATTCAGCAGAAAGAAAATTATCATGGTTGCGCTTACGTAATTTGAAATTACAGTTGAAATTGCAACTCCCGCAACTCCCATTCTGAATACGATTACAAACACAAGGTTCAGGATAACGTTGAGAATTCCGGCTGCAATCAGGCAGTACAAAGGACGGTTTGAGTCTCCCTTGCTTCTTAGAACAGCCGAACCAAAGTTGTAAACCATGACCGCCGGCATTCCAAGAAAGTAAATCCGCAGGTAAAGAGCCGCAAGAACTAGAACTTCATCGGGCGTTCCGATTGCTTCAAGAATTGGCTTTGAAACAAGTGGTCCTATTACCGCAAGAAAAATTCCGCTTATGACTGCCACAGAAATTACTGTATGCACCGCCGACTTGATTTCGTCCTTTCTGTTCTGGCCGATTAAAGTTGCAATCAGAACATTTGCACCAATCGACATTCCAACGAAAATATTTATGATTAAGTTTATTATTGGAGCGTTGTTTCCGACCGCCGCCAAAGATGTGCTTCCAGAAAATCTTCCCACGACTGCTACATCCGCGGAATTGAAAACTTGCTGAAGAATGCTGCTTGCCGCAAACGGAAGAGAGAACACCAGAATCTTTCCAAGTAGCGGGCCGTTAAGCATGTCAACTGAATTTTTTCCTGCGCTCATTTTACGACTTCTCCAGAACAAAAAGATATTCGGAAACGTGGATGTTTCTTGCGTTGAGGTTTCGCGAGCCTCTGAATGTATTATACGCGATTTCAACGGTTTTGAGTTTTCCGTATTTTTCAAGCATTGATTTCATTTCGCCGAATTTTATAAATCCCTCTGAATTATATGAGATTATTATGAATTTCGCATCAAGCGCGCTGATTATTTTTTCCATTGAATTTAATGCGCTATGCTTTTTGTTGAACATTGAGCGGTTCCAGTTTGCGGGAATTCCAGAAACTTTGCTGAGCTTTGCATCCGGCATTTTGTTTTGCGCGATTATGTTCAGCATGAAATAATTTGAGCCGTAAGGATGCTGGTTGTAAGGCGGATCTAAATATGCAATGTCAATTTTTTTCAGCTTGGAAGAAAGCTCGACTGTGTCTTCTTTGTAGATTTCAGTTTTTGACTTGAAGTTGCTGAATACCGGAACTGGGAGTTCCACTTGTCCCATGATTCTTGAAAGCGCGTTTTTTCCTGTTCCGCCAAAACAGCCAATCCCAGTGTTTTTGTTTTTGTAGAATCCCTTGAAAATTCCAGAAGTGTTTACATGGACAGAAGCTTCTGTTAAAAGCGGTGCAATAAAAAATTTCTTGTACTCATCGCAGTCAACAATCTTGTCTATTAGCGTGCGGTAAGAGTCGATTCGTTCCGCGTTTTCCCTTGTGTAAAAAGCCCGCTCGCCTTCCTTAATGTCATCTGTGTTTTTTGGCGCGTAGTTTCTGCAGATTATCCCTGGGATTTTCTGCTCGAAGAATTCTTTTTCAATTGATTTTCTGTAGCTGAAATATTTTTCGCTGTCAAAGTCTTTCTTGTTGAAAAGGTAGCAGCTGTTCAGGATTGAAGAATAGTCTTCCAAGTCATTTACGATTACTGTTGAAGAATGCTGCTTGAGCATCCGCGCGACAATTCCCGAGCCTGAAAATAAATCCGCGCAGACAAGCTTTTGCTTTTTAAGCTTTGATTTTATCTGTTCAATTTCGGCTCGGATATTTCCAATCAGAATCCGTTTGTTTCCGATGTAAGTTATAATTTGCGTTGTCAGGTAGTCTGTGTTTTCTGCCATTTTCTGTTCCTCGCAAATTCAGCGGAATGGTTTACAGTTTCTGTTTTGCTAAAGATTTAAAAAGAAAATTTCTGTGCTCTAAGATACTCCAGAAACCAAGGAACTTCAAGGGATTTTTACGCGGAAAAATTGCTGTAAGGAGGATGACAAAACACAATGTCATTCCTGTGCCACGACACAGGAATCTCTTTTACTCGCCGTTTATATGCCGTCGGTGCAGATTATCTTTGCGCCGGTGATCTTGTCGTTGTCGGTTGTGCTGATATTCGTTTTTAGTATCTCCCACTGTGCTTGTGGGCCTTTGTAGTACACGGTTTCTAGTTTATCACATTCAAAGAATGCACCTTCTTCAATGGAAGACAAACTTGCAGGGAGAGTTATTTCTGTAAGCCAACTTCCGATAAAAGCTTCAGTTTTAATAGTTTCTACATTATCTGGGATTACAATCTTTTTAAGATGGTAAGTTGCTCCAAAAGCGTTTTTTTCAATACTCTTCAAAGAATTTGGCAATGTTATTCCCGTCAATTTGGCAGAAGCAAAAGCACTCTCTGAAATTTCTGTGATTTCGACTGCGGAAAGGTCAAGATTGATATGGATATAGCTAGGATTAGCAAATACTGAATCTATTTTCTTGCTTATTTCTTTCAGGATATTTTCATCAGTCAGTTCTTTGCTGGTAATTTTCACTGTGCAGACATTTGGATTTTCCCTAGTTCCGCCTTCCAGTCCGGCAATTACAGTCGCAGCTTTGTCGGCAGTTACTAATTTTCCCCACACGGCATAGAGCGTAACGTCCGTCGTGCCGATTGTGTACCCGGAATTGTCATCGTAGGCTATGCTTCCGCCGGAAGTTTTCGCCCAGCCAAGAAAGTCCTTTTTTTCCATAGTGAATTCATTTGGCGAAAGATTTTGAGGCTCACCGTAAGTAAAAATCTGGGGATTCATTGCACCGCTTCCGCCGTTCGCGTCAAAAGTGATTGTGTAAGTTGCTTTTGACTCTGTTGGATTTGTGTTTGCGCCACCGCCGTTTCCGGAATCGGAAGGATTTTCTGCCGGATTTGTTACCTGACCGCTGTCATCATCCGAACCGCTGCTTGAGCCATCCGAACAGGAAGTAAACGCAAATACAATGCTAAGAGCAAGAATACAGGCTACGATCGCATGGGGGGGGGAGTGAAGTGAATGTTAAATTTCATTTTGTCTCCATAAAATAGATTTGTTGTATATCTATAATTATAATGAGTTTATTTGAAATGACAACTTAAGCGGCAAAAAAGTTAAAAAAAAATCCGCATTGCAAAGGAGATACTCTGGTCGAGCCAGAATATGACATAACGGCAAGTAATCAACCTTGGTTATAAAATCAGGGCAAACGCATTATAAATGTATTCAGCATAAAACTGCTCTCCCAGACACGGTTTCGTGGTTCAAAATCGCGCAATAATGCGCTACACGCTGATTGTTGCAAAGTAACTATAGAATTGCCCGCTCACGCGGTCGCAGCAATCAGAGTGTTTTTGCCCCAGAAACCGTTCCTTCGCGCAAACTTTACTTAAATTATTTATAATGCGTTTGTCCTGGTTATAAAATTCATCTTAATTGACCTATGTTCCATAAAACGGTATTATATGCGTAAAATCTCTGCATAAATCTTCTGCTTTCAAAAAAATCTAAATAAGGGGTAAGAATAATGCCGTATTCTGAGCCAACTGATCTTGCTGTTGTAGCGTGTCCGGGCGGAGAGTCTTTCGCCAACGAAGTCATCACACATTTGCGCCATATGTACAAGCACCGTTTTTCTTTGAAGAGCGATGTCATTTCAAAACGCTACGGACTTGAAAAGGAAAATATCGTTCAGCAGATTAACTTGAAGAATGATATCGAAACTAGCGATCTTTGCATCCGCGGTGTAACAGACAAATACCGCGCGCCGTTTTTTAAGGTCAACGCAAGGTTCACATATTTTGCAAACGGAGAATTCAAGACAGAACTTTTGGATTGCATCCGCGGAAAAGATGTTTATATTTTTCAGGATGTTGAAAACCACGAAAAAATTGCTCTTAACGACGGAAAAAACGTTCTTAGCCTAAGCGTAAACGACCACGTTATGAGCCTTCTTGTTACAATCGATGCTGTGCGTCAGGCTGGAGCGCGCCAGATTACTTTGGTTTTGCCGGCTTATCCTTACAGCCGTCAGCATAAAAAGAAGAGCCGCGAAGGTCTTACAGCCGCTCTTTTGGGACACATTTATGAAATGATGGAAGTTAAGCGCATTATCACGCTTGACCTTCATTCACGTGAAATTGTAAATGCGTTTGCCCACACTCACTGCGAAAATCTTCATGCTTCATATCAGATTATCCGCGAGCTTGCACGTGTAGTTGATCTTACAAAGGAAGATCTTGTTGTTGTAAGCCCGGACACTGGAGCAATTGACCGCAATAAATTCTATGCGACTGGACTTAAAAAGCCGCTTGCTATGATTTACAAAGAGCGCGACTATTCAATCGTTACTCAGGATGCAAAAAATACAAACATCAAGAGCATAAAGCTTTTGGGCGATGTAAAGGGAAAGGTTGCTTTCCTTGCAGATGATATGCTTGGCACAGGCGGAACTTTGCTCAAGGCAATGGGATTTTTGCATGAGCAGGGCGCGACAAAAGTTATTGCCGCAATCAGCCTTCCGTTCTTTACAGGAAATGCGATTGAGCAGTTTGATGAAGCGTACAGCAAAGGTTTGTTCTATAGAATAATTGGAACTAATGCGGTTTACCATGAAGAGCTTTTAAAGCGCGAATGGTACATCAGCACAAATGTTTCTGGTCTTTTTGCAAATGTAATCACAAGGCTTCACCACGACCAGTCTTTGAGCGACTTGCTTGATAACCGCACAATCATAGACAAGCTTATAAAAGTTTCAACTCCTGCTGAAAAAAGCGAGTAATATTTTAAAACGGCATATTTCTTTTTGATGAATGATTTCTAAGAAAAGCAGTATGCCGTTATTGTTTTTGGAAAATTGTTTTGTTATGGAACAAACTGTTCTTGCCGTTGATATTGGAACATCTTCTTTAAAGGCTGCCTTTGTTTCTGAAAAAGGAAAAATCAGTGCGTTCAGCCGCCGTCCATTTTTGCTTTGCAATACGGAACACGCTTCAAAGGAATGGCTTCCTGCCTTTCAGAATGCTTTGCAGGATTTAGTTTCTCAGTCGCCGGAAATCCGTCCAAGCGGAATCTGCGTAAGCGGAAACGGTCCTACTCTTGTTGCCCAGTCAGGCGAAACTTTTTTATGGAATGAAAAAGTTGTTCAGTTGAAATCCAGTTCACTTTTTATTCCGCGCTTGCTTGCGTTTAAAGACAAGTTTTCCGATGTATGGAAAAAGACCGGGCTAGTCTACAGCGGTCCTGAATATTTTCTGTGGCTTCTTACCGGGGAGTCTTGTACAATTCTTCCTGAAAAAAGATTTGAGGCCGCATATTGGAACAGGCAGCTTCTTTTGGAAAGCGGATTTTCAAATGATGAAATAAACAAACTTCCTTCATTTACAGAGCCTTCTCACAAGGTTGCCGGACTTTCAAGAAAAGCGTCTTCATTTTTGGGCGTGGAAGAATTTGGAATAAAAGAAGGTCTTCCTGTTTTTTGCGGCTCTCCTGATTTTATTTCTGCGCTTATTGGCACTGCGACTGTAAAGCCCGGAATTTTGTGTGACAGGGCAGGTTCTAGCGAAGGCATTAACTTCTGCACGGCTGTTCCTCTTGAAGGTGAAAAAATCCGCACTCTTCCTTCTGTTGTGCCGGAACTTTGGAACGCTTCTGTTTTGCTTCCTGATTCAGGCTCAAAGTTTGATTCTTTTAAATTAAAAATTGAACGCGAGCTTGGAAAGCAGATTGAATATTCGGTTCTTGTTCAGGAAATAATAGGAAGCGATGGAACAAATGCTTCCTTAGATCAAGGCAAATATCTTATGATTCAGACTGCGTTGAATTTAAAAGATGCGATTGGAATTTTAAAAGATGCAGCTGCAAAAAAAGGAGTTCCGTTTCCTGATGAAATGAGGGTTGCAGGAGGACAGGCAAAAAGCGCGCTTTGGAATCAGATGAAAGCCGACATAACCGGAATGAAAATTTCAGTTCCTTCTTGTCCTGATGCGGAGCTTTTGGGAGATGCGGCGTTTGCGTTTACAGCATTGAAAGTTTTTTCTAGTTTGACTTGTGCATCTGAATCTTTGTTTTCCAAGGCGGAAACTTTTTATCCGCAGAAATATTAAAGGCTTGGGCGCACGTGAAGCTTTATTCAATTCCTAGGAAAATTAAAACTTTTATTTTTGACATTGACGGAACTCTTTACACAAGCCCGGAATTTGTTGCGGAGCAAGTCGATGTTCAGATTCGGCATTATGCGCATATAAACGGTATTTCCGAAGATTCCGCAAGAAACATGATTGAAGACTACAGAAAAAAATGGAGCGCGGAACACGGCGGAAAAAAAATCAGCTTGGGAAACACTTTTCCTGCGTTTGGCGTGGATATTGAAACTAGCATAAAGTGGCGCAATGAGCTTTTGCAGCCGGAAAAATTTCTTTCGCCGGATTTGAAGCTAAAAGAATTTCTTGCTGAATTAAAAAAATCCTTTAACTTGATTTGCCTTACCAACAATCCTGTAAAAGCCGCAAGAAGAACTTTGGAGGCAGTTGGAATTTCAGAGCTTATTCCTGATGTTATTGGACTTGATACTTGCATGAAGTCTAAACCCGCAAAGGAAATGCTTGAGCTTGCCGCGAAAAAAACTTCAACTGAATTCTGTGAATGCGTTTCTGTGGGCGACAGATTCGATATAGATATTGCGCTTCCACTTGAGCTTGGTATGGGCGGAATTCTTGTAGACGGCGCACAGGATGTTGTAAAAATCCTTGACGAGATCTCTGAAAAAGTCTATTGACTAAAAAAATTCTTTGCTGTATAAAACTCAAACTTAAGAGGTTTTTTATGGCTCAGGAAAAACTTATTGACAAAGTAAACGATACTCCGCTTAGAAAAATCGCTTATCCGCTTGTAATTGAGAATCTCCTTTTTCTTGCATTTTCCAGCATTGATGTTTTTATGTTGTCTGGATATTCGGATAATGCTGTTGCGGCTGTCGGTCTTATAACCCAGTACACTTGGTTTCTTCTTCTCTTGCTGCAAGTGATTCCAAACGGCGCGACTATTTCCCTTACAAACTTTTTGGGAGCAGGGCAGGTTGAAAAAGCCAAGAAAATTTCCCGGACGGCATTGCAGATGGTAATTGTGTTCGGTTTGTTTTTTGGTCTTGTGTTCGCGTTTTTAATTCCGCAAATTCTAAAAAAATACAACATTGACGATGAAGTGCGGTTGTTTGCAAGCCAGTACGCTTTTATTTATTCAGCGTTTTCTGTTTTCAGCGGAATCTCTATTGTTCAGTCTTCTATTTTGCGCAGCTATGGACACACAAAAGACGCTATGGTTGTAAATGCAATTGCGAACTCTTTAAATATCGTGGGCAACGCTCTTGCCTTGTACGGCTGGTTCGGTATTCCGATTTTGGGCGTTAAAGGCGTTGCAATTTCCACAGTTGCAAGCCAGTTTGCAGGAGCTATTATTCTTTCTGTTAGAATCGCTTGCTTAAAAGATTCAAAGTATTCAATAAAAAATCCGTTTAAAATTGTAAAAAGCGAATGGAGGCAGATTCTTAAAATTGGAGTTCCTACCGCAGGCGAAAGTGTTTCCTGGAATTTGTCGCAGCTTGTTATAATGATAATAATTACAACATTTGGAACAGAAGCTATTGCCGCGTTCACTTATCTTATGACGATTTTGCGTTTTATCTATATGATTGCTATTTCCATAGGAACGGCTTCTCAAATCAAGACCGGACATTATTGCGGCGCAGGACTTCAGCAGACTGCGTACAAAAATGTTTTTTGCTATCAAATTTCTGGAAGCGCGGTGAGCCTTTTTATTGCGACTGTGATTTTTATTTTCCGCCATCAGATGATTGCATTTTTTACTACGGACGTGGCTATTACTTCTATAATACTTTCTGTAATGCCGGTAACATTTTTCCTTGAGCTAGGGCGTTCCATAAATGTTATCATTATTCCGTGCCTTATGGCTTCTGGAGACATTCACTTTCCTGTTGGAGCCGGAATCTTTTCAAACTGGATGATTTCAACTTTACTTTCTTATGTCTTTGCTGTTTTGTTTGGCTGGGGATTCATTGGAGTTATAATTGCTATGGCGTGCGATGAGCTTTTCCGCGGAATTCTGATGATTTTTAGATGGAAGTCAAAAGTCTGGATGTATAAAAAGGCTGTGTGAAAGGTTATTGCTTGCTTATCATTATTTGAATCAAGTCTTTTATTATAGTTTTGTTTGTTTTTGATAGTTTGCTGAAATTTTGCAGAAAAGAAGAATCTTGCATTTTATTTCTTTTTGAAATTTCATCTTTTTCAGAAGCTAGATATTCAACTGTTACGCCAAGCGCATACGCAATTTTTAAAGCGTTTTCAACACTTGGTGAAGACTGATTTTTTGAAAGATATTTATCGATTGTATTTTTGCTTATTCCTGTTTTTATAGAGAGTTCTTTTATTTGTATATCCTGAAATTCTAGCTCGCGTCGAAGATTTTCCCCGAAATTCATGTTTATATAATAGTAAAATATTACAT
>ERZ1026898.172-NODE-172-length-44845-cov-25.121054_pt1 | contig 44845 bp, 27 predicted proteins | sample MGYA00380178_ERZ1026898 | MGnify/ENA primary metagenome ERZ1026898 (study PRJEB33269, sample SAMEA4719814) | human gut metagenome | biome: human-associated habitat; feature: organic feature; material: feces | place: Cameroon | collected 2013-10 ...
CGCGTTCAGAAAATAAAAATTCCAGAATTTTGGTAACGTGCAAAATTCTGGAATTTTCTATTTTTGAACGCCCAAGTCACTTCGATGGTTGGTGAGCCCTGTCGAGCCACAAATTAAGACTGGCTTGTAATAATTTCCTCTATAACCAGACTATCGGCTTCGCGAAAACAGGAATACTGTTCTTTTGTCTGTTCTCACACTGTGATCTCGTTATCTGTAAAATGGAGACAACTCGAACATCAATCGATGTTATATCAGCGACCTCAATGAGTACGATAATTCAGAAATAATATTATATTTGTAACGCTTCAATCCCAATGGATAGAAACAGACATATTGATGGAAGCGATTCCGCACTATCTTGTTCCAAGGATGCAAAGTTCAGGTGTTTCAAAGACTGAATCATAGATTCGGATGCATCTGAGCATTAAGTTAATGACATCACGTCGCAAACTTGAAAAGCAAGATATTGTGGTTTCAAGCCGAACTTGTACCGAAACAACAGAACGCTATTATGATTTGCTACAATTGCTCCAATGTTATCCCGGCAGACTCACTATATTGCCCTTGCTGTGGAATCAAATTATATGTTAACTGTCCAAACTGTGGACATAGATATTCCTCGCAATACAAGATATGCAATCATTGCGAAGAGGACAGACTACGTTTATTAAAAGAACAAGAAGGATTAGAAGAACAAAAGAGGGAAAATTTGTGGATTGAGTTGACCGGCTCACGCAATGGAACTTGCGTGCTGAGTTCAAAAAAAACGATGGTTACCAGCGTCAACATCCCAAACAGCGTGACAAGCATTGGAGAGTGGGCGTTTTATGGCTGCTCAGAACTGACCAGCATCAACATTCCAAATAGCGTGAACAGTATTGGGAAGGATGCGTTTTATGGTTGCTCAAAACTAGCCAGCGTCAACATCCCAAACAGCGTGACAAGCATTGGAAAGTGGGCGTTTTATGGCTGCTCAGAACTGACCAGCATCAACATTCCTAACAGCGTGAACAGTATTGGGGAGTATGCGTTTTATGGTTGCTCAAAACTGGCCAGCATCAACATCCCAGACAGCGTGAACAGCATTGGGAGTAGTGCGTTTGAAGGTTGCTCAGGGATGACCAGCATCAACATTCCTAACAGCGTGAACAGCATTGGGAATGACGCGTTTAAAGGCTGCTCAAAGCTGACCAACATCAACATCCCAGACGGCGTGACCAGCATTGGGAGTAGTGCGTTTGAAGGTTGCTCAGGGCTGACCAGCATCAACATTCCTAACAGCGTGAACAGCATTGGGGATGATGCGTTTAAAGGCTGCTCAAAACTGACCAACATCAACATCCCAGACAGAGTGAACAGCATTGGAGAGCATGCATTTGAATACTGCTCGGGCCTGACCAGCATCAACATCTCCAACGGCGTGAACAGCATTGGGAGTTGCGCGTTTTATGGATGCTCAGGACTGACCAGCATCAACATTCCAAACAGTGTGAACAGTATTGGACAAAGCGCATTTTTAGGCTGTTCAGGACTGATAAGCATCAACATCTCCAACGGCGTGAACAGCATTGGGAAGTACGCGTTTTATGGTTGCTCAAAACTAGCCAGCATCAGCATCCCAAACAGCGTGAACAGTATTGGGGAATACGCATTTTATGGTTGCTCAAAACTAGCCAGCATCAACATCCCAGACAGAGTGAACAGCATTGGGAGTAGTGCGTTTTTAGGCTGCTCAGGGCTGACCAGCATCAACATTCCTAACAGCGTGAACAGTATTGGGGAATATGCGTTTTATGGTTGCTCAAAACTGGCCAGCATCAACATCCCAGACGGTGTGAACAGCATTGGGAGTAGTGCGTTTGAAGGTTGCTCAGGGCTGACCAGCATCAACATTCCTAACAGCGTGAACAGTATTGGGGAATATGCGTTTTATGGTTGCTCAAAACTGGCCAGCATCAACATCCCAGACGGTGTGAACAGCATTGGGAGTAGTGCGTTTGAAGGTTGCTCAGGGCTGACCAGCATCAACATTCCTAACAGCGTGACCAACATTGAGTACGGAGCGTTTTCTGGCTGCTCAAAACTGACCAGCATCAACATCTCCAACGGCGTGACCAACATTGGGAAGTACGCGTTTTTACGCTGCTCAGGACTGACAAGCATCAACATCCCAGACAGCGTGACCGACATTGAGTACGGAGCGTTTTCTGGCTGCTCAAAACTGGCCAGCATCAACATCTCCAACGGCGTGACCAGCATTGAAGAGCATGCATTTGAAAACTGCTCGGGCCTTACTAGCATCATCATCCCAAACAGCGTGACCAGCATTGGGGAGTACGCATTTTATAGTTGCTCAAAACTGACAAGCATTAACATTCCAGACAGCGTGACCTACATTGGGGAGTTGGCGTTTCATGGTTGCTCAGGACTAGCCTGCATCAACATCTCAAACAGCGTGACCAGCATTAGGGAGCATACATTTGAATACTGCTCGGGCCTTACCAGCATCAACATACCAAACAGCGTGACCAACATTGGGGAGCATGCGTTTGAACACTGCTCAGGCTTGACCAGCATCAACATCTCCAACGGCGTAACCAGAATTGGGGAGTATGCGTTTTCAGGTTGTTCTGGGCTGACAAGCATCAACATACCAGACAGCATGACCTACATTGGGGAGCATGCGTTTTCAGGCTGTTATGGGCTGACAAGCATCAACATACCAAACAGCGTGACCAACATTGAGTACGGAGCGTTTGAAAACTGCTCAAAACTGGCCAGCATCAATATCTCCAACGGCGTGGCCAGAATTTGGAGAGGCGCGTTTTTACGCTGCTCAGGACTGACCAATATCAACATTCCCAACAGCGTAACCAGTATTGAGTTTCGCGCGTTTGATGATTGCTCAGGACTGACAAGCATCAACATCCCAGACAGCGTGACCGACATTGAGTACGGAGCGTTTTCTGGCTGCTCAAAACTGGCCAGCATCAACATCCCAAACAGTGTGACCAAAATTGGTGATAGCGCATTTTCAGGCTGCTCAGGACTGACAAGCATCAACATCCCAAACAGTGTGACCAAAATTGGTGATAGCGCATTTTCAGGCTGCTCAGGACTGACAAGCATCAACATCCCAGACAGCGTGACTAGCATTGGGAGTTACGCATTTTCAGGCTGCTCAGGACTGACAAGCATCAACATCCCAAACAGCGTGGCCAGCATTGGGCGTAGCGCGTTTTCAGGCTGCTCAGGACTGACAAACATCAACATTTCCAACGGAGTGACCAGAATTTGGAGCGGCGCGTTTTTACGCTGCTCAGGACTGACCAATATCAACATTCCCAACAGCGTAACCAGTATTGAGTTTTGCGCATTTGAAGACTGCTCAAAGCTGGCTAGCATAAACATTCCTGACAGCGTGACCAATATTGGAGATAGCGCATTTTCTGGCTGCTCAGACCTTACCCGCATCAACATCCCAAACAGCGTGACCAGTATTGGAGATAGCGCATTTTCTGGCTGCTCAGGCCTTACCCGCATCAACATCCCAAACAGCGTGACCAGTATTGGTGATAGCGCATTTTCTAGTTGCTCAAAGCTGACTAGTATCAACATCCCAGACGGCGTGACCAGCATTGGGCATGACGCGTTTAAAGGTTGCTCAGAACTGACCAGCATCAACATTCCAAACAGTGTGACCTGCATTTGGGAGTATGCGTTTTCAGACTGTTCGGGCCTGACCAGCATCAATATCCCAAACAGCGTGGCCTACATTGGGGGGTACGCATTTTCTGGTTGCTCAAAGCTTACAAGCATCAACATTCCAGACAACGTGAGAAGCATTGGGAAGTATGCCTTTAATAAATGCAATCTTTCACGTCAAACAAAAGAATCAATCATCAGGCGGTTTGGTATAAACATAATCTGCGATCTATTTGAAAATTAGTAAGCGACTTTGGGATACAGTATGGGAAAGACAAAAATGTCGCGCGACTCGGAGTGAAGCCACCGATGGAGTTTTTGGAATTCCTTCCTTATACCTCTCATAGTTTGCATACTTTGGCTATTGCCTAATAGCGGAGGATGTTACCGAACCGATGTTGTCATATACCCAGATAGGCCATTATCAGATACTGATATCACACGGTTCTGAAGGCACCAGCACCCTATTACTATATTTGAAACGCCTTTTCCATAGATGGGAATTGAGAATATTCAGGATGGCCATACAATCAACGCCAGAGGATTCAGACAAACCTCAAATAGCCAAAGCAAAGTCTCCATCCAAAATTTTGGTAACGTGCAAAATTTTGGATGGAGACTTTGTTTGGCCGCCTAAGCGGAAGATTCGCACTGTGGCGCTTTGACGTTTCGGCGCTTCGACAAGCTCAGCGACCGAGAGGGGATGCCCCTATGACCGAAAAGGAACGGATAACGGCCAGTCAAGCAACTACCGCAACCAGAACGGTCAGATACGGAGAACTAGCTGATAAACAGGAGTTCACGGTACTTAGGGAGAGGCCAGGTGCGGTTGTCGACGATCTCTTCAAGCTTGTCGATCGGACGGCGGAGGGCTGAGAAGCTCTCGGCGATCTCGTGGTAGGCCACTGCCTTGGCATATTCATCCTCAAGGACATTGGCCTTCTTGCGGGCCTCGACCATAGCCGTCGCCTTCTCACGGATCTGGTCAACATATTTGGAGATGCTCTTGATGAGGTAGATCTCCTCCTTGCACTCGTCCGTGCCACCGAAGACATCCTTGCTCAACGCGACCTCTTTCAGCAACTTGGACTTGTAGTCAAGCGCCGCCGGAATGATGTGGTTGATCGCCATCCTCGCCATCACACGCGACTCGATCTGGATCATCTTGCTGTAAGTCTCCCACTTGACCTCGTTGCGAGCCTGAAGCTCTTTCTCTGAATATACCCCAGTTTCCTTGAACATATTCACAGACGCAGGAGCAGTGAACTGCTTTATCATCTCAGGGACGCTGGTCTCGACATCGAGGCCACGCCTCTTCGCCTCGGCCTTCCACTCATCGGTATAGCCGTTGCCATCGAAGCAGACAACGTTGATGACAGATGCGATGATAGGTTTGAGGGTGTCCAAAATAGCCACATTCAACGCTTTGCCTGCGGCGAGTTCCTTGTCCAGACTCTTTTTGAAAGAGATAAGCTGCTCAGCCACAGCGGCGTTCAGAGTTGTCATCGCACCGGCGCAGTTGGCCAGCGAACCCACGGCGCGGAACTCGAAACGGTTGCCGGTGAAAGCGAACGGAGAGGTCCTGTTGCGGTCGGTGTTGTCCACGAATATCTCAGGAATCTCCACAAGGCCCACGCTCTTTCCCTTCTTCCCGGCGATCTCGATCGGAGTGTCGGACGGAACCTCAAGCAGTTTGTGAAGCACGTCGGTCATCGTCCTGCCAAGGAAAGCGGACACGATTGCTGGCGGAGCCTCGTTGGCACCCAGACGATGGGCGTTCGTGGCAGTGGCGATGGATGCCTTCAGCAAGGCGTTGTGCTTCTGCACGGCGGCGAGCACATTCACGAAGAACGTGACGAACTGGAGGTTACCTTTCGCGTCCTTGCCCGGGGCCAAAAGCATTGTGCCAGTGTCGGTTCCGAGCGACCAGTTGTTGTGCTTACCGGATCCGTTCACCCCTGCGAAAGGCTTCTCGTGAAGCAGAACCACGAAACCGTGCTTGCGCGCGATCTTGTTCATCAGGTTCATCACAAGCTGGTTCTGGTCGTTGGCAAGGTTGGTCTCGCCAAAGATCGGAGCGAGCTCGAACTGGTTTGGTGCAACCTCATTGTGCCTGGTCTTGAGCGGAATTCCAAGACGGTGTCCGGCGATCTCAAGGTCACGCATAAACTCGGCTACACGGGATGGAATAGCCCCGAAATAGTGGTCGTCCAGCTGCTGGTTCTTGGAAGAGTTGTGCCCCATCAGGGTACGGCCGGTGATCATAAGGTCAGGTCTCGCGGCATAGAGGGACTCATCGACAAGGAAATATTCCTGTTCCCATCCAAGGTAGGAATATACTTTCGTGACAGACTTGTCAAAGAGGCGACAGATAGGGGTCGCTGCATCAGAAACGGCCTTGAGTGCCTTTTTGAGCGGGGTTTTGTAGTCCAAGGCCTCACCAGTGTAGGCAATGAACACGGTAGGGATGCAGAGGGTGTCATCCATGATGAACACCGGGGAAGTCGGATCCCAGGCCGTGTACCCCCTGGCCTCGAATGTGGCACGGATTCCACCATTCGGGAAAGAAGATGCGTCTGGCTCCTGCTGCGCCAAGGACTTTCCGTCGAATGTCTCGATGACCCCGCCCTTGCCGTCATAGTCGATCAGAGAGTCGTGCTTCTCCGCTGTTCCTTCGGTCAGAGGTTGGAACCAGTGGGTAACGTGGGTGACGTGATGCTCCATAGCCCACTCTTTCATACCCTTTGCGACCCCGTCCGCGGTCTCCCTGTCAAGGGCCTTGCCGTTGTCAATGCAATCAAGAAGCGCATTCAGAGTCTTGACATCCAAGTACTTGTGCATCTTTGGACGGTCAAAGACCAGTTCTCCGTAGTAGTCGGAGGTCTTGCCCTCAGGGCGCTCAGCCGGAACTGCCTTCTTCTCGAAGGATTCCTTCACCAGATCAAATCTGTCAATGCTCATAATTTGTCTATTTGTTAAAGGTGTGTATTTCCTTAAACTGTATATTGTGTAATCAAAACTATCTTTCAAACCTTAAAGCCGCTTCAAAAAGGAAGAAGGCTGATCCACGAGGGACCAGCCTTCAATATTTAAATCATAATATCCTTTTTCCGTAATGAATATGCCGTCAGGCTGGAAGACCGGCACACACGAAATCGTTCAGGACCTGAACATTCTGGCTCTGAAATCCCTGCTGGAACTGCTGCTGTCGATATGTGTGGGCTTCCGAAAACATCCTTGAAAAATTTTGATGGCGCAAGTTATGAAATCAATCCTTAAACTCAATGATTTTTTTTGATTTTATCGGTTTAGAACAAAAATTCCAACTTCTCCGGTAATCTCGTATAATCATCAATCCGGATATAATCCATTCCGCCGAGACGGATCTGGCTGTCGTTGCCGCCGTCCGCGAAATCGTCACCAACGAACAAGATCTGATCAAACGAATAACCATGCTCAGCGGCGTAACGCAGAATAGCGTCCAGCTTGTTGTACTGCTTTGGCGTGATGTCGAAGGAAGTCGTACCTCCGATGAACACTGAATAGTCCTTGAATATCTCCTGAAGTTCAGGGAACATCGCGCGTCTGCGCATCTTGTCCGGATCAAAAGCCAGTTTGGCCGCTTTGTCAGCCTTGGTGCCGAGCAGACCGAAAGTCACCATGCCGGACTCGTGATACTCAAGAGACTCCCCCTTGAAATCGGTGTAGCCATATTTCTTGCGCAGATAGTTGCAGTTCTTCTCAAAGAATTTCTTGTCCACAGGAGTCTTGTCCTCCCTGACAATCTGGAACTTGCCGTCCACAATGCGGCTCTCCATCATGCCATAGTTGCCGAGAATCGTGATAGGATATTCACCCATCTGTTTGTAGATTCTCTCGCAGTTGCCGGCCCCGGCCATTATGATCTCGTAGCGTTTCGCCAAGGTGTCAAGGACAGCCTTGTTGGCGGCCGTCAACTGGGTCTTGTGCTGGGTGAGCGTTCCGTCCAAGTCGAAGCATATCAGCTTCTTCTCTTGCTTCCACCTCAGCTCGCGGATGGAGTCCATCAGGCGTTTCATGCCTTGTGGCTGATCGGTTGAGACATAGGTTACACCGTGCCTCATCGCAAAGTCCGCAAGGTCGTAACTGTTAACCGGCCAGAGAACCGTCTGAAGGCCTGCGGCGTGCACGTCATCCAGATAATGAGCGGAGTTGATCACCACATTATAATTATAGGACACACCGGCGTAGCCCCTGTCCTTGAGTTCCTTCACTGAATATGTCTTCCTGGACGTGATCGGGATCACCTCAGCACCCGGATGCAGACGCAGAACCTCGTCGCAGAGATGCTCGCTGAAAGAGATGAAGCACATCTGATCGTACATATTCATCTCATCGCACAGTGCAACGACCTTCTCTGCCAACTGAGTTTCCCTCGAAGGGGTCGGGTGGGACTTCAACTCTAGGAAAAGTTTCAACGCAGGGGTGCGCTTCGCCTGGGTGAAATATTCCCTCAACGAAGGAATGTGGTCGCCGTTAGGGAGGACACAGCTCTTCACCGTGGCGTAGTCAAGTTTCTGAATATCCTTGTACTTCGTCCCGGGGATCATCGGACCGTGCAGGATCACGAGCGAGTCGTCCGTGGTGAGATGCACGTCCAGCTCGACGCTTTCCACGCAAAGTTTCTGGGCACCGGCAAGGCTGGTCAATGTGTTTTCAAAAGAACCCGGATGGGCGTAGAAGCCCCTGTGGGACATGATTTTGGTCTGCGCCGGAAGCATCACGGCGCAAAGCAGTGTCAAGACTGCCGAAAGAACATATTTTTTCATGGTCCAAATTTACGAAAAATTGGCGGATGTCTGAATTTGTCCGGTTGAAGTTTTTCGCCGCGATGTGCATTTCAGTTCACATCAATGAATATTTCAAACAAATCAAAAACAGGTTCTCAGATTTGACAATGATTTTAAGGATTGCTATCTTTGCCGCGTGAAGGTTCCTTGGCTCAGGTTTGAGGCCAAGGATCAAAAGGGAATCCGGTGCGAGTCCGGGACAGTACCCGCTGCTGTGAGTTCCTGAAAAAAAATGACGCGGCTTTCTTATGCCACTGGCCGAAAGTTGATGAATATCAACACCTGCAAGCCGGGAAGGCGCCGCGTCAGGGACAAGTCAGAAGACCTGCCTTCACAAAACTTTACGGCATTGCCTGCGGGATCACGGGCGGCTGCCGCACATAAATTTTTATGAAACGAATATACCGTCTCATAGTCACGGTCTGCCTCCTGGGATGCGGGCCACTGATTTTTGCGCAGACTTCCGGTGACACGACATCTGTCCATCGGAAGGATGTGCCTTTGGACAGTGTCCAAGTGATCAAGGAGGCCGTGATCGTCGGCGCTCCTGCTGAATACAAATACAGGGAAGTCATTCCGGCACAGACTCTTAAGGAAGAAGACCTGCAAAGGCTGAACAGCTTTTCCGTCGCCGATGCGATCCGTTATTTTTCAGGAATACAACTGAAGGACTACGGCGGAGTCGGCGGACTGAAGACCGTGAACATCCGGTCCATGGGCACGAACCACATGGCCGTCTTCTATGACGGAATCCAGCTCGGCAACGCCCAGAACGGCCAGGTGGACCTGGGTCGCTTCTCGCTGGACGACGTGGAGGAGATCTCGCTCTACAATGGGCAGAAAAGCGACATCTTCCAGTCAGCCAAGGACTTCGGAGCATCGGGGACGATCTACATCACGACCAGGAGACCACGATTCGAGAACGGCAGGAACGCGAATTTCAAGGCGACGATGAAGACCGGATCTTTCGGCCTCATCAATCCGTCCATCCGCAGCGAGTACAAGATCTCGGACGCCGTAAGTGCCTCGTTCAGCGGAGAATGGATCAACGCCACGGGCAAGTACAAGTTCCGTTACCGCCGCCGCAACTCATTAGGTGAAATCGTCTATGACACCACGGCCGTACGCCACAACGGAGACATCAACGCCACAAGGCTTGAGGCCGCGCTGCACGGAACAACCAATGAAGGACGGTGGACCGTCCGGGCATATTCATACAACTCCGAAAGGGGCATTCCTGGGGCGATCGTAAACAACGTGTTCCGCAACGGCGAGAGGCTTTGGGACACGAACTCGTTCATTCAAGGAACTTTCACTAACAGGTGGACACCGAAGTTCAGATCTCTGGTCAACGCCAAGTACGCCGCCGACTACACCCACTACGAGAACCAGGACGCGAAACTGATCCAGACCAAAAACACCTACAAACAGAAGGAGTTGTACGCCTCATGCGCCAACCTTTATAATATAATGGAGAACTGGGAGGTCTCGTTCTCCTACGACTTCCAGTGGAACACTCTTGACGCCACATTCTATATGCCAACAGAAAGCGACGGCACATTCCCCTACCCTACCCGATACACCCAGATGGCCGCTCTGGCGACAGCGTTCGAATGGGGACGGTTCAAGGGACAGGCCAGCGTGCTGGGCTACTTCGTGCACGAGAAGGTGAAACGGTTCGAGGCGCGACCGGACAAGGCGGTCGCCACACCGGCCTTCTTCCTGTCCTACAAGCCGTTCCGAAGGCAGGACCTGTCGGTACGCGCGTTCTACAAACGAATGTTCCGGATGCCGACGTTCAACGACCTCTACTACACGGATATGGGCAACGCCTTCCTGAAACCCGAATATGCCGAGCAGTTCAACGTCGGTCTGAAATACACCAAAAATTTTATGAATATGCCCGCTCTACGTACGGTTGACGCTTCTGTGGATGCCTACTACAACCACATCACGGACAAGATCATAGCCTACCCGAAAGGTCAGCAGTTCCGTTGGACGATGCTCAATCTCGGAGAGGTGGACATCAAGGGGGTTGACATCGCCCTGAACTCGGCCTGGGCTTTCGGCGAGGTGGAGGCCACGGCCAGGCTCCAGTACACCTACCAGGAAGCGATAGATGTCACGGATCCCGCGGACACATATTACCGGGATCAGATTCCGTATATTCCTTGGCACAGCGGTTCCGCCGTTCTGGCGGTGACATACAAAGGATGGGGCCTGAACTACAGTTTCATCTACACCGGCGAGCGCTACAACCAGCAGGAGAACATCCCGAGGAACCACACCCAGCCGTGGTACACCAGCGACCTCTCCGTGCAGAAGTCCTTCGCCATCCGCACACGCACCCTCAAGCTAACCGCCGAGATCAACAACCTCCTCGGCCAAGACTACGACGTTGTGCTGAACTACCCGATGCCGAAGACCAATTTCCGATTCACCGCCAGCATTGATTTGTAAATGAATATATTCAAGAATATATTGCCTTGGGCGGCCGCCATCCTTCTGACACTTTCAACTGGGTGCCGGAAGATCGAGCTTGTCAATCCCACTGAATATGACGTGCTTGACCTTGAGCCGGAGCCGGACGCGGATCCGATCGGGATGTACCTTCTGAACGAGGGGAACATGGGCAGCAACAAGGCCGACCTGGACTATCTGGACTACAGGACGGCAGTCTATGCGAGAGGGATCTACGCCGAGAAGAATCCGGATGTGGTGAAGGAACTCGGAGATGTCGGGAATGACATCCAGATCTACGACGGGAAACTGTTCGCTGTCATTAACTGTTCGCACAAGATCGAAGTGATGGATGCGTACACTACCAAGAGAATCACACAGATAGACATTCCCAACTGCCGTTACATCAGGTTCAGAGGGAAATATGCCTACGTTTCCTCTTATGTCGGCCCGGTGGCGATGGATCCGAACGCCCGGAAAGGGGCTGTCTTTAAAGTGGATCTAAGTGACTACAAGATTGTCGGAGAGGCTACCGTTGGCTACCAGCCTGACGAGTTGGCGATTGTGGACGACTATGCGTACGTGGCGAACTCCGGGGGCTACCGGGCTCCGAACTACGATTCAACCGTCTCCGTGGTCGAACTGGAGTCGATGCGGCAGGTCTACAAAATAGATGTGGCGATCAACCTCAGCCGGATCAAGGCCGATGCCTACGGCAACCTTTGGGTCTCGTCCAGAGGCAATTACGATGACATTCCTTCCAACCTCTACCGGCTGGAGCCATACGGTGGACGCTACAGGGTGGCGGAGGCGATGAATATTCCCGCGTCCAACATGGCCCTGCACGGCGATTCGCTCTACGTTTACAGCGTGGAGTACAGCAACCAGACATCAAAGAACACCGTGACCTACGCAATCATCAACGTGAAAGAAAAACGTGTGGTCTCACGCAGCTTCATCACTGACGGAACCGAGCGTAACATTGTGATTCCATACGGTTTGGCGATTCATCCCAAGAACGGGGACATATTCATAACAGACGCGAAGAACTACGTTTCAAGCGGGGTGCTGCATTGCTACTCCAAAGAAGGAGTGCACAAATGGAGTGTGAGGACCGGGGACATCCCCGCCCACATGGTGTTTCTGGATCGTAAAAAGAGTTCTGAATGAGACGTTTGGCGACATATTCATTGATCATTCTGCTTCTTGCGGCGTGCAAGGTCGAGATTCCGTACGTGAGCCTCGGGCTGGACGATGTGTACAAGGTAGCGAGGATGCAGACTTTGGCTCTGAGGCCGGCCTACACGGGTGAGCGGTACAGTTGGACGGTCAAGACGGCTTCGGGGGCCGACTCGCTGCTGTGCGAGAGCAAGGACTGCATGTTCCTGACGCGCTACCCGGGAGTCTATGAGGTCACCTTCACAATTGACGATCCCGTGAATCCGATCGTGCATCCGATGACGATCCACGTGGTCAACGAGGAGGTCGAGTACAGCCCGTACATCGCTCACGTCTATGAATACCGGCCGGCTCCGGGACAGTTCATCAACGAGATGCCTGCCTATCAGGACGGTGACACCGAAAAGACGATGATCCAGAAGGCAGAGGAGTCATTGGCCGGCAGTTACGGAGCCGGAATCTCCCTCGGGTCCTACGGAGGCTATGTCACCTTCGGGTTCGACCACACGGTTGTCAACTCCCCTGGCGAGCAGGATTTCCGCATAGACGGCAACGCCTTCCGCAGCGCCGCCCATGACGGACTTGACGCGGGAAGCTGCGAGCCGGGAATCGTGATGGTGATGTTCGACGAGAACCAGAACGGGAAGCCTGATGACAAATGGTATGAGATCGACAAGAATCCGTGGTACACGAACGATGCGGCAAGGTTTGGATATTCAATAACTTACTTCCGCCCTTCCGCTGACCACAACGCAGTTCCGGGAGCAGACGGGGTCCTGACCGACATTGAATATGTCAGATGGGAGGACAACGCCGGGCGGACGGGCTACGTCTATAAGAACAAGTTCCACGACCAGGACTACTGGCCGGAATGGCTGTCAGAGGAGAAGATGACCTTCCGAGGAACTCTGCTGCCCAAGAACGCCGAGGACGTTTCGGGAAACGGGACGTACTACCTTCAATATATGTTCAAATACGGGGCGTACGCCGACAACTATCCGAACAACGACACTGACGGGGACGGCGGCTGGATGAACGGCTTTGACATCGGCTGGGCCGTCGATCCGGACACCCGTGAGCCTGTCCACCTCCAGGGAGTGGATTTCATCAGGGTTTACACCGGACTCAACCAGTACTGCGGATGGCTCGGCGAGACCTCAACTGAGATCTTCTCGGCGCGTGACCTCCACGTGCGGGTGAGACCTGGACAACATCAATGATCAACTTTTTGCAATGATATTCAAGAACATACTGACATTTTTAATCGCCGCCGCCTGTTGCGTTTCGTGTGTCTATCACAACGATGACAACCCGAATGTCTACCCGGATCCGGAGCCGATTCCGACACCTGAGCCGGAGCCGGAACCAGATCAGAACGAGGAGTATGTCAAGGCGACATATTCACCGAACTGCTATATGATCCGCCCTGGAACATCGGTTGACATTCCAGTGAAAAAGGCTTACGCAATTTGGGCGCTTTACACGGATCTGCTTGGAAACGTTGATCTTGCCGGGCAGAAAGCGGAGCCGGAACTGCTGTGGCAGGATGTTCCCGGTCTCATCACCAATGTCGGACTTATCGAAGGGCACTCGCCGGAGACCGCAAAAATGATCGTCTCGACATCCGACAAGATCGGCAACGCCGTCATCGGGCTTCGGATACGGGGAGAGATCCGCTGGAGCTGGCACGTGTGGGTCACTCGGTACAATCCTGATGCTGAGCAGGTTTCCTACGGCAAGACATATTCGTGGGACAACAACGGGGACGGTGTAGCCGACTACATATTCATGGATCGCAATCTTGGAGCAGTGAATGACGGTTGGGTGATCGGGAACAGCACCGCCGATTCGTTGGCCGCCTGCGGACTGATGTACCAGTGGGGACGCAAGGATCCGTTCCCTGGCGACCGGAAATTCAGGGGCGACAACAGCACTGACTATAAATATTTCGACAGCAAACCGATCTATGATTCCTCCGGCAACGTGCTGACCGAAGGGTCCCGGTCCGGAGGAAGCGGAATCCGTTCCGTGAAGTCTGGCCACGACCTTTCCACAACAGGATTCGCGAAGTCAGTGATGAAGCCGATGGAGGTTCTGCTCGGAGAAAGTTCGTACCACGATTGGTTCTGCGGCGACGAGCCTGTGGTTGTCAGGAAATGTGACACGCTTTGGTGCGGAGCGAACCGCACGAAGACCCCGTTCGATCCTTGCCCGGAAGGGTGGCAGGTGCCTTACGACAAGAACGGGAAGTTCATATGGAACGGTCTGGACAGAGTCACGACCGATTACTCGCCTCTTGGCGTGATCCCTTACAACGGTCTGCGCTACAGGAACGGCGGCGGCTGCCTGAAAAACTCCGGATTCGCCGCCAACATCTGGTCCGGCACGGCTCCGACAGGCATCGGAAATGCCTACCAGTTGTCCGTCTACATTTCTCCGTACGAACAATTGCCGGTTGTCAAAAAAGACATAGGCCCACGCAGCGACGGGTATGCGGTAAGGTGTGTGAAATCCTGACCAATGAATATTTCAACGTCATTCCCATACACAAATTCCACGATTATTCACAAATCATAGACACAGCATTATGAAGCATTTAACAATCAAAACGTTACTGCTCGTCGGAGCAATTTGTCCCTCCTTTGTCGCCTGCGACGATGACAAAGAGCCGGAAGTCATCTACGAGTTCTCCGTCAAAGTTGAGGACAGCGCCATCGCGGCTCCGGCCGAAGGATGCGCACAGACAATCCTTGTGACATCCACAAAGACCGCCGGCAGCAGCACCACGAACGTAGCCTACGAGGTCAAATCCGCACCGGAATGGGCTCCGGCCACAATCGAGCAGACCGCCCTCGTCATCAATGTGGCGGAGAACAGCACAACCCAGGCCCGCGAGCCAGGGTGCGTCACGCTTCTTCAGGCCGAAAGCGGCAAGGAGCTGACAATCAACATCACACAGGCCGGGTATGAATATTCGATGTCCCTCGCCGGGAGTTACACCACTCCTCGCTGCAAGGTTCTGGGCATCGTCCCGGAGATCACGGGCTTCGACAAGAACCCCATCTTCGCCTGGACAGTCAAAGGACCGAACGACTCCGAGGCAAGCGCAGCCGGAAACGGAAGCACATTGAATTTCCTCAAACTTGAGACCGGTGAATATGAGGTCTCGCTGACCGTCACCGATGACAGCGGTATCTCTATGGTCAGCACTTCCAAAGTAAACGTTGAGATGGAGAAAGAGGCCTATTCACCTTACCTGTCCGAGGTCATTGATCTTGAGCTCGCTCCGTATTCCTCTGTAGGAGCCGGGAATTCGTTCTTCGGGATGACCGACACGAAGAAATCAGCGATGGAGAAGGCCAGCGAGAAGCTCAACAAGGATTTCAGTACTTCCAACACCGGTCTATCCCTTGGTCCTTTGGGAGGCCACATCGTGTTCAAGTTCGACCACACCGTGATGAATGTCAGCGGTTTGCGCGACTTCCGCATCGGCAGTTACGCCAGCCAGACGGCCTACCCGGCGCCTGGAATCGTCTATGTCGCCTTCGATGCCAACCAGAACGGACAGCCTGACGAGGACGAATGGTACGAGATCGCCGGCAGTGAATATGGCAAGACAACAACTTTGTCAAACCTTACCGTCATCTACAACCGTCCGGACAACTTCCTCACAACCGTCAGTATGGGAAAAGAGGTGAACGATTACATCACCTACACCATAAATGGTGTTTCAGGGACTCTTTCAAGCGGCTCGATGCCCAACACGATTCCGGTATGGCCATTCTGGCTGAGGGAAAGCGACGAGGGCAAGACCATCACGTTCACCGGTGTCACAAAGCTGCCAAGCAACACTCAGATGAACGGAATGTTTCCTGGCGCGACCCAATGGTACGACTACGGCTATGTCTGCAACTCCGATCCTAAGGATGAAATCAATTCCTCATTCGACATCGACTGGGCCGTGGACAAAGACGGCAAACCGGTTCATCTTCCAGGCGTTGACTTCATCAAGGTGCAGACCGCCACAATGATGGACGCCGGCGGTTGGTACGGAGCCCTGAAGACCAGCCTCAACTGCGCCATCGACCTTCACCTCGCCGGTAAGAAGATCGAAACTGTCACCAGATAGTTGCCTGATAGTTACCAGATAGTTATTTGACAGCAACACGTTTGGCAGATATACGTCAATCACGAAACATTCTTCCAAGAGGATGACCCCCAAAAAGTCATCCTCTTTTCTTTTTCATCTTCACTTTATTTTCTTTTCATTCTTCCACTCTTATCTTTCTTCCGTAGCCAAGTGTCAGGAAGCATCAGGTCCGCTTTGTTCACCAAATTTGAAAGCGAGCCGATAACGTTAACAATGTTAACAAAATTCGGTCACAGCATATCATTTTAAAAGAAAAACTCTTGTTTTTTTACAAAATGATACCTTAATTTGCATAATGAATAAATATACAGAAGCCTTTATGACATTAATCTGTGCCTTTCCTAAGTTGACCGGCACTTTTGGCGTGTCAAAGTTTAACGGAAGAAAAGGCTGCCTCTAATCTGGCAGCCGATAATTGATGGCAACAACACACAACAAAACCAATATTAAAAAATTATGTTAAACAGAATCAAATCTTCGACACTCAGAGGAATGGCGACCGTAGTGGCAGCCGTCGTTCTGTTCGTGTCGTTCTCAGCCGCGGCGGCAGCCCAGGACAGGGCAGGATCCGTCAGCGGTACAGTCAAGGACGCCAACGGCCCAGTCGTAGGCGCCGCCGTTTTTGTCAAAGGTGGAACCTCCGGTGAGACCACAGACATCGACGGTAAATTCAGACTCGGCAATCTTAAGGCCAACGATGTGATCACCGTCTCCATCATCGGATACGAGACCAAGGAGATCGTCTGGAACGGCCAGACTACACTCGAGATTGTCATCCGCGAGGAAGCCACAGCTCTCAAGGGAGTAGTGGTGACGGCCATGGGTATGGTCCGCCAGTCGGAAAGCCTTACCTACGCTGCCGAGACAGTCGGCGGCAAGGATGTCAACGACATCAAGAGCATCAACATGATCAACTCCCTCCAGGGTAAGAGCGCCGGTCTGGTCATCACTCCTAACTCGACAGGAGCCGGCGGATCATCCAAGATCCTCTTCCGTGGGAACAAGTCCATTAACGGAAGCAACCAACCTCTCATCGTTGTGGACGGCGTGCCGGTGATGCAGAACATCACCTCATCCCAGGTGGCCTCCAACTATGGTGGCGAAAGGGACGGCGGCGATGTGATGTCCACGATCAACCCTGACGACATCAAGTCCATCACCCTCCTTAAAGGTGCGTCAGCCGCAGCGCTTTACGGTGCCGTGGCCGCCAACGGAGCGATCATGATCACGACAAAGTCAGCGGCAGCCGGCAAGGTGAACGTCACCGTGTCCAGCAACACGACAGCAGAAAGCCCTATGGTGCTTCCTAAGTTCCAGAACAACTACGGAATGTCGGACAACGGCACCTACAGCTGGGGCAGCAAGCTCTCCTCAAAGGCGCCGAACTATCTCAAGAAGTTCTTCCGCACAGGTTTCACTACCAACAACACATTCGCCGTGTCCGGCGGAAACGACTCTTTCGGAGCCTATTTCTCCTACGGCAATGTCTACTCGGAGGGCATGACTCCTGAGAATGAGTACAGAAGCCACAACTTCAACACCAAGGTCAACTTCACCGTCCTCGACAACATCAAGATAGAGGCAAGCGCGAAGCTCACCAACCAGCACATCGAGAACCAGTCCGCCTCAGGATTCCTCTGGAACCCTCTGACCGGCGCCTACCTCTTCCCGAGAGGCGAGGACTGGGACTACTACAAGAACAACTACGAGGTCTATGACGCCTCACGCAGCTGCAACGTCCAGAACTGGACCAACACGAAGCAGCAGCAGTACAGCAACCCTTACTGGGTGCTCAACCGCCAGAAGCCGGTCGTTGACCGCAACCGCTACGAGTTCGGCGGCAGCGTGAGATGGGACATCATCAAGGATCTCTACGTACAGGGCCGTCTCCGCTACGAGAGGGGTGAGGAGCACTTCGTGCACAACGCCTACGCCTCCAGCACCGGTGACCTCTACCCTATGGGCAGAATGAAGGACAACCGCTACTTCAGCGACCAGATGTACGGCGATGTGCTCGTCGGCTACAACCACAACTGGAACGACACCTTCTCACTCTCCGTGACCGCCGGCTCCAGCTTCACCCACAGCAAGACCGGAAACGTGGATCTCTGGGCTGAGGGAACACAGTTCACAGCCCCTGGCAACGGTAACGTCTACTACCCTAACATATTCACCCCTAACAACTATTATGGGAATATGTCGTCTGTCGGAAAGGGTGGCCACTGGAACACCGAGAAGCGTCTTAACGCCGTGTTCGCTACCGCGCAGTTCGGCTACAAGGAAGGCCTCTTCATCGATGTCACCGCCCGTAACGACTGGTCATCGGCTCTTGCCTTCACCGACAATGTGTCATTCTTCTACCCTTCAGTGGGTGCCAGCTTCCTTCTGAACAAGTTCGCCGACCTCGGCCCAGCCGTGGATCTCGTGAAGTTCCGCGCAAGCTACTCCATCGTGGGTAACGATGTCCCTGTCTACATGACCAACCTGCTCTACAGCCTTGGCTCACAGGGATCGATCTCCGCTCCGGACAGCGCTCCTTTCAGAACCCTCAAGCCTGAGATGACCCACTCCATCGAGGCCGGTTTCGACGGAGCCTTCTTCAACAACAGGCTCAACGTCTCCGCCACCTGGTACAAGACCAACACCAAGAACCAGTTCTTCTCCGTAGCCTCTCCTTACGAGTCCGGTCTGCGCAACCGCTATGTGAACGCCGGTAATGTGGAGAACCAGGGTATCGAGATGACCGCCAGCTGGTACGAGCAGTTCAGCAACGACTTCAGCTGGGAGACAGGAGTGAACTTCTCCTACAACAACAACAAGATCGTGGAACTCGTGGACGAGCTTCCTAACGGCCTTACACTCTCCAACTTCGGAGGCGCCAAGATCATCCTCAAGGAAGGTGGTTCCTACGGTGACCTCTATGTACGCCAGATCCTCAGGGACGAGAGCGGCAAGATCAAGAAGAACGATGCCGGACAGCCGATCCTCGGCGACGACAACAACGACCAGCTCAAGCATGTCGGCAACATGAACTCCAAGGTTTACGCCGGCTGGAGCAACACATTCCGCTACAAGAACTTCAATCTCTCGATGCTCATCGACGCGAGATTCGGCGGCAAGGTCATCTCCATGACCGAGGCCACGCTGGACGGCTGGGGAGTGTCACAGAGGTCAGGCGAGGCCCGCGACGCCGGCTCCATCACCGTTGACGGAGTCTCCTTCGATCCAAGGGCTTGGTACGAGACCACGGGAGCCAGCAACTTCAACTCTCCTTACGCCAACGAGAACTACGTCTACAGCGCCACCAACGTCCGTCTGCGCGAGCTCAGCTTCGGCTACACATTCCGTAACCTCCTCGGCAACGGCAAGAACGTGACAGCATCCATCATCGGCCGCAACCTGTTCTTCTTCTACAAGGACGCGCCTTGCGACCCTGATGTCTCGGCAGGTACAGGCAACGGCTGGCAGGGCATCGATATGTTCGCCCTCCCTACCTCACGCAGCTTCGGTCTGAACCTTAAACTCAACTTCTAAAAATTTCCAAGACAATGAAAAATATTTTAAGATATTCAGTGGCGGCCTTGTTCGGACTCGGAATCGTAGCCTGCACAGGCGACTTCGAGAAGATGAACACCAGCGACGTGCAGGTGAACCCGGACGATCTTCCTCTCTCATCCCAGTGCGCTGAGCCGATGCAGTACTGCTACCCTCCTCAGCAGAACATGTTCCAGTTCTGGACAAACCTCACCGTGGATTTCTACAGCGGTTACTTCATGACCCCTAACGGAAACTTCACCAACGGTGACATGGGCGAGAACAGAGGACACTCGGGCGGTATGTACGAGAACCACTACCTCCACGTGTTCAACAACACAAGACGACTGATCGCCACCCTTGACGGCAAGAACCAGCCAGCCCTCGCCGGCGTGATGAGAATCGTGCAGGCCTACAGCCTTATGATGACCACCGACGTGTACGGTCCTCTCGCCCACAGCTCCATCCTGTCCGGTGAATATGAGTCATACTTCCCGTTTGACAGCCAGCAGCAGCTCTACCAGACAATGCTTGACGACACTCAGAAGGCATTGGACGCCTTCAACAAGCCTACAGATGACGAAAAGGCCGGACTCGGCACATTCGACATCTGGTGCGGCGGCGACTTCGAGATGTGGAAGAAGGTGGCCAACACGATGAGACTCCGTATCGCCCTGCGTCTTTCCAAGAGAGCGGACGAGATGAAGGCCGCGGGCTACGACCTTCCTGCGATCGCCAAGGCGGCAGCGGGCAACACCCTCGCCAACGGCGGAAAGGACATCATGATCGACAAGAGCCTGGAGAACGAGCTTTGGCTTATGTTCGCATGGGGAGACTGCGGATTCAACGCCAACCTCGTGACATTGATGTCAGGTCTCAAGGATCCTCGCCAGCCTCTGTACATGGCGAAGAACCAGGACAAGTTCACCACCTCCGACGGAAAGGAAGTTGCGAAGGGAACCGGCTACTACGGCATCAGGTTCGCCAGCGGTCTGCCAGGCAAGCCGAACGACTGGGGCAAGCTCTCCGGTTGGGTAGACGGCAACAACAGCAAGGGCATCTACAGCGCTCCGCTTCCGATCTTCAAGCAGGCCGAGTCCTACTTCCTCCTCGCCGAGGCCGCCCTCAGGGGCTGGACATCCGGCGACGTGAAGTCCCTCTACGAGGAAGGCATCAGAACCTCGATGGCCAATGAGCTTGCCTACAAGGGCAAGTACGCCGAGATCGCGGAATATGCGAAAGGCGCTGTCGAGAAGTACATCAGCGGAACCGACACGCAGATTGATTTCGTCGATCCTTTCGATCCGAAACTCAACACCAAAGCCCTCAACAAGCTGGGCGTGAAGTGGGACAACAATGCCTCCAACGAGGACAAGCTCGCCCGCATCATGACCCAGAAGTACATCGCCCTCTTCCCTCTCTCAACCGAGGCCTGGGCCGAGCAGAGACGTACCGGCTATCCGGTTCTCTTCCCTGCCTACGTCAACGAGAGCAACGGTGCGGTCACCACAGAGGAAGGCGTGCGCCGCCAGATCTACAGCAGCAATGCCGGCGACACCAACGCCGAGGGTCTCAAGACCGGTATCGATCTCCTCAACAAGGAGAACTCCAGCAAGACCGGCCACTCCGGCGACCAGGGCGGAACCCGCGTATGGTGGGACAACGCCGGCAAGGGAAACTTCTAACAGTTCTACGAACATCCCAACGAAGGGATCGGCCGACTGGCCGGTCCCTTTTTCGTTGTGTCACAACAACGACAGGCTTCCCAGACCCCTGGGAGGGCGTTGTTGATATCATTGTGGAAAAATTTGGAAAGAGGTGGAATAAAATGGAAAAATATTCCTAACTTTGTCCTCAAGCGTGAAAGACGAAAACTTATGATCACATTCATCGGAGAATATTCAGGCAAGATTGACGACAAAGGGAGAGTGGTTTTCCCTTCGCCGTTCAAGTCGTTGATGCCGTCCGAGGGCGATCAGAGGTTTGTCATAAAGAAGGACATTTTCGAGGAATGCCTTGAGATGTACACCTTTGAGGAGTGGGAGCGCCAGTCTGAGGAGGTCAAGTCAAAGTTGAATTTCTTTAATCGTGCTCACGCCGCTTTCTGGAGAGAGTATATGCGCGACCGGGCCATCGTCGAGCCGGACGCCAAACTCGGACGCATCTCGATCCCCAAGAAGCTTTTGGAGTCAATTGGTGTAACGAAAGAGGTAGTCTTCTCGGGCAACGATTACAAGATCGAGATCTGGGCCAAGGAGAGATTCGAGGCCAGCGGAATCTCAAACGAAGAATTCTTGAATATTGCCGGACAGCTGTCTCAAGAGAGGTAGGAGGGCCGCGCGATGTCAGAATACCACACACCAGTGATGCTTGATGAGAGCATTTCCGCTCTTGTCTCCAATCCGTCAGGAACATACGCCGATGTCACATTCGGGGGCGGTGGTCACACCGCCGAACTACTTTCACGCTTAAATGAAGACGGTCACGTCATCGCCTTCGACCGTGACAGCGACGCCATAAGCAACAGGATAGACGATCCGCGTCTCACTATGGTGCGGGCCGATTTCCGGTTCATACACAATTTCGTGCTGAACGAGGCGCACGAGACCACAGACGAAGCGCTCAGAGAAAAGCTCACAAATGGTCTGGACGGCATTCTCGCCGACCTCGGAGTGTCATCCCACCAGTTCGACACGGCGGAGAGAGGATTCTCCTTCCGCTACGACGCGCCATTGGACATGAGGATGAACCGCGAGGGCGGAAAGACAGCCGCGGACGTGGTCAATGAATATTCCTGTGAAGACATCGAAAGGATTCTCCGCATCTACGGCGAGGTGGACAACGCCCGCAAGGTGGCACAACTGATTACTTCGGCAAGAGACAGGAATCCGATCGGCACGACCGGCGAGCTTGACGAGGCCATCAAGGCCGCGCTTCCGAAATTCGCTGAGCACAAGTACCTTGCAAAAGTCTATCAGGCATTGAGGATCGAGGTGAACCACGAGATGCGCTCTCTGGAGAAATTCCTCGAAGGCGCGGCGGACACCCTCAGGCCTGGCGGAAGGCTGGTAGTGATCACCTACCACTCGCTTGAGGACAGGATGGTGAAGAACTTCATCAAGACAGGAAGGGCCGACGGCAAGGAGGAAAAGGACATATTCGGGAATATTCACGCCCCGCTGAAGGCTGTGAACCGCAAGCCGATCCTGCCTCGGGAGGACGAGATAGCCTCCAACACAAGGGCAAGGAGCGCGAAACTGAGGATAGCCGAGAAAAACGATGGAGGGCAAGGAAGATGACGGAACTGAGGAAATGGAAGATTTCAGACATCTGGAAATGGCTGGGCAACGCAGGGTTGGCCATCCTTCAGGGCGAATTGTTGCTGAGGCTTAACGTCTCACGCTACTTCATCCACATCATCTACACATTCTTCCTGTTCTGGGCCAGCATCTGGCTGAGTCTCAAGATAGAGAAGACCCTCACAAGGGTCGAGGACAACCGGAAGGTTCTCTCCGACATCGAGATCTACCACGCCCAGAAAACGGTCGAGCTTGCGGGATATTCAAGGCTCAGCACCATTCAAGATATGCTCAAGGATTCAGGCTCCGATTTGGCTATGCCCGTCAAACCGGCCGACAGACTAAAAAAATAGGACAGACTATGGCTCAGAATGAACAGAATACGAACAGGAAGAAACGGGACAGGATCGGAGTGATTCTGTACCTGCTCTACACCCTTGTCCTGATTCTGGGAGTCATTGTCGTCGGCAGGATCATCTACATCCAGTGTTTCTGGAAACTGGACAAGAGGATTGTGAAATATTTTGTCCCTCCTGTCGTCAAAAGCACGATAGCTCCGGACCGAGGCGCCATCATCGGATGCAACGGAGAATTGTTGGCGATGTCCACCCCGATGTACGAGCTGAGGATGGACTGCACGGTGCGCAAGGACTATTTCAAGGAGAAGATGAGGAAAAAACCGACCGGGAAGAATCTGGAGCAGGAATGGCTGGACAAGGCCAAGGCGTTCTCGGAAGGAATCTCCAAGGAATTGGATATGAACGCTCCAGCGGTCTATAAGTCCATCACTGACGGACGCAGGAACGGCAACAAATACCTTCTGCTGGCCCGAAATATCGACAGGGGCACGCTCCTCAGGCTGCAGAAGCTTCCGCTGATGGAGGAAGGCCAGTACAAGAGCGGGATCATCGTTGTCAAAAGAGACACCCGAAAATACCCTTACGGCACGCTGGCCAGACGAACCATCGGTTACGTCAAGGACAACAGCAACTCCAACGGCAACAACCACATAGGACTTGAGGGGAAATATGACTATGCCCTGCACGGACAGGAAGGTGAGATCTGGCTCAGGCCTACCGACAACAAGGAGAGGATCCAGAACTACGACAGCACCTACGTCAAGCCGGTGAACGGACTGGATGTCAGGACGACCCTCGACATCACGATTCAGGACATCCTCGACAAGGCTATGCGGAAGCAGATGGCGGCCAACCCGAAAATCGCAGAGGGATGCGGAGTGCTGATGGATGTGAAGACCGGAGCGATCCGCGCGATGGTGAACCTGACTAAGAGCCCTAAGGACAGCAGCCTCAACGAGGTTTACAATATGGCGGTCGGTTTCGGGGCAGAGCCGGGATCAGTGTTCAAGGCGACGACCCTTATGACAGCGATCGAGGACGGCTACGTCAAGTCGCTGGACGATGTGATCCCGATGAACAACGGCGTGATCCCCGGCTATCCAAGAGACGTGCACATCAACGGTAACGGAGATATCTCCATTCTGCACGGATTCGAGATTTCCTCCAACTACGTGTTCCGCTACCTTGCCGTCAACAACTATGGGGGCGATCCTAAACGATTCCTGGACAAGCTGTATATGTACAAGCTCGGGCAGACGTTCGACTTCGATCTGGAAGGGCTTCAGGAACCTTACCTTCCGTCTCCGGACTCAAAGTTATGGAGTGCGACGGATCTGGGGGCCACGGCGATAGGCTATGCCATCAGGGAGACTCCGCTGCACATCCTGACATTCTACAATGCGATCGCCAACAAAGGCAGGATGATGAAGCCATATCTGGTGGAAAGCATTGAGAAAGACGGAGTTGTCAAGACAAAGAAAGGGCCGGGCGTGCTGAACGCCTCGATCTGCTCAAAGGCGACAGCGGACACATTGCTCAGGGCTATGAAGGCCGTGACCTCCGAAGGAACCGCCACAAGGCTCAAAGGAGCGAAACTTCAAGTGGCAGGAAAGACCGGAACGTCCAGACAGGTCCTCTCCGGAGAGGAAATCAAGGAATATGGGATGCAGGATCCATACGTCACAAAGGACGGCAGCTATCACAATATGGCCACGTTCGTTGGTTTCTTCCCGGCGGACAATCCGAAGTACAGTGCCATAATCTGTATGAAATCTAGCCTTATCAGAGGCAGCTTGTTCGGTGGTGTCGCACCTGCAACGGCTATGCGGGAGGTCGTGGACGCGATCTACACCCTCGACCCGGACTGGGGCGGAGAAGTGGAAAGGAATGGGACTATCCCGAAAATGACATTGGACAGAGAAGTCGGGAAACCGGCGGATCCAAAGAATCCGGAGGTTCCGGACGTGCTTGGACTTGGGCTTAAGGATGCCATATTCCTGATAGAGAACAGCGGGCTTAGATGCACATATTCAGGCACAGGACACGTGGCCTCGCAGAGTCCTAAGGCAGGGCAGAAAGCCGCGAAGGGGACAACAATATCAATCACTTTGAAATGAGACTTGAAGACATCATAAAGGACAGCGGAGTCATCGGGGTGCGGGGAGACCTGAGCCTTGAGATCACGGACATTTGCAACGATTCCAGGAAAGTCACTCCCGGAGCGATGTTCATAGCTGTCAAGGGGCACGACAGCGACGGGCACGCCTACATCGGAAAGGCGATTGCCTCCGGGGCGGCCGCCATCGTCTATGAGGACGAGGACGCTGTCAAACCGGTGATTTCTGAATATTCAGAAAACTCGCCTGTCTTGGTAAAGGTCGGAAACTCACGCCACGCGGTCGCGATGATGGCCGCCAATTTCTTCGACAACCCTTCGAAGAAGCTTACCCTCGTGGGAATCACCGGAACCAACGGCAAGACCACGACCGTGACCCTCCTCTACCGGCTGTTTATGGCGCAGGGTTACAACTGCGGCCTCCTGTCCACGATAGCGAACTACGTCGGGACAAGGCGAAGCGAGACAGCCAACACGACGGCCGACCCTGTCACCATCAACTCCCTTCTGGCTGAGATGGTTGAGGTCGGATGTGAATATTGCTTTATGGAGGTCAGTTCCATCGGTGTCGAGCAGGAGCGTGTGGCGGGACTTGAGTTCAAGGTCGGGATATTCTCGAACCTGACCCACGACCACCTCGACTATCACAAGACCTTCGCTGAATATCTCCGCTGCAAGAAGCTGTTCTTCGACAACCTTCCGGCCACGGCCACGGCGATCACCAACATCGATGACAAGAACGGCGAGGTGATGGTACAGAACACAAAGGCCAAGGTGGTGAGATATTCCTGCAGAAGCATCGCGGACCACACCTGCCGCATTATGGAGGAAACTTTCGAGGGGATGCTGCTGAAGATTGACGGGCGGGAGAGCTGGACAAGGCTCATCGGCCAGCACAACGCCTATAATATTCTCGCGATCTACAGCGCCGCCATCGCCGTGGGCGCTGATCCGGATGAGACCCTCGTCGCCATCAGCAACCTTGAGTCGGCCCCGGGAAGGCTTGAGGTGATCAGAGGTCCGAGAAAACTGTCCGTGGTCATCGACTACGCCCACACCCCGGACGCTTTGGAGAACGTGCTCAAGACTCTCAAGGACATAGACGATGGCAAGGAACTCATCTGTCTGTTCGGCTGCGGAGGCGACAGGGACAAGACCAAGAGGCCTGAGATGGCGAAGATCGCCGAGGAATATGCTGACAGGATCGTGGTCACCTCAGACAACAGCCGCACGGAAAGGACCGAGGACATCCTTGACGACATCAAGAAAGGATTCACAGCCAAAGGATTGGCCAAGGCCATATTCATCGCCGACAGGAAGGAGGCCATCCGCGCGGCGATCAACTTCGCTCCGGACGGAGCCGTGATCCTGCTTGCGGGGAAGGGGCACGAGACCTACCAGATAATAGGCACCGAGCACCGCCATTTCGATGAGCGGGAGGTCGTGGCGGAAGTGTTCGGCACCATCAGCACAAACTAATAAGGAGGAAAGAAAGCGATGATCTACCATCTTTTTGAATATCTAAGGCAATATGACATCCCTGGGCAGGGGCTTTTCACCTACCTGTCCTTCAGGGCTATGCTCACAAGTGTCACGGCGATGCTTCTTTCGTTCTTCGCCGGACGCAGGATCATCCGCTGGCTCCAGCGCAAGCAGATCGGAGAGACTATCCGTGACCTTGGTCTGGAGGGACAGATGCAGAAAAAGGGCACTCCGACTATGGGCGGAATCATCATCATCCTTGCGATAGTGGTTCCGGTGCTGCTGTTCTGCAACCTTAGGAACATCTACATCCAGCTGCTTCTGCTGACAACCGTCTGGTGCGGAGCCCTCGGATTCGCCGATGACTACATCAAGGTCTTCAAGCACAATAAGGAAGGACTGCATCCCAAGGCGAAACTGGTCTCGCAGCTCGTTCTCGGCCTTGTCATCGGACTCGCGGTCTGCTTCAGCGACGACATAGTGGTCAGGGAAAAGGTTCCGGTTGTCCCGGGGAAGGCGAATGTGGTCGCCCAAGGCAACTCAGGATCGCTCAACGTGGACACGGAGACGCTTGTGGCTGAGGACACCGGATGGAAGATGGAGAATGTCATCAAGAGCACGAAGACCACGATCCCGTTCGTGAAGGACCACGAGTTCGACTACAAATGGTTCTCTCCGTTCAAGGGGAAATGGGGATGGTACTGTAAGTGGGCGATCTACGTGCTGATGATCGTGGTCGTGATAATGGCCTGCTCCAACGGAACGAACCTTACGGACGGGATGGACGGGCTTGCGGCCGGGACCAGCGCGATCGTCGGAGTCGTGCTCGGAATCCTTGCCTGGCTGGGCGGTAATCTGGTCAATTCGGACTACCTGAATATTATGTACATCCCTGGCAGCGGGGAAATCGCCATATTCCTGTCAGCCTTCGTGGGGGCGCTTATGGGATTCCTCTGGTACAACTCCTACCCTGCCCAGGTGTTTATGGGCGACACGGGCAGCCTCACAATCGGTGGCATCATAGGAGTGAGCGCCGTCCTGATGAGAAAGGAGTTGCTGCTGCCGATCCTTTGCGGAATATTCCTGGTCGAGTCGCTTTCGGTGATTATGCAGAGAGTGTACTTCAAGTACACGAAGAAAAGATACGGTGAAGGCAGAAGAATATTCAAGATGACTCCTCTGCACCACCATTACCAGAAGGAAGGCATTCCGGCGCTGATCTCCAGACCGGTCCACGCCATTCCGGAGGCGAAGATAGTGACAAGGTTCTGGCTGATCGGGGTTATCCTGGCGGTCTCCACCCTGGCTTTGTTGAAGATAAGATAAAAGAATTGAGGATATGAGCAGAATTGTTGTTTTAGGAGGCGGAGAAAGCGGTGTGGGAGCCGCCGTTCTCGCCAAGGTGAAAGGATTCGACGTGTTCCTTTCAGACAACGGAAAGATTCCGGAGCATTTCGCCGAAGATCTGCGCAAATGGGACATCAACTTTGAGGAAGGCCATCATACTGAAGAGCTTATCCTCAACGCCGATGAGGTCATAAAGAGCCCGGGCATCCCAAGCTCAGTGCCTATCGTGAAGAAACTTGAGGCGCAGGGCACGCACATCATCTCCGAGATCGAGTTCGCCGGGCGCTACGACACGGCTAAGAAAATCTGCGTCACAGGAAGCAACGGCAAGACCACAACGACTTCCCTGATCTATTATCTGCTACAGAACGCAGGCCTCAATGTCGGACTTGGCGGCAACATCGGAAAGAGTTACGCCCTTCAGGTGGCCACCGAGCACTTTGACTATTATGTACTGGAGATCAGCAGTTTCCAGCTTGACAACTGCTATGATTTCCGTCCGGACATCGCCATAATCACGAACATCACCCCGGATCATCTGGACCGTTACGACTACCAGATGGAGAACTACGTCAAGGCGAAGTTCCGTCTCACGCAGAATCTCCGTCCGGAGGACTGCTTCATCTTCGACTCTGACGACGAGATCACGATCGAGCATCTGAACAAGATCATCCTCTCGGCCAAGCGTCTGCCTTTCACCCAGAAGACAGAGGTGAAGCAGGGAGCGTACCTCAAGGACGACAAGATTGTCGTGAAATACGGAGAGGAGGAATGCGACATATTCCTGAAAGAGCTCGCCTTGGGCGGGAAGCACAACATCTACAACTCGATGGCCGCCGCCCTCGCCGCCAAGGCTTCGGGAATCGACAACAAGACCATCCGTGAGGCTTTGGCCACGTTCCAGCCTATCGAGCACAGGTTGGAACCGGTCCTCAGCATCAAGGATGTGCTCTACATCAATGACTCCAAGGCCACCAACGTGGACGCTGCCTGGTACGCCCTCGAATGCCAGAGGAAACCGATCGTCTGGATCGTCGGAGGAACCGACAAAGGCAATGATTACGAGGTACTTAAGCCTCTCGTGAAAGAAAAGGTGAAAGCCATAGTGTGTATGGGGGTCGACAACCACAAGTTCCACGAGGCCTTCGAAGAGATTGTGGGCAAGGACAAGATCGTGGACACCCTCTCGGCCGACGAGGCCGTCAAAGCCGCGAGCGGATTCGCTAAGGCCGGCGATGTCGTGCTGCTCAGCCCTTGCTGCGCCAGCTTCGACCTGTTCACCTGCTACGAGGACCGCGGCGAAAAGTTCAAGGAAGCTGTAAGAAGACTTTAATATTCAAATGAATATGGCCGAGAGCAAAAAGAAGAAGAATCTGTGGAATTTCATTGACTCCCTCGAAGGAGACAAGGTTGTCTGGATGATTGTCATCCTGCTCATCCTGTTCTCCATCGTGGCCATATTCTCGTCCACTTCCCTGCTGGCGATCCAACAGAAGACTACCAGGATGGCGATTGTCGGAGAACAGTTAGGGTTGGCCGTGGGGGGGTTGGTGATCATCATCATCTGCTGCACCATTCCCAAACTTGGCTTCTTCAGGGTCGTCTCGCAGCTCGGCTACATTTTCTCTATGGCACCGCTCCTGCTGCTTGCGCTCGCTGCGGTCATTGCTAAAGGAGACAATTGGAATCTGGGGCTCCTCACCGTGAACAAAATCAATGACGCTTGGAGAACGATCTCACTTTTCGGGTTCCAATTCCACGTCTTTGAGTTCGTCAAGGTGGCTATGATAATGTACCTTGCGTGGGCCGTAAACGCCTTCCGCAACGACAGTTTCTTCATCGCCAACCTTCTGGCCGAGAAACACCCTGTCTGGAAAAAGCCCCTTGTCAAGAAGATAGCCTACATCTATTTCCCGATATTAAGTGTCTGCCTGTGCATAATGGTAGGCAGTCTGTCCAGCACCATATTCATAGGAGGCATTATGTTCGCCACCATACTGATCGGAGGGATCAAGGTGAAGGAACTGATCCCGCTGACAGGCATCGCCGTCGGGCTTTTGGTGGCCTGCATAGGAATCAACTCCTGCTTTGATGACGGCCGGAAACCGTTCCCGCATCTGGACCACGCACTGGGCCGGTTGACAGGAGACGGAATCGCCGACAAACTGAGGATTATGGCGGAATCGCCCTCCGGTAGCAAGGAATTCCAGGATGCCCTGGATGATGTCAAGCAGCCGATCAGCGCCAAGATGGCGATAAAGGAAGGCGGGCTTATAGGCAAGGGACCGGGCAAGAGCACCCAACGGTACGTGGTTCCGATTATGTTCGAGGACTATATGTTCTGTTTCATCGTCGAGGAATACGGACTGATAGGCGGGATAGTGATTCTCATCCTTTACATCAGCCTTCTGGCCAGAGGCTCGATCATCGTGAGGAACTGCGACAACCTGTTCGGCAAGACGGCGGTGGCGGGACTCGTGCTGCTCATCACCGGCCAGGCGATGATGCACATCCTCATCAACTGCGATATGGGTCCGCTCACCGGCCAGACGCTGCCGATGGTCAGCCACGGAAACTCGTCCTTTCTGATGTTCAGCATAGCGTTCGGAATCATCCTATCAATAAGCAAGATAGCCAAGCGGAAGATCGACAGGGAGACCGCCAAGGCAGAGCCTCTTGTCGACAGGAAGATAAACGATGAGGTCAGCGTGATGATGGACGACCTCGACCAGATGGAAAGCGGCTTAGAAGGCCGTGGCAATGACCTCACGGAAACGGACGGAAATGTCCCTTTACACGAGAATGACATCCCGGACTACGGGATTGACGACCATAACAATGAGTAGGACAATGGAATATAAAGCGCTTAGAGTCATAATCAGCGGAGGCGGCACGGGAGGTCACATCTTCCCGGCCGTCTCGATCGCGAACAAGTTGAAGGAGCTGAATCCTGAGACAGAGATCCTTTTCGTGGGAGCCGAGGGCAAGATGGAGATGGAGAAGGTTCCTGCGGCGGGCTACAGGATCGTGGGCCTGCCGATCGTCGGATTGCAGAGACAGCTGAGCCTTAAGAACATCCTGAACGACCTCTGTGTGCCGTTCAAGGTTCTGGCGAGCCTTCGGAAAGCCAGGAAGATCGTGAGGGAGTTCAAGCCCCAGATCGCCGTGGGAGTCGGCGGATATGCCAGCGCTCCCCTGCTCTGGGCGGCCACTGGAATGGGAATCCCGGCTCTCATACAGGAACAGAACGGTTTCGCCGGACTGACCAACAAGAAGTTAGGCAAAAGGGTGCAGAGGATCTGCGTTGCCTACGAAGGAATGGAGAGGTTCTTCCCTGCCGACAGGATAGTGATGACCGGCAACCCGATCAGAAGCATCATAGTTCCCGCCACACCGGAAATGAGAGAGCAAGGCATCAAGGAATATGGTCTTGACCCTTCCAGAAAGCACATCTTCATTGTCGGCGGAAGCCTTGGCAGCAGCAGATTCAACCAATGTATGAAGAAATGGATCTCGGACGGATGCCCGGGTATTGACGGAGTCGATGTGCTGTGGCAGTGCGGGAAATATTACAAAGCGGGTGTCGATGAGTTTATGGCCGATCAGAGAGCCAAGAACCCGGAGGCGCTCAAACATATTCATTACTCCGACTTCATCGGCAGGATGGAATTGGCGTACGCGACCGCGGATGTGGTGATCTCAAGGTCGGGAGCGAGCTCTGTGTCCGAGCTTTGCGCCGCACGAAAGGCTGTGATATTCATTCCATCACCTAATGTCGCGGAGGATCATCAGACGCACAACGCTATGGCTCTGGTGAAAAAGGATGCGGCGGTGATCGTCAAGGATTCCGACGCTATGGAGAAGATGATTCCGACGGCGCTTGAGCTGCTGGGACAGCCTGAAAGAATCGCGGCTCTTGAGGAGAACGCAGGAAAGATGGCTCTTCCGGATGCGGCGGGGAAGATCGCCGAAGAGATTTACAGATTGGTCAAGGAATAGTTATGTCAAAATACACAAAGATTTATTTCATCGGCATCGGCGGCATCGGGATGAGCGCCATCGCCAGATACTATAAGTTCAAAGGCTATCCTGTCGCTGGCTACGACAAGACTCCGTCCGAGTTGACGCACGCCCTTGAGAAAGAAGGGATTGACGTTCATTACAAGGACGACCCTGACTACATCCCGAAGGACACCGCCTCGACCCTGATTGTCTATACGCCGGCCATTCCGTCAGACCTTAAGGAGCTGAGCTACGCTATGGAGCACGGCTACACGGTCGTGAAAAGGTCCCGTATGCTTGGGGAACTGGCCGAAGGGCAGGCCTGCCTTGCGGTCGCCGGCACACACGGAAAGACCACCACAAGCACTCTGGTGGCGCACATCCTGACCGAAAGCGGGAAGGGCTGCTCGGCGTTCCTTGGTGGAATATCCAAGAACTACGGCACGAACCTGCTTATGAGCCACACTCCGACAATGGTGGCGGAGGCGGACGAGTTCGACCGCTCGTTCCTCCAGCTGCACCCGGCGATAGCAGCCATCACCGCTATGGACGCCGACCATCTGGACATCTACGGCACGCTTGAGGAATATCAGAAAGCGTTCAAGGCCTTCGCCTCGCAGGTAAGCCGCACGCTTATCGTCAAATATGGTCTCGACATCACGGAGGACGACACCAAGGCGAAGATCCTGCACTACAGCTATGACAATCCTTCCGCCGACTACTATGCCATCAATTCCAAGCCGGACGAGGTGGGACATTACATCTTCGACCTTGTCTATCCCGGAGGCACGATCGAGAACATCAGAGTCGGGATTCCCGGATGGGTAAACGTGGAGAACAGCGTGGCCGCGGCCGCGGTCTGCCTCTGCCACGGTGTCACCCCGGAAGCGGTCAAGCAGGCCATTGGAACATATTCAGGAGTAAAGCGCAGGCTGGACGTGCACCTCAACACTCCGCACCTGTCCTACATCGACGACTATGCCCACCATCCGAAGGAACTCGCGTCCGCGATCTCCTCGATGAGGGGGATATTCCCTGGCAGGAAGATCACGGCCATATTCCAGCCTCACCTTTTCACCAGGACGAGGGATTTCGCCGATGATTTCGCCGCCGCCCTCAGCAAGGTGGACAAACTGATTCTTTTGGACATCTACCCGGCCAGGGAAGAGCCTATCCCTGGAGTCACCTCCGAACTGATCTTCGACAAGGTTACCGCACCGGAAAAGGTTCTTCTTAAGAAGGAAGAACTGATGTCATACCTTGAGAATGAGCCGGTTGACGTGCTCGCCACATTCGGGGCGGGTAACATCGACAGGTTCATCGCACATATCACTGAACTCCTTGAAAACAGACTGAAGAAATGAAGAAAGGCCTCAGGATAACCCTCATCGCCGCCGCGGTCTGCCTGCTTGCTCTCGGATGTCTCGTGATCCACGGGATGAACGAGAAGAGGACAAGGCAGATCACCTGTGCCGGTGTGAAAGTTGAGTTCACCGATGATTTCAACTTTGTGACACCTCAGGACATTGAAGGTTACCTGAAGAAAGACTACGGTGCCTACATCGGCCAAAGGCTTGACAGCGTGGATCTTGCCAAAGTAGAGAAGATTCTTGACGGCAAGAGTGCCATCCTCAAGGCTGAGGCCTACACGACCCCTGACGGATTTCTGAACGTAAAGATCCGCCAAAGGGAGCCGGTGGTGAGATTCCAGAAAGACAACAATGGTTTCTATGCCGATGAAAGAGGCTTTCTCTTCCCTCTCCAGAGCAACTACACCTCGATGGTACCGATCATTGACGGTGCGGTGCCGCTGAATGTGGAGAGAGGCTACAAGGGCGAGCCGAAAACCAAGGCCGAGAAGAAATGGCTGGAAGGAATTCTGGGGCTTGTGAACTATATGTCCGCCTCACAGACCTGGGCAGAAGACATCAGCCAGATAACCGTAAGGAGCAATGGTGACCTGGTCCTGATCCCTCGCCAGGGGAAAGAGCGGTTCATCTTCGGGCTGCCCGCTGACTACGAAGCCAAATTCGAAAGAATAGGGCGGTACTACTCCACAATCCTGCCTGAAAAAGGCGCAGGTTACTATTCAACAGTGAATGTCAAAAACAATGGGCAGATCGTCTGCAGAAAATAAGATCATTGAATATGGAAGAACGATACATAGCATCCGTTGATCTGGGCACCTCGAAACTGGCCGTCTGCGTGGCCAGCATCGAGGATCAGAATGTCCAGATAATATATTACAAGGAGTCACCGTCAGAAGGAATCCGCAACAGCCGTGTCACCAACCCCGGCATCGCGGACAAGTTTGTGAGAAACGCCATCGCCGAGGCCCAGCAGACCCTGAGGATCAAAATCCAGCAGGTTGTCGTCGGGCTGCCTCGTTGGCAGGTACGCCAGGAGACAGCGTCCGCCGCTGCGGAAAGGGAGGACGACTCCCGGTTCATAAGCGAGAGCGAGATCCGCTTCCTTAAGTCAGAGGCGTTGAAGACCTATCCGCTGAAGGACGACAAGAGAGAGATCATCTATGGGGCCGTCGCACAGTCCTTCTCCACAGAGGATTGCATAAACGAGCCGGAGAGCGAGATCATTGGAATGAGCGCGGAAAGGATTGAAGGAAAGTTCAAGGTATTCATCGGAAGCAAAAGATTGTCCACGAACCTTGACGAACTTTTCGGCAGTATGCAGATCGGCATCGCCCGCAAATTCTTCATCCCGGGAATAACGGCCAAGGCAGTCCTCAGCCCTGAGGAGATGAAAAGCGGCGTGGCGTTGATTGACATCGGCGCCGGCGTCAGCTCCGTGACCATATTCAAAGACAACCTTATGAGGTATTACGCCGCCATTCCTTTCGGAGGCGACTGTGTCACAAGGGACATCCAGTCCATCTGCGGATTCTCCTTCAAGATGGCGGAGGAAATCAAGAAAGCATACGGTGCCTGCCTGCCTGACAAACTTTCGACACTTGGCGAGAAAGAACTCCATATAATGGATGATGACGGCAGGGTGCTCAAGAAACTATCCATCAAGGTGCTTTCCGAGATTGTCAACGCAAGGATGGAGGAGATCATCAACGCATTGCTCTACAAGATCCAGGAAAGCGGGCTGTCGTCAGAGGATTACCTCAAGAGAGGCATAGTCGTGACAGGCGGAGGAGCGGAGATGCTGAACTGCGTCAACCTGTTCAAGGAGCTTTCCGGATATTCCATCAAGATGGGTCTGCCGAAGAAATATGTCTCCTGCGATGGTTGTCCGGAGGCCAGCGAGGCTTCCGCTTCCACGGCGATCGGGATGATTCTGGCCGTAAAGGGCGACAAGTCAATCAACTGCATCAACGATGTCACATTCAGGGCGTCTCAAAGGAACAGCGGAAGCGCGGCGGCTCAAGACAGCCCTGATGATGCGACGAGATTTGATGAATATAAACCTGACGGCGACAGTGCGGCTATCGCAACGACTGAGGAGCCGGCCCCGGTAAAACCGGAGGAATCCCCTACGGTCAATCCTGTGGACGGGGACGAAACCGATGAGAGCGCCAAGTTGGAGAATAAGGAGTTACCGGGGACGACAGAACCATCCGGCAGGGATTCCGGCAAAGATGAATATTCCGCCGGTCAAGGGGCTGATACCCAAGAGACGGAACCGCCAGTCGTGCCGGAACCAGAACCTAAGCCTGAACCTGAGCCAGGTCCGCAGCCAGTGCCAAAACCTGGTCCGGAGCCAGGTCCGGAACCAAAGCCTAAGGGGACCAAGAATCCGATCGTGAAATTTTTCTGGAGACTGTACGACAACGTCCAGAAAGATGTTAATGAATAACTAATGAAACAACTGATATGGGAGACATCGATATAGAAATCACTCCGGATGACTGGACACCTATTGAATCAATGATCAAGGTCATAGGTGTAGGCGGAGGCGGATGCAATGCCGTGAACTATATGTACCGTGAAAAAGTCCAGGGCTGCAACTTCTACGTCTGCAACACAGACAGACAAGCCCTTGACAACAGTCCGGTACAGGCTAAGATACACATCGGCACCAACGCCCTGGGAGCCGGCACGAGACCGGAGCAGGGCCGCAAGGCGGCGATAGAGTCCCTCGACGAAATCGAGAGGATAGTCCTTACGGATGACACCAAGATGCTATTCATCACCGCAGGAATGGGAGGCGGAACCGGTACCGGAGCCGCCCCGGTCATCGCCAAGGCCGCCAAGGACAAGGGGATCCTGACCGTCGCCGTGGTCACCATCCCTTTTGACATCGAAGGCATAACTCCTTTGACCAAAGCCATAAAAGGCATACACGAGCTCAAGAACAATGTTGACAGTCTGCTCATCATCAACAATGAGAAGCTGTATGAACTGTTCGGGAGTATGCTTATCCACGAGGCTTTCCCGAAAGCGGACGAAGTACTGGCCACAGCCGTCAGAGGCATCACTGAGATCATAAGCCGGCACGGCTACATCAACATCGACTTCAAGGACATCGAGACGATGATGAAAGACAGCGGTATGGCATTGATGGGATGCGGAATCGGGAAAGGGAAAAACAGGATAGAGGATGCCGTAAAAGGGGCGCTTAAATCCCCTCTCCTCAACGACTTCGACCTGACCACCGCAAAGAATCTGCTCATCAACATCACCACAGGCAAGAACAAGGACGGCCTGACTATGGATGACCTGAAGGAGATTGACAAGAAGATCGGGGAATATACCGGCAAGGTGAACAAATTCAAGACCGGAATAGTCTGGGTGGAGGATCCTGAAATAAGAGACGAGATCCAGATCACGGCGATCGCCACCGGTTTCATTGTTGACGATCTGGCCAAGATCGCCACACAGGATCTCGGAAACGTGATAACCATCGACAAGGATTTCAAGTACGAGAAGCACAGCACTCTCCAGCAAGAGGATGACACCAACCGCGACGAGGGTGTCATCAACATCACGCTGGAGGAAAAACAGCCTGACAACAGAAAGAAATTTCATTTCGACAAAGACAGCAAGCCAGCGCTTGTGGTCCAGGACGGCCAGGACATCAGTGAGCTTCTGAACATCCCGGCGTTCCGCCGCAAGTCCCATAAAGACGAATAGACGCACCTGATGGTGAACGAGCATATTAATTGGCATAATCAGTCTTACATTATGAAAAAGAGCTTCATTTTGTCCTTCGCTCTGCTGGTCAGCGCGATTGTCTCAGCCCAGCCGGCAGCGGGCAGTTTCGGGCAGACTTGGAAAGTCGGGCCTGACTGGCTCCGCAACGGAGTTATCTACCAAGTGTACCCGTCCTCCTACAAAGACTCCGACGGGAACGGAATCGGTGACATCCAGGGTGTGATTTCCAAACTGGATTACATCGGGAGCCTTGGTGTCTCGGCCATCTGGTTCAATCCGCTTTTCGTCTCCGGTTGGATTGACGGAGGCTACGATGTGATTGATTTCTACCGTGTTGACCCACGCTTCGGGACCAACAACGACCTCGTCGAGCTCATCCGGAAAGCCCACGACAAAGGAATAAAGGTGATGCTCGACCTTGTGGCCGGACACACTTCCGACAAGCATCCGTGGTTCCTCCAGAGCGCGCAGGACAGCAACCTCCAGTACTCCGACTACTACATCTGGTCCGACCGTCTTCCGGACGCGAAGGCCGGGAAAGACCTTGAGGCGATGCTGAAAAGTCCTGACTATATGCAGAGCACCATCGGCAAATGGATGAAGAGTGAATATCCCCGCGATAAATTCTATATGAAGAATTTCTACGCCTGCCAGCCGTCCCTCAACTATGGTTACGCCAACCCTGACCCTAACCATCCGTGGGAGCAGGGCGTGAACGAGCCAGGACCGAAGGCCGTGCGCCAGGAGCTCAAGGACATCCTCGCATTCTGGTACGGCAAGGGCGTGGATGGATTCCGCGTGGATATGGCCAGCAGCCTCGTCAAGAACGACAAGGACAAGAAAGAGATCCTCAATCTATGGAGAGAGATCCGTGAATGGTCCGACAAGAACTTCCCTGACCACGTCCTGATGGCGGAATGGGGGTCTCCGAAATATTGCCTCGCGGCCGGTTACAATGTGGATATGGACCTCAACAACACGAGGGCTCACAACCGCAGGATGTACTTCGACAGAAAGCATCAGGCCGACGGAGGAAGCTACTTCTCTCTGAATGGAGGCCAACCGTCCGTAAAGGACCTCTACGGCAACGCCTGGCCGGAGGATAAGGTCGACACCAAGACCACGCCGGCACAGATGCTCAAGGAATATTACGACTACTTCACCGACTGCGTCGAGAGCACACGCACGATGGGCTATTTCGCCAGCATCACCGGCAACCACGACCACCTCAGGATCAACACAGGTGCCCGCAATACTCCCGAGCAACTCAAGGTTATGATGACGTGGGTTATGACAATGCCGCTTCCGATCCTTTATTACGGTGACGAGATCGGAATGCGTTCTCTTGTGGATATGCCGAACGTGGAAGGGGCTAACCACAACGGAAAGGAGCGCTCCGGTGCCCGCACCCCGATGCAGTGGACAGCGGGAGAGACCGCGGGATTCAGCGACTGCGCTCCGGACAAACTTTACCTTCCTGTCTGCACGGACTGGACTCCGGCAACCTCACTTCCTCAGTACACCGAGTGGAAAAAGGAACTGGCCGCAGGAAAAGTCAAGCCTATCGCCAAAGGGAACCCGACCGTGGAGTCCCAGGAGAATGATCCTGAATCCATCCTGAACTGGACCAGAGCCCTGATCTCGCTCAGGAAAAACAGTGAAGCCCTCTGGGCCGACAGCCGTTTCATCCCGTTTTTCAATGAAGAACAGCCTTACCCGATGGTATATCTCCGCAGCAACGGCACGGAGACCTTCCTGATCGTCCTCAACCCGACCTCCGAACGCAAGACCCTTGTCCTTGGCGGCGAGACCGAGCCGTACCTTTCCGCCCTCAAATCCGTGAAAGGCTCCGTCTCCCCTCTCCTGACCACCGGCAAGGCCACCTGCAAACGAACCGCCAAAGGCACCACCCTCAAGCTGGACGCCACCTCCGGAATGATCATCAAGCTATAAGGTCCTACCCGAAGATGTCGTGGAGCTCCTTGTTGCTGAGCTTGCCGATCCAGCTTTCACCGGTGGAGACGGTCATCTCAGCTAGGTGCTTCTTGCGCTGGATCATCGCGTCGATCTTCTCCTCGAATGTGTCCTTGGTGATGAAACGGTGGACCATCACGTTCTTGTTCTGGCCGATACGGTAGGCACGGTCGGTGGCCTGGGCCTCCACAGCAGGGTTCCACCAAAGATCAAAATGGATCACGTGCGAGGCTGCGGTCAGATTAAGACCGGTTCCGGCGGCCTTCAAGGAAAGAATGAATATCTTGTCCTCCCTGCCGTTCTGGAAACGGGACACCATCTCGTTGCGCTGCTTGACCGAGCAACCTCCGTGATAGAACATCGGAGCCTTGCCAGTACGGTCATTGACAAATTTCACGAGCATCTCGCCCATCTCCATGAACTGTGTGAACACCAACACTTTCTCGCCGGCGTCCACGATTCCGTCCAGACGGTCGAGCAGCATCTCCACCTTGCCTGAAAGCGACGGAGACATATTCCCGTTCTTAAGGTACTGCGCCGGGTGGTTGCAGATCTGCTTCAACGCAAGAATCATCTGAAGGATAAGGCCTTGCCTTTCAAACAATGCGGCACTGTCGGATGTGTCCTTGCCCTCGATCTCAGCCATCGCAGCATCCAGAGTCTTGTGGTACAAGGCAGCCTGCTCTGGTGACAAGGCGGAATATTCATTGATCTCCACTTTGTCCGGGAGGTCGCTGATGACGGTCTTGTCGGTCTTCATCCTTCGCATCATGAACGGTGAGGTAACCTTGCGGAATCTCGCGGCGCACTCCTCGTCATTGTACAGCTGGATCGGGTTGGCATATTCACTCTTGAAAGATTTGAGGTTGCCGAGGTAACCGCTGTTGGCATAGTCCATTATGCTCCAGAACTCAGTCAGGCGGTTCTCGACCGGAGTGCCGCTGAGCGCGATTTTCGTGTCGGCCGGCACGGAACGGACAGCCTTGCTCTGGATGGCGGTCGGGTTCTTGATGTTCTGCGCCTCATCGATCACCATCACGCTCCACTTGACTTTCGCGAAGATCTTCTGGTCAGACCGGAGCACGCCGTAGGTCGTAAGGATGATGTCCACACGGCTTTCAGGTCTCTGTCTGCCGGTGCCGTGATATATGAACGAGGTCAGACCTGGAGCGAACCGAGAGATCTCCGCCTGCCAGTTGGAAAGAAGTCCAGTCGGCACGACCACAAGCGCAGGCTTCTCCCTCAACACACCTTCATCTTTCATCTTTTGAAGCAGAGTGATGGTCTGAAGCGTCTTGCCAAGCCCCATATCATCCGCCAGAATGGAGCCGAACCCGACCCGCATATTCCTGTAGAGCCAGGAATATCCCCGCTTCTGGTAAGGGCGCAGCTCAGCCTTAACCCCATTAGGGATAGGAATTTCCTCTTCTTTGGTAAACCTGTCGATAAGTTCCTTCGCCTCATCGGAAAGGACAATCGGAGCGGAATCATATTCACCGAGAATAGCGGCCTGGAGCATCTCGCCAGGGCTGACATTGCCGACTCCGGCGATAGCCTTGTTGACTTTCTCCAGATCCTCCGGAGAGGTGTAGATGTACTGTCCTTTGAATTTCAACAGTTTGCCCGCCTGCCCAAGAAGCCTGTGAAAATCCTCCGCCGAGACCACCTCGTCACCCAAAGCCACTTCCCACTCGAACTCGAACAGATCCGAAAGCCTGAAGCAGGACGGTGAACTGCCGGTTTTCTTCTTCAGCTTCAGAGTCGGTTTCGGCCTTATCAGATTCTCAAGCGATTTTGGAAGGAATACTTTGACTCCCAATAGTTTGATAGCGGGAATAATCCTCATCAGAAGCGGTACGAACTCGTCCAATGAATATCTTAGCGCCCTCGCCGCCTTCCGTGCGATATAGCGTTCCACCTCCGGGATAATCACAGAAAGATCAGTGAACGCTTTCAGAATCGGAAGCCGGGACGATGCGAACTCTTCTTTGGCAAGGACATCCGACAAAGCGGTGATCCACTTCTCCGGAGCCTCGACATCCTCGACCCCGAGATTCACATAGAACATTCCGTCCACATTCTCATCTACCGTCAGCACCGGCACGAAACGGGACTGGCGTATTGAATATGACGACAGCCAGGCGGCGATGCTGCCTGGAATCTCCCTTTCGCCAGGCTGGTCAAAGGCATAACGTTCACCATCAAAGAATATCCCGGTAAGCGGTCTGTGCGCCGCAAGGCTGAGTTCCGGCACTAGATTGTCCAAAAAGTACGAGACCAACGTCTCGGCCTTGTTCTTCACGAACTTTTTAGACTTTCCGACCCTAAACCTGATCATCGTGTCCGGAATGATGGCATCCAAAGATTCCAGCAGTGATGTAACCTCGGGATCCACAGTGCAGGGAATCCATCTGACAGCGTAATTTCCATCCGCCAACCGGACGACCTGCGGAGCGATGTCTCCGTTCGCCATCAGGTGCATCGAAGCCAGAAAACCCTGATGCAAGGCGGCCACGCTCGGGGAATAGTCTGGGATGAAATCCGGATTGATGCCGGCTATCCCGCGCAGGACAGCATTCTCGTCGGCGTCATCAAACTCCTTTCCATCAAGCGAATAGTTCATATTCCAGTTCAGAAGCAGATCGGATTCCAGTGACACTGCGGAATCTCCTGACAGGACATATTCATTATATTCATTGGAAAGCATCAGTGACGGGAAAAGCCTTTCCGGAGTGAGTTTCCCCTCGAAGAATTTGAGCGCATTGCCGCGGATTTTCCGCATCTGCGATGAGTATTGTTCCTTGAAGTCTCCGTTCAGATCGAATGTCGGGTCAGCCGGAAGCAGCATCAGAAGAACATCCAGTCTGTCCGACAGACGCGAGAAGTTAACCCTATGAAATTCAGGAGCCTCCTTGCTTACCTCCTTGGCCGATTTCCGGAACTCGACAACGTCTTTGACTGACGGCACAGCCGCCGTCTTGGCCGCCTCGTCCACTGTCACCCCACGTCTCCTCAGTTCCTCCAGCAGATCCACATTGTGAATCGTGAACACCAGAAAAGGATTGTTGTCAATCTCCCGGCTCATCATATAGATAACCGCCGCCAGATGCTTGCACGGCACCGCCCAGTCCGGGCAGCTGCACTGCATCTTGAAGTCAGTCCATTTTTCAGGGAATATCTTGAGCCCGCACTCCGAAGCGATGTCCATAACCGCCGGATCCAGCTCATGCTTAAGCAGTTTCGAGACGATGTCCGGTCTCGCCATAATCCCCTGAAGAAGTTTCTCCACGTCCTCCGGGAAAAACGGCGGCACAATGATGGTGACTGAATATGGCCGAGGCCGTCTTCCTTCCACCTTCGCGCTGATGACATTCCCCTTGACCTTGATCTCCCGCACCGCGCCAGCCCGAGCGTACGTCGCCCCGCGCGGAATCCGGTTCTCATAGTCGATGTGCGTCAGCGAAAGCAGCCACCTGCTCCCCCACCACGTGTTCCCGAAACCCTTTGCCATAATTCTAATGTTTATTATTACAAAGATAGCAATCAATGGGTTTCCACACAAGGTCTTCACACTCTCCAAACGCTCTGTAGTGGATAAAAAAAGCCTTATTTATCCACTATACGAATAGTTTTGGATAAAATACAACGTTAGCCTAATAGTTAAGCCCGAAGTGCCAGAGCGGAATGACGTTGCCGTGGGCATATTCAATGTCGTCTTTCACAATTATGCCGCCAGCTATTCCTTCTATCTGCTTCCGTCCTTTTTTGCGGCCACCTATCTCAAAAGTGTTTTTGCCAATCACAAAATCCGATTCCTTAGACGAGATGACATCGTTACGGACCTTCGTCTGATTATAGAAAAAGGTCTCCCGGACATTACCGATGTCAACCGAACTTCCCGACAGCGCATACATCAAGTTAGGGTTGTCGATGTAAACTTTCTCTACCTTTCCCAATCCACGGAGCCCTCCTGTGTCATCCCGAAGTTGGCCGATAAGGCCTGTCTTTTCCATATACGTCAGATATTCAGGAACATTGTTCTTGCTAACCCCTATCTCCACCGCCAGTTTCTCCATACTCGGCTTGTAAGGTGCCAGCGAAGCTATGATGGCAAGCATCTTCTTCAACTTACGGGCGGTGGAGGCCTTCAAGTTGACGTGCTGTGCGATATCTGACTCAATCGTCCGCGACACAACCTGCTGCAGACGCATCTCAAATCCAATCTCACCCGAAAAAGGATAATACCCTTTCCTCAAATATTCACGGAAATATGGCAACGGATGCTCAATGCCTGTGACTTCTCCCTTCCCAGCAAGAATTTCTTCCAATGAATATGTCGGTGAATCAACTTTGTGGAAGAGTTTCAGATACTCTCTGAACGAGAGTCCGCTCATCGGATAGACCAGCGCGCGACGGCTCAAATCCGCGGCACCGTCCTCGATATCCAAAATAGAAGATCCAGTGAACACCACGTGCAAATCTGAATGAACATCATAAATCTGCTTCAGTTCCCTTGACCAGTCACTATACTTATGTACCTCATCAATGAACAGATGCGTTCCCCCATCCTTTACAAACTCATCCGCCAGATCGGATAATCTATGGTCAGCGAAATACGTGTGGTCAGCCGAAACATAGAGAAATCGTCCTTTATCTTGATTTCCAAGAATATACTGCCTTATCATCGTGGACTTTCCGATTCCTCTCGCCCCGGTGATCCCGACAAGTTGCGCCTCCCAGGGAATATCCTGATAAAGATACCGATGAAACCCCGTGGGAGTTTTCCGCAGCATCTCCATCATATATTCATTAAGTTGTGTGTCGATCATAATAACATGAATTTGTATAACTTCCGCGCAAATATAGCAATTTTCCCTCATTAAGGGAAGAAAACGCAGGAAATCATCACTCATTGAGGGAAAATCACCGCGTTGATTGATCAATAGAATTAGGTGTTTGCCCGGCGAAACGCCTGACCTTGACCTTCCCTGAGAATGGTTGACACTTTAGAGGTTGTTTACCTGATATACTTTACAGCATCTCTGAACTGGTTTACATCCGTCCTTCGACTCTACCTGGCGAGGCTCCGGGGCGAGGGCTGACATCGTCAGGAAGGCTGCCATCTCTTGTCGTGACGCAGTCAATATAGGCAGCCGAATGCCCAGAGTGGAATTTTCCTGCCGTTTGCCATATCTATGTTGTCAACGGCAAGAGCTGCGTTATTGATGTCGGCATCATTTATCTGGGAGTAATCCTTTCCTGCACCTCCAACCTCTATCACATTTTTGT
>ERZ1026898.173-NODE-173-length-44608-cov-9.553296_pt1 | contig 44608 bp, 38 predicted proteins | sample MGYA00380178_ERZ1026898 | MGnify/ENA primary metagenome ERZ1026898 (study PRJEB33269, sample SAMEA4719814) | human gut metagenome | biome: human-associated habitat; feature: organic feature; material: feces | place: Cameroon | collected 2013-10 ...
TACCATACCGACCGGCGTTACTTTCATCGGAGGGGGTGCGTTTAGTGGTTGCAGCAGTTTGACTTCGGTTACCATACCGACCGGCGTTACTTCTATCAGATATGATGCGTTTAGAGATTGCAGCAGTTTGACTTCGGTTACCATACCGACCGGCGTTACTTCCATCGGATGGGGTGCGTTTAGTGGTTGCAGCAGTTTGACTTCTGTTAGATGTTTGGCAGTAACGCCACCGTCAATCGATAGTAATTCATTCTCCGACGTTCCTTCGACTTGCATTTTGACAGTGCCTTGCGGAAGTCTTGGTGCTTATGCAGGAAGTGATTGGAACAAATACTTTTCAGAACGCATTTCGGAGGAGTAGATTTTAGAATTTAATGCTTCGGCAAATGATGCAACCTTTGGCAGCGTTGCCGTAAGCACGGGAGAGAGTTGCAATGAGAAAATTATGACTGCCATTGCAAATGAGGGATACGAGTTCACCGGTTGGAACGACGGCAATACGGAGAACCCGAGAACGGTAACTATTACGAGCGATACAGCTTTCATGGCGATATTCACCGCAAGCGGTTCGTCATCTTTGCAAGAGGTGAACGCAAGGGAGTTTGCATTGTATCCCAACCCTGCGAAGAGTTTCGTAAACTTGGAGTTCGAGACATTGGAGGAGAATACCTTGCTTCAAATCCTCGACATCAACGGCAGAAGAGTAAGAACGCTTGAACTCAAAGCCGGCGTTGAGACTTTGCGAATAGATGTAAGCGATTTGCCGAAAGGTGTTTATACCATCATGCTCGGCAATGTAACGAAGAAGTTGATAGTCGAGTAAGTCGTAAAAGTTGCAAGATACTTCAATAATGAAGCCGCAGGCATATTGCTTGCGGCTTGTTTTGCACAGATACTGCCCGATATTGTACAATCGACCGCCGAATGCGGTTCATGAATGCAGCCTTCGGCGGAGATATATGGTAAAAACAAGTCTTGCAAGGGGCTGTGCAGGCTTAACGCGGGGCGTTCAGGGCGTTCTTCAAATCGATTTCCTCCATGGTTACAAGCCCGTTCATTATGGCATACAGCGTAAGTGCTGCCGAGGAATGTATATCTGTTTTCCTTGCAATGTTTCTTCTGTGCGTGGTTACGGTGTTCACGGATATGAATAACTTTTCCGCAATGGCTTTATTGCTCATGCCTTGAACCACACAACAAATCACTTCTCTTTCTCTTTCGCTCAGTTCTTCCGTTTCTTTTGCCTTATTCGTTGCATTCGTTGCAGGGTTTTTGAGATTTTTCTCCTCCAATCGCTTCACTTCTTCGACGAATAGTATCGTCTCCATTTTGCAATGGCACATAAGGTCTTCCTCGAAAAGGAATATATCGTAGAGAACCGAACTCAAAAGCGTTCTGTCCGTTTGTCCGTTGTAGAATTTGATGATGAGTTTCTTCAAGTCCGCCAATTTATTTTCCAAAGGTGTGCGGTGCATAAGTGCCATTTCAAGGCTCATGTTGCCGACTTTTTTCCCTTTCAGGAGGGAATCCACGTATGGAAAGACCTCTTTCTCTTCCCGTTCCATGTGTTTGCGGACAAAGACGCAGTATTCGTCATAGAAACGGATAATCATGAATGCCGCTTCGTTGTTTGTCAGTGTGCCGAGGGCTTCAAGGAGTTTGCGTCTTATGGAAGGGAGTATGAAATCGAGGTAATAGGCATGGCTGTTTTCGAGATAGTCGCAAAGACACTTCAATGACAAGCCGACAGAGGGCAAGGGATACTGCCGAGCCTCCGTATGGAAGTTCAAGACCGCAAGAAAGGTGTTGCAATCTATTCCTTTTTCATCGCAGACCTGCCGTATGGTCTTATCCCCGAAGCCGCAGTCTATTCCGAAACGGGATACTACGCACAGCAACTTGAAGTTCCCGCATATCACATCGTACAATCTGTCCGTCTCAAAGCAAATTCCGTTCATCATATTTCGATTTTATGCAAAGGTATGAAAAAAATCGGCATGAGTTCGCACGATAACCCTCTCGCAAAACACCGTTTTCACGGCACATTTCGAGAATATCGTTTACACAGACACCGTTTCGCAAACCGGTTCCGCCGGTTCCACCTTCCATTTCAACGGAAAAGACCTCGACCGAACGGGCATTTACAACGACACCTTGCAGAATATCGACGGTTGCGACAGCATAATCACGCTCCATCTTACCGTCCTCTCCTCCCTGACCGACGTTTCCGCACACGCAATCGCCATTTCGCTCTACCCGAACCCCGCAAACACCTTCGTCTTCCTGCACATCTAAGACATGAAATGGCAAACTACCGTTCGATTGTGCTACATTCAAGGCAGAAAAATCAAGGAATACCGCCTCGAAAACGCCCGAACCCCCTTGCAAACCGCCGCATTGAATGCCGAATGCACTGTTTGCATTCCTTATGATTTCGATTTGCGAAACGGTTTTGCCCGTTAACGATTTTCAATTTCTTTAACTTCATACGTGCATGCGAAATTTCCGAGAGGCGATACGGATGAAAATATCGGAGTATTTCGGCGTTTTGCAAATGCTTATGCTTCAATATGTTATGACGGTTTCAGCCTTTTCGATGTCGAAAAACGCCGTTTTCATGGTGAAAAAAGGCTGTTTTCATGGTGAAAAAACGCCGAAAACGCAATTGAAAAACGCCGTTTTTAAAGAAAAAAACGGCGTTTTCGGATGGTGAAAACGGCGTTTTCCGACTCGGGCATGGTATTTTCGTGTTTCAAGAGGGCAAAATGCGAAAAATTTCACGCCGATTTGCGATTTCATTTTCTTGCTTTTCGGTTAAGAAAACGGGGTGTTCGGGTTTTGATTTTTGCAAATGTAATGAGAAATACGCCTTTTTCGGCACTTGAATACGGCGATTGCGGATTGCATTGCCGCTGATTGAAAAAGAAAAGGGGGAAATCCGAGTTGAGATTTCCCCCTTTGCCGATTGCGAACAGGCGTAACTGCCTCTGTCAAACGGCTCCCCGTATGTCCCAAATGTGGTTTATGCCGTGGCGATCGAGGTATTCCTGCATTCCTTCGAGGATTTTTTTGCCGGCATAAGGGTCGATGAAGTTTTGGGTTCCCACCTGTATTGCACTCGCTCCTGCCAAAATGTATTCTATTGCGTCGGTTGCGTTGCTTATTCCGCCCAAGCCGACGATGGGAATTCGCACTGCTTTGGAGGCTTGATGGACGCATCGCAGGCCGATGGGCTTGATTGCAGGGCCGGATAAACCTGCTGTTACGGTCGATAAAACGGCCTTTCTCTTCTCCGCATCCACCGCCATGGCAAGGACGGTGTTTATCATCGAGAGCGAATCCGCCCCTGCTCCCTCGACGGCTCGGGCGATTTCGGCTATGGATGTTACGTTCGGCGTCAGCTTTACCATCAAATGCTTATCGTAAACCCGCCTTACCCGCGAGACAACCTCCGCTGCCATTTGGGGATTAGTGCCGAATCCCATGCCGCCTTTCTTGACATTGGGGCATGAAATGTTCAATTCTATTGCCGGAATGTTCGCAAGACGAGAGATTTTCTCCGCAACCGTGCAATATTCCTCTATTGTGGAACCGGAAACGTTGACAATCACATTCGTTTTATAGTCCATTATCCGCGGATATATCCGTTCGCAGAAATAATCCACCCCTTTGTTCTGCAAGCCCACGGCGTTTATCATTCCCATAGGGGTCTCGCACAGACGTACGGCGGGGTTTCCTTCGCGTTTTTCGCCCGTTGTTCCCTTGACTATTATGCCTCCGAGCATCTGCACATCGTAGAAATCCATGTACTCTTCCCCGTAACCGAAGGTGCCGGAGGCCGTCATGACAGGGTTTTTCAGCTCAAGCGAGCCTATTTTTATCTTCAACTTATCCATATAACGATACATTACCAGATTACTTCTTCGGAATTGAAAACAGGACCGTCGGTACAGGTGCACCTATGGCCGCTTGTGGTTTGCTGAACGCAGCATAGACACGCCCCGATGCCGCAAGCCATCTTGTTTTCGAGGGAAACGAAACACTCGATGCCCCTTTGTCGGCAGCTTTCCGCCACAGCTCTCATCATGAGAGTGGGACCGCAGGCATAAACACAGTCGAATTGCTTGGCGAAAACGCTGTGTTCCGTCACCATTCCCCTCTCTCCGAGGCTTCCATCCTGCGTTGCAACGAACACATCTCCGTATTTATGAAACTCCGGAAGGTCGAGGAACTGTTCCCTATCCCTGTATCCGAGCAGAATATGGGGGCGTACCCCTCTCGAATGGAAGGATTTCGCCAGAAAAAGCAGAGGAGCCACCCCGACTCCGCCACCAACAAGCAGCACATCCTCGCCCCTGCACTCGAAACCCCTGCCCAGAGGGTAAATAAGGTTCACACGCTCGCCCTTTTCGAGCATGGAGAGCTGTCTTGTCCCCTTTCCCGCAATCCGGATAAGCAAAACAATGGTGTTTGCGGCGTAATCCACATCATGAATGGAAATGGGACGTCGCAAAATGATACCTTCGGTTTGTCGAACGCCGACTTCCACGAATTGACCCGCAGTTATCTCGGGCAAAGGACTGCAAGCCCGCAAGCTCAACTTGAAAAAGGCGGAACCCGATGCTCGGTTCTCGACCACGACAAAGTCATCGCAATGTTTCATATCTTCCTTTAACGATTAAATTTCAATTTTTGGCAGGTACAAAAGTACGAGAAAATATCCGATTGTCGGGATTTATACTTACCTTTGCAACTTCTGAACCTATAAAACAACGAGATATGAAGTCGAAACACTCAAATCTTATATTGTTTCTTGCAATGCTTTTCTGCTTTGCAGGTTGTGAAGTCGAGTTCGACCCGAATGAGGAGTGGAAACAGGTAACCGTCATTTACGGAGTATTGGATCAAGACAGCGACACCACCTTCGTTCGTGTGCAGAAAGGGTTTCTCGGCAGCGGAAACTACATTGACTTTGCGAAAGAGAAAGACTCCGTTTATTACAGGCAGAATGAAATAGATGTTTTCATGCTTTCCTATTACCCTTGGGACAAAAACAATGCGGGAGACACCCTATGGTTCGACTATACCGAAACCACGACAAAGCAGGACGGCGATTTCTACAATGAAACGACTCCCCTATACCGGTGCTGCACCAAAGGCAGATTAAATCACGCAGAAGCCCTGAAAAAAGAATACAAAATCGTGGTTCGCAACAAGAAATCCGGAGATGAAACATGGGCGACGACCCGTTTGATAGGCGATTACGACATAACGGCACCGGGAAGCATAATGACTTTCATACCGAAAAACGGAAAGAACATGATGAATTGCAGTTGGTACAACATCAATTCCTCCGTCGCATCAAGCGGACAAGGCATCATTGCAAAGGTTTTCCAACCCTCGATGAGGTTTTACTATCGTGCAAACGGTGAAGAAACGTTCACGGACATCGATTTGGCAATGAAATTGAACACAAGCAACAACCCGGGCTTTGAATTCAATTACAATATGGACATGAGCGACATCGTCAACGGCGTGAAAAGGAATTTGGCCTCGCAAAAAGGGAATTGCTCATGGACGAACCGACAATACGCTTTCGAGCTATACGTCAATTCTTGCAGCTTGGAGATGTATGAATATTACTCCAACAGCCGACAAAACGACAATCGACTAAGCGACAAACCCATATACACGAACGTAAACAACGGATACGGTTTGTTTGCGGCAAGGAGAAAGCACATAAAACTGACATTCACGAGAGAAGACCCGAAGTTGCAGCAAGCGATAAAGGCATTGAATTACGGTTTTTGACCACTTGTCAAGCGTATGTTGGCAATAAATCAGTATCTTTGCAAACTGAATTTTCAATAGAACGAACAAAAAAGAAACAGGATATAAGAGATGAATGTAACAAAGGAAATGACAGGCGACTTGACGGCTGTATTGAAAATCGATGTAACAGCCGCCGATTATACAGAGTCGGTTGAAAAAGAGTTGAAAGAATATCGCAGAAAGGCAAATATGCCGGGATTCAGACCCGGACAAGTACCGATGGGAATTGTCAGAAAAATGTATGAAAAATCCGTATGTGCGGAGCAGGTACAAAAACTGATGACAGACACCATGTACAAATACATCGAGGATAACAAACTCGACATTCTCGGAAATCCCATGGCGAACAACGAAAAGACACAAGCCATAGACTGGGACAATCAAAAAGATTTCACTTTTTATTTCGACATAGCGTTGCAACCGGAGTTCCAACTCGATTTGGATTCTCAGGACGTAACGTACTACGACATTGTTCCGACAGAAGAGATGTTGAACAAATTCGTTGAAGACATTCAACGTCGTTTCGGCAAGTTCGAGTCTCCTGAAACAATAGAAGAAACAGACTTGGTGTATGGAGAAATAGAGGAATTGGACGAGAATGGCAATGTGAAAGAAGGTGGCATAAAGGTTACCACATCTTTGGCTGTCGATTTGATTTCCATGGTTACCATAAAGAAGAAATTCATCGGTGCAAAGAAAGATGATGTCATAACGTTCAACCTTGCGAAGGCATTCAAGAACACAACGGAAATCGCTTCCATGTTGAGAATAGACAAAGAGCAGGCAAAGCAATTCAAATCCGATGTCAACTTCAAGGTAACCGGCATAAGCCGTGTAATAAAACATGAATTGAACGAGGAATTGTTCGAGATGGCTTACAAAGGCAAAGGAATAAAGACCGAAGAAGATTTCAGAAAGGCAGCGAAGGAGGATTTGTGCAAAACCTATTCGAACCAAGCAGACCGTTACTTCATGGATAGTGCAAGCAAAGCATTGATAGAGAACACGAAGATGGATTTGCCTGACGAGTTTTTGAAACGTTGGCTCGTGGAAATCAATCAAGGCAAGGTCGATAGCAAGGAAATCCTCGACAATTACGACAAATACAGAGACTCCATAAAGTGGCAGCTAATCGAAGGCAAACTTGTGGACAAATATAAATTGGAAGTAAGCGGCGAAGAGGTGAAAGACTACTACAAAACCGCTTTGGTTCGCAATTATTTCCCTGTTCCGGAAGATGCAACGGAAGAGCAAATAAAGGAGACAGAGGAAGCTGTTGAAAAAGTCGCAACCAACATGCTTGAAAACAAAGAACAAAGCAGACAGGTTTACGAATACTTGTTCGAGGATAAACTCATAAAGGCTTTGAAAGCGGATATGAAACATCAAACCAAGCAAGTAGATACCGAAGAGTTTGCCAAAATAATCAAGAGCTAAAGAATGTCATTGAAATGCGGTATAGTTGGTTTGCCCAATGTGGGCAAATCAACTTTATTTAATTGTTTGTCGAATGCCAAGGCGCAGGCGGCAAATTTTCCTTTTTGTACCATAGAACCAAACCTCGGAACAATCAGCGTTCCTGACGAACGCCTGAACGTGCTTGCCGACTTGGTTCACCCCGAAAGGATAGTCCCTGCAACGGTGGAGATAGTGGATATAGCCGGTTTGGTGAAAGGAGCGAGCAAAGGAGAAGGCTTGGGAAACAAATTCCTCGCCAATATAAGGGAATGCGACGCAATCATTCATGTTCTAAGATGTTTCGATGACGACAATGTCGTTCACGTCGATGGTTCTGTAAATCCTATACGCGATAAAGAAATCATAGATACCGAGCTTCAACTGAAAGACCTCGAAACAGTGGAAACACGCTTACCGAAGGTCGAAAAAGCGGCAAAAAGCGGCGGAGACAGAGACTCGAAGGTCTTGCTGGATATTCTGCTTCGTTACAAAGCAGCTTTGGAACAAGGGAAAAGTGCAAGAACCGTTACATTCGAAAGCAAGGACGAATTGAAACTCGCCAAGGAATTGTGCCTTTTGACAGCCAAACCGGTACTATACGTTTGCAATGTCGATGAAGCGAGTGCAAAAGAGGGAAACAGATACACGGAACAAGTAGAGAAAATAGCCAAAGAGGAAGGTGCGGAAATACTTATCGTTGCAGCAAAGATAGAATCCGACATTGCGGAATTCGAAACCTTGGAAGAAAAACAAATGTTCTTGGAAGAATTAGGATTGAAAGAATCAGGCGTGGCTCGCCTCATAAAATCCTCTTACCGCCTTTTGAACCTGCAAACATTCCTTACCGCAGGCGTACAGGAAGTCAGAGCATGGACATTCACAAAAGGTTGGAAAGCTCCTCAATGTGCAGGAGTAATCCATACAGACTTCGAGAAAGGCTTCATACGTGCCGAAGTGATAAAATACGACGACTATGTAAGCCTCCGAAGCGAAGCCGCATGCAAAGAAGCCGGCAAGATGAGCGTGGAAGGCAAGGACTATATCGTTCAAGACGGAGACATAATGCACTTCCGCTTCAATGTATAAGCTCGTTCTGCGAGAACCACAAATTTATCCTTACGACAAAAAGAACGAACCGGATATGTTGTAACTAACAATATTGCATATGCGGTTCGTTTTTTATCAATGCGACAAACACTGCCTACTGTAAAGGTAGCACAATTATTCAATATAAGTCACATCAAACGGTCAATCCAAATTTGGCTTTCGATTTTTCTTTCCAACGGTCAATGGTATTTTCGTTCACAATGGGAATGGCATTAGTCCAAAGTTCATCAAAGATTTGTTTGCCCTCTGTATATTTACCCTTGTCTGTAAAACGCACATTGGTTTCCGTTCTGCCTTGCAATCCTTGATAGGAAAGGTTGCTTGACCCCGTAATCACATCACCAGGCTGCTCTCCGTTCTCGCTGTTAGTGTCGTTATAGGCAAAGAGATACATTTTTGCATGGCACGGGTCTTCTGTCTTGCGTATCTCTAATGTACCGTCATAAATCTTACGTTGGAATTGGCGAAACATTCTGATAGTTTCGTCTGTATCGGTATTGTCGGTTTCATTGATAAGCCTCACCAAGTTGTTGAAATATTCTTCGCGAACCTTGCTACGGGTGCGTTGCCATTCCACCAATTCTTCCACCTCACGAACACGGTTAGAAATCCGTGTGTCGATGTCAAGACCGACCAAAATACGGAGATTCTTGTCAGCGAGCTTTTCGGCAAGATGGGTGTATCCCAAAAAATAGAAATAGCCCACAAGAATATCCACGGCATCCGACTTGGGCAAGATACCCGTGATAATGTCGGAAAGTAGATGGTCTCTATTGGTTATGAAACCATGTGCCATATTGAACAATGTTTTGTATTCTTTATCAATCTAAAATATTAGTTTCGTTTATATCAGAAATAATGTTCACCATGCCGTCAACTATTATTTTTCCACTTCAATGTTCTAAATCTGTCTTGCAAATCCTGCAACCGCTCCATAATCTCATCGAAAGAAGGTGCATCAGCATAAATGAAGCCGATTTGCATCTGCTTATAGTCATCACGCAAAACATTTTCAATGCTTCTGGGAGGGAGAAACGATATTGTATGTGGATGGTGGGTAGTATAATCCAGTCCGCTCCATGCCGTGAACTTTTTGCGATGAGCCACAATGTCTTCGTATAGTTGTACATTATGCATAGCTTCCATTGCAAAAGGCTTGTCCATCATCTTTACAATGTCATACATGTGCCGTGTAATACGTTCGATATGCGTACAGCCGTTGGGACGATTAAACTCCTCATGTAAAAGAAAAACCTTTTCCAAGAATGTCCGTCCCGGCACTACGGTGGAGACTGTAAATATCGGCAATGAAAACTCTTCACCCGGATAGGCATCTTCTATCATAGAACGCATTTCCACCTCTTTTGACGGCTCCATGAGTGAACGGCAGCTTATTTCAACTTTGACTCGTTCCGGTATGTATTGCATTTTTGTTTGCAGCACTGAATTATACTCTACAAATAGGACTACTGGATCAAGGTCGCTAACAGATGTCTCCGGAACCATGACCTTGCAACATTCTAACACCCCAAACTCTTTTAATCTATTTTCAATGTCAAGTACCAAAGTGCCATCTATAAATTTTTTGGAATCTTTCCGTAATTTAGTCTGTTGGCTTTTAGTCGAAATATCTGTAAAGTCAAGATATTTGGGATCTATTGCAAGGTCAATATCTTCAGAGAAACGTTCTATCAATCCCCAACCTTTGCTAAGGCTTGTTCCTCCTTTGAACACAAAAGCCGTAGCGTACGGCAAGGAAAATATTGCACGTAACACCATACTGACCCAATAGTCCTTCTCTACGGCATTGTCCACAATCCCTTTATCTTCGGCTACATTAGCCAAAATGGTAAGTTGTTCTTCTTTTGTGAGTTTAGTAAAATTCATAATGCAAGTCTTTGTTTAATCCATTGCGGAGCAATGCTGTAATCGTATTTGATTTCATCAAGACTGCCATATTTTTCAATGGCTTGTTTTATGATAGCAACCTGTTCATCGGTTACTCCATCTTTTCCTAACTCTTTCATGGCAGCGACTATAAGTGGGAACAAGTCCGTCTTATAGGCAAAATTGCGGGGTACGCTACGTTTGAATATGATTTTACGGTTTCCGATAGTAAGTTCCCTTGCAGCGGCATCTGTCAAATAGACCGCATTCATCGTAACCTGTGTGGAAAGTCCGAGCTTGTTCAAGGCTGTCAATCCGCTGGGAATAATGCGTGCCTTATCCTTTTCAGCAACGGCATAAGCGATTTCCTCTATAGAAGGTCGAAGTATTCCGAACTTATTTCGTGACGGATATAAATATATGCCTTGCGAGAGGCGTATAAGAACACCTTCCTTTTCTAATCTGGAAAGGGTACGAGTAACCAGTCCATCATTATTTAGATAGGCAAAATCCTGAACCATATATAGTTTATTTGGCCCATTACTTTCAATAGTATTGCGTATTTCTTTTGTTAGTATTATTCCCATGATCATTAATAATCTGAATACAAAGGTACAACATTCTCACCAGCCCAGCAATAAAATGTCCGAAAATCTTAAAGAAAATCGGACTTTATAATATGCTTGCGATTAGATTGCTGTTTAGTTTAAGAGTAAAATGCCCTTGAAAACAGGCTATTGTAGCTTGAGATTAATTTTGGAAAAGCAACAAGAAGTGGGAACTTTACGGTATCAAATATAATAAAAGCTGATATATGGCAACTGTATATCAGACTTATATAAATTATACTTCGGTTCAATCGTGGAGCCACTTCTGTCACCCGTTCCACAAATTTATCCTTACGACAAAAAGAACGAACCGGATATGTTGTAAATAACAATATTGCATATGCGGTTCGTTTTTTATCAATGCGACAAACACTGCCTACCGCAAAGATATGCGAGTAAATTTAATATCATCATTCCAAACCAATTCATCTGTCATATCTATATCCGGCAACAGAAAATCTTGCTTATCCGGATACTTTTCTAAAATCATTTCATCCGATACAGACAAACGTTTGCGTATCTTTTTGAAGAACTTAACCTCCGAATATTCTATCAGATTATCTGCTTCTATTGTTCTGAATGCTAAATCTACAATCATCATTTGTTCTTGTCCGGACAAATTCATTTCAGATATTTCATTCAAGTACGAACGAAAGAACATTTTCCCATTTCGATTGACTTCTTCAATCCACTTGTTCAAGAAGTTCTCTGTATCCATACCTTTGAATAATTCATTACTTGCACAGAACTGTCTGACAATCTCTTTTTCTTCTTCTGCAATATCTCCATCGCATGTCATGCAACAGAAAATCGTTTTCAAATATAATTCTTTCTTTACCATGCTTTATTACTGTTAAAATCCAAGTTTACGCTTTTGTTCATTACCCCCTTTACCTTCCATTTGGTCTCTGATTTTCTCATATTTTTTCAAATCATCAGATGTTAGAGATGGACGAGTCTGTTTGATAATACCTTTCAATATTTCCATCGTTATTTTGCTCTTTTGGCGCAATGCATAACGAGAGGCATTATTCACTATTAACTGTATATCTGCCGAAACGTAATTATGTGTCAATTCGGCAAGTTCGTCATAATCAATTCCAAAGTCGTATGGACGATTGGAAAGATACAATACAAACAAGGCTTTTCTTGATTCCCTATCAGGAACTCCTATATAGTATTTGTTTTCCAATCGTCCTGCACGAAGCATTGCCGAATCTATCATGTGCGGGTAGTTTGTGGCACCAATAACAAAAATTCCTCTTTCTCCGGTTCTGTCCATCTGTGCCAACATCTCATTCACTGCACTTTTTGACATTTCATGAACATCACTTTCCCTGCTTGGCACAAGTTCGTTTATCTCATCTATAAAGATAATTGTCGGAGCATGTTGTTCTGCTTCTTTGAACATATTGGAAATATTCTCTTGAGTGGCGTTAACGTATCGACTTTTCAGCGTTGCAGGCGTAATGCACATAAAATTGAAGCCGACTTCCTCTGCGAAATGTTTTGCAAAGAATGTTTTGCCACAACCGGGAGGTCCATAAAGCAACATGCCATTAGGAATGCTGACACCATATCGTTTATATTCTTCCGGATTATTGAGAGGTTCAATAACTTCTTCACGTAATCGTTGCTTCAAATCCTCCATTCCTGCAATAGCAGCAAAGCCTTCGCCTTCCTTCTTTATTTTAGAAGAAATAGGTGTTTCCTTTGAGTGCTGTTGTGAGAGAATTTTGCGCTTTGTTGACTGACGTTCAATTTTTATCTCACCATCAATAGCCTTTATAAACTCATCTGCACTTTGAAATCTATCTTCGCTATCATAGCTTAAAGATTTTGCTATCACATTCAGCAGTTGGTCGTCAAGTTCATACTTGTTCTCCTTTGTGAGTTCAAGTTCTTTATCTCGTTCTTCCAAGATGGAATCAACAATATCTTGCCCACGCTTCCTTGAAACATCTACAAACCAAGGCAACTCTCCATAAAGCAGATGGTATATCATCGCTCCAACAGAATAGAGGTCTGTCTGAACAGAGTACACACCAGAGAATCGCTCTGATGCAAGATAGAAAGGGTTTAACTCATCCAAGTCTGGTTTGGTTGGCGGTTGGTTCAAGAATCTTGCATGGCCAAAATCAATAAGTTTCAAATCTTGCAATTCCCCAACAAGATTAAGAAAAACATTTTGTATTGTCACCTCATTATGGATAACAGGAATTGGCCGTGAATGCAGAAATGACAATGCTGACAATACCGCCTTTGCAATTGTTTTTATCTCATAAACGCTGATTTCATCATCACGGATAATTCTCTGCGACAAAGTTTCTCCGCTTACAAATTCGGTGACGAACCAAGCATATTGACTTCCATTCATCATCATATTGCCAGAGTCCACAAACTGACAAAGATTATGATGGTGCAACAGTTTGGCAATCTCAACCTCTATCACTCGACCATTATCATCAATCTGATTACGATTGAGTTTTGAGTAATTGATAAGTTTCAAGAAGCGAGTCTCGCCACTTGTATCTTTCACACGATAAGTTTCCGCATAAGCCCCCTGCTTATGCGGAAACACTACCATATATGGACCTATCTTATCGTTCTTTTTGAAATGCATAATTCTATATGATTTTCAATGTTTCTAACATTTTAGATAGCCTTAGCACACATTTTGGTCATGATTTATATATTATATCAAACAACATCAAGAAAGCTTTTCGATTGCCTAACTCGGAAAGAGGAATTTCACTTATGTCGCCATGTTCAACTAAACCAAAGAATTGCTTCGAATGATTTTGGTGTTCAATAACCAATTTTCCATTTGAAAAGAAAATACGTTTGGTGTTCTGTCTATTATAGCATACACCATCTACACAGACTCCATTATTGTTTAGAATCAATGCATCAGAAAAAATTACATTGTCTTTAAGCATAGGAAAAGTCAGTTCTCTATCAAACTTATGATTTTCAAAGAAAAACATCGTCCACACCTGCTCAACTTTCTTCAGCATACAATATTCTTCACTAGCTTCTTTGGGATTCATTGTGTCCTCGGGCTTCTTATCAGAATACGACCCAATTGCATTATATGCCAAATCATAATGTTCACCATCTGAATTTAGTTTTTTGTATAAAGCGAAAAAATAGTCTGTACCAGCATAACTATAGTTCATCTTTTTAATAGTTTCGCCTGTAAACAAATAAGATAAATCTTTGAAAAGAATTATCTTCTTACTTGTAATATTAGTGCGACTATCCATAAAATTCACCACGGCAAAACCTTGCTCTCCAACAAAGTAGTCTGTTCCTGTAAATGTTGTATCGCAAAAAACAAATGCAAAAATAAGAACTGCCAATGTCAAAATGATTCCACATATATAATGCTCATAAAAGAAAGCCCAATATCCAATGAGTAATAACAGAGAAACGCTGTAACCCAATGCTTTTCTTTTATATGCTTCTTGTGGAGATAGGGGAATGTCTTTTGAATTGTCAGTATCACAATAAAGTATATTCCCAAGTTCATCGGGAATATACTTAAATATTGATTTACTGGAACCTAATAGTTCCAATTGCTTTTCTTTCCAGATACTGTCCATAGTTGTTCTTTTTATTTCAATAGTCCCCCTGCGTTAGCTGCTTCTTCCTCCGGTAATAGTTTGAATATTTCTGCTATTATTGGACGAAGTTTTTCAACAGTAGGATTGTCATTAATCTCTTCCATTCCTCGATTTATAAGTTGTCTCGCCCGAGAACTATCTTTCCACCTTATAGAGCCGAAACGATCATTAAGGCTCTTAATCAATCCAATACATTGATATATCATTGTAAGACTAAAGAACAAAGAATGAATCTGTTCCAATACATCTCGTCCTGTTTTCGGGTCTTTATTTCTAATAACACTATCGGTTTGCAATCTAAGTTGATTAACGACCTGAGCAGTTTTTTCATTTCCAAGGTCATTCTGGGCTTTTTCCAAACGTTCAAACTCTTCTCGAAGTTCTTTTTCTACACGTTGCCATTCTGTACTATCTTCAAGTTTTTCCATATCCCGAAGCACTTCTCTCAAATGCGAAAGAACCATTTTCTTCTCAGAGCTATTGGCATACTCTTCTTTCACTTCATTCAATCTCCTTTCTAAATCAGAAACCGAAATACCATCTGCTGAAAGACGTGCAAACATTGATGATGCATCAGAAAGACCTTTCTTTATCTCTTTATCCGCATCTTCTCCCACCGATTGTTTCTTTGAAGTATCAAATACCTTCTCAACAGTAATATCTGTTGCAAGGAAATGGACTTCAAGTTTCATCTGCTCTGAAGAATCAACTTTCAATGTAACATCAACCAAGCTATCTTCTGCAATGAGTTCATTGACCTCTTCACCCGTTATCACCACATCACCAACATGTTCATAAAGCGAAGCTGTTTTACCCTCTGCCTGAGAAAAGTCATCAACTTGATAAACAGGAATTGTCAACACATCACTTTTCACTCCCGGACGTAGCCGTTTTGTTGTTTTAAGGTCATTTACCACTCCTATTGCCGGCAAAGGTTTATTCTTTTCCAATCCACCTGCCATACGAAACACAGCTCGTTGCTTATCATTATTCCATATAGCAATGCCTATGTTGTAAGGCAATGGAGCAGCACCAACTTTTGTTCCTTGTATAATTGTAATTTCCTCAGGAAAGCAAGGCAATGAATTTCCTTTCTCATCATACGCCACAATAGAAAAAGAATTTGGTTTTGATTCCAAAAGGCTTACTTCGACAACATCTCCCATATTATTTATCTCAACCCTGCCACTTGACCAAGCCTTATCTGCTCGAACCAACTCAACCCACACTCTTTCGTATGTATTATCGTCAAGACTTAGAGTTACATATTCAACAGTTTCAACAGAAGTCGCTTCATAACCCACTTTTAGTTTAACTGTACCGACTTCAACAACTTCATCATTCGTTTCTGTATCCAAAGTAGAAGCATAAAGGGCTGCTCCTGTGGCAACAGCAGTCATAGGGTCTATGCTTGTATCCACATTTGGAGTAATCTGTTCTCGTAACATCTGCCTGATAAGCGGGCTGTGGGTAGGTCCGCCGACAAGAATCAACTTGTTTATTTGGTCTCCCGATAGTTTGTTCCTCTGCAAAAGATTTTTGCATATATCAACCGCCTTTTGAAAGTACGGACGCATCACCTCAAAAATCTCAGCCTGAGTTATAGTAAGGTCAAGTTCTATCTCTTCACCATCTTCATCTTCACCAAGATCACCCAAGTTCGATATAACATCTTCTTTCTCCTTAAATGATAATTGATTTTTTACATCTTCGGCGTATGTTTTCATTGCGTCTCTAAGAAGTTCTTTCTTGTCAGCATCTGCCATTGTTTCACCAAGAGCAAAATTGTCCATAAGATATGGAATCAGGATATTGTCCACAATAGCATAATCGAGATTCTTTCCTCCGAGATAATTATCTCCTTCAGTATCGAAAACCTGCATGATTCCATCTTCAACTTTCAAAAGTGCTGCATCAAATGTTCCGCCTCCGAAATCAAACACCATCCACAAACCATTTTTATCATCGGAGTCAAGACCGTATGCCATAGAAGCAGCAATAGGCTCTTGTAATAATTCGCAATGGCTGAAACCTGCTAACTTTGCTGCCTCTATTGTCGCAGTCTTTTGATTGACTGTAAACTTTGCAGGAACTGTAATCACTACCGAATTAACCGTTTCATCTGTAACAAATGATTTCAAAGTTTTCAATACTTCTGCCGACAATTCCTCCGAAGAGTAATCCCTGTTCATAAATGAACTATGATAACGAGTTGTTGTTGCCATAGTTCGTTTGAACTCAACGTATGCATTACTTTCATCTTTCTTGCCGGATTTTGAAGCTCTTCTCTTATCTGCTTTCAAATCATTGAAAGCAGCATCTCCGGCTTTAACGCTACATTTTTTAGTGAATGAAACACATGAAGGCATAGTGTCTTTCAACACATCTGTTTTGATGATTACCGGTTTACCTTTTTCCATTCTGCAAATGGCAGAATTGGTTGTACCAAGATCTATGCCATAGTCTATTTTTATTCTTGCCATAACTGTAATATTTTTATTCCGATTGACTTACTTCTATTTGTGCCGACTGTATCATTTTTCCCTGATAATTGATTTGAGGTTTTATGATTTTGGTTATTACCTGCTGACCCTCTTCAAGATTTTCATCGGTTACGAACGTAACTGCCGCCTTAATTCCTGCCGTATATGTTTTACCGAGCATATCAACAATCTCATAACCTTTGGCAGAAAAATTATCTTTTATTCGTTCCACAGCCTTTGCCAACTGCTTGTAGCCCTTTATCGATGAATCCATACGAGACATATTCAACTCTATTCTGACAATCTCATCTGCCACCTTCAACACAAGAGAATGATCTATTTCGTTTTTCCCTTCTGATGTTGAACTTGCCTCAATTTGTTTTTCCGCTATTTCAATCAACTTATTATCAAGACTAAGAGCCTCCTCCTGCATTTTGGTTTGTGCAATTTGCAAAGCCTCTTGTGCTTTACGAACATTATCGATTGAAGATGCCCCTCTTTTTATACGTTTCATTACTAAACAAATACAAACTCCCAACACAGCTAAGATTACAATAGCAATTCCACCTCCCCAAAGAGTACGCTTCTCCAAAACAGATTGATTAACCTCTACATTTGCACTTGTAGTCTTAATCCTTTCACTATTTACAGTCTGTTTATCTGACAACTGCCTACAAATATTCTGCAAACTATCAATCGTCTTATTTTGCCTGATGCTTTTTTTATTTAGTTGCTGCAATCTTTGCTCGCACCTATATTCCAATTGCCAAATTCTATCTACATCCTTCTTTACATTTGACAGTTCTTTCTGCACCTTATTTTCCAAGGCTTTTACTTCATCATTATCAGAAACTGTCCTTGCTATCGCTGACTGACCACTCATAATAGCAAGTAATACCAATACTAAATGCTTCTTCATATTCATTTACTTATAATATACATCAAGAAAAATATAATCCCTATAACTATTGGAATTATACAACCCCAAGAAAAACCATCGTCAGATTTAGGTTCTGGCGACATCTCTATACCCAGTTGTTTACATATTCTTTTCAATGTATTCCTATTAGGGTTGTATCTATTTGTTTTGAAATCAGATTCCATGTCAAATGTATCCATCAGTAATATTGTCTCCCACGCATAACGAAACACAGGTTTCATTAGCTCTGCTTTCAGTCTAAAATCGAATGGCAAAGAAGGATCATTCTGAGCCATGTTAACCATCTCTATAACATCGTGTAAAGCATTACCCACAACTTGTGTAGATAGTTTCAAGTAATGAGAATTATTTATACCGAGTTTTTGCTTCATCGATTGAAGATGAGGTTTTGTATTGTTCAGCAATGTAACGGCATATCTTATTTTGTCCGGTAATTCGCAGAATTTCTTCAATTCCTCGTGTATAGCTCTATCCTCTGCAAAAACCTCAGATGGCGGTAGGTTATCAATAATCTTTTGAAGTATATCAACATTTTCCTTACATCTGTCTTTTGCCATTTTGCCGACAACTATGGACAGGGCATAACGTTGAAGTTTCATAGCATTACGAGCTGCGTCAGCCGCTTCCGAATCATTAAAATAGTCGATTCCACATTGGAGAATTGTCAAACCGAGTTTGTCGGCTATCATTTGATATTGCACATCGGTTGTAGGCAAAAATGCTTTTAGTTGAGGTAGAAGTTGCTGAGCCTGCTTCATCAACTTAACTCCGGCATTGTAACGATCCGTTATGCCTTTGCCTCTTGTCGCCTCTGCTACGTTTATTGCTGATTGAATATCGTTTATTATAGGTTTTATTGTTTTTTCTCCAATCTGCCTCCTCCACTCCTCATTGGTTATGTGTGGAAGAATAATATCTGCCCCTACCTCATCACACAAAGTATCCAAGAAAACATTTTCCGCTTCAGACGGGGTTACCGCAGTATCACTTCCAAGTACAAGTGTTATAAATTGTTGAACAAAATCGGTATATAGTTTCTGCGACAATACGAAAACTTGTGAATAATCCTCTCTGATACATGCACAAACAATCCTATTCTGCAACGAAGAAACAGTATCTTTCTTTTCCCAAATACTTATTGCATCATCAACATTTCCTGCAAAAAGATGCTTGAAAGCTATTTCATCCAAAGGAGAACTGTTCACAAACCAAAATTCCGCATACTTCATTTGCTCTATTGGCAAACTCAGTTTCGTTTCCGCAATAGCTATATTTTCAGTTGTACGTACAAGATGCGGTAACAAATCCGGTAAATCCAAAGGATAGCTTATCTGCTTACCGACTTTAAGAAAAGCTTTTAACTTCGTCAAGTTTGCCACTCGTTCCTTGGTCGAAGAATTTGTGAAGACTCCAAGTAAACGATATGGATTTTCGCCTATTATTTTCATGCCGACTTACAAAATGTCAGTCGACTCCTATTCTGACTCTACATTATTTGATATAATACCACATACGAAAAAGTGTGGAGCCACTTCTGTCACTCGTTCCACGAATTGAGGCTCTCGCATTGCCCGACAAGTCGAAACGAGCAACGCCGAAAGCCCCACACCAGTGTAAGTCTCTTAACAATCCCTGACTTGATAGAAGTCAATAAGAGTTGCATATCATACACCTCATGAGGCGTTCTTTGTTGCTTTGTTTTTGACTTGTCAATGAATTTGCGAGATTCCAATTCGTCAAAACCAAAGCGTACAAAAACGCCTTTTCCATTATGTCTGCCCAACCTCTGCCCATCGGGGCTTTCGGTCGAATTAAGACATTGCAAAGATAATATTTTTCTGAAACAATGCAAGGCTTATAAGAAGAATAAGTAAAGTATTTACTACCGACTGCAGATATATCGAACCATGGCATGGCAACATATACCAATCCCGCATACTCGTTTTCCGTGAATAAGGGTTCAACATATTCTTTCTTATCTTGTAATAATCCGGAAGTTGAAATGTCAAATCGGAAAAGCATAACGGATATGGGACATCATGAACATTCGCACGCATCTCACATAGATGGAAATTTGAACAAGACATTCATCATAGCCATTTGCCTCAATCTCGCTTTCGTTGCTGTGGAAGCCACAATCGGTTGGGTTCAGGGTGCGTTGGCTTTACTCTCCGATGCAGGGCATAACCTTTTGGACGTCTTTTCCCTCCTGCTCGCACTGCTCGCATTCCGTCTTTCTGCAAAAGCGGCGACCAAACACTTCACTTACGGAGGAAAGAAAGCCACTATTCTTATTTCTTTGCTTAATGCAATCCTGCTTCTCGGAGCCGTAATAGTAATTGTTATCGAAAGTATAGAGAAGATTACCGACCCTGTTCCGGTGAATGGTGTTGCCATAAGCTGGACGGCAGGCGTGGGAATAGTTGTAAACGGCTTGACAACGGTTATGTTGATGAAAAAGCAAAGCCATGACTTGAATGTGAAAGGTGCTTTTCTGCACATGCTTGCAGACACATTGGTTTCTGTCGGAGTTGTCATAAGCGGAATTATCATCGTCTTCACAGGAAACACCCTCATAGACCCTATCATAAGCATTGTCATTGCAGGCGTTATACTCTTCTCGACATGGCATTTGCTCGAAGAAAGTCTGAAAATGGCATTGGACGGCACTCCGAGCAACATCGATATCGATAAGGTGCAAAAAGAAATATTGGCAATACCATACGTGGAAAGCCTCCATCACCTTCACATCTGGGCAATCAGCACAACGGAAACGGCTCTTACCGCACACATCGTTCTGAATGACATCTCAAAGTCTCAAAACGTCAAACAAGAGATAAGGCACAAACTCGCCTCGTCGGGCATCACCCATTGCACCCTCGAAACAGAAGCTGCAACCGACGATTGCGAAAACAAACTCTGCCGATAAGCAGAATCACGAAAAATCGCCTGATCATCATTTCTGAGATTGAACTACTACTTTACACTTTTGCATTCCAATAATAGATATAAACCATTATCTGTGGAGTTTGTCGAATATCTTATCCTCAGATACTTCCCAGTAGCCACCTCTATCTCCTCCATGACGAATAATAATACCATCGACTTTTAGGCGATTGATGTGTTTTTGGATAGCACTATGAGATATACCGATAGTCTTGGCAAGTTCATTTCTTGTGATTGCAGGATTATCTTTTATTAGTTGCAGTATAATGTCAATGCTTCTCTCATCATTCTTCTGACCACCTTTCTGACCACCTTTCTGACCACCTTTCTGACCACCTTTCTGACCAATCAATTCATGGTTGTTCTCAACTTCATCTCTATCGCTGACATAGACACCTTCGATACCGGCAATATTGAATTTTGGCAATATCAGGACAAAGCTATCCCAAGGAGTTAAGAATGATGGTTCCATACCTTCCTTGTAACCATCATGACCTTTGTAAGCAGAAACAATCTTCTTAAAGCCGGAACCACGACGCTCCATATACTTCAAACGGCTAAATATATCTGCAAGCACAGGATTGCGACGACGAGAAGCCATGTTCATCATATCTGTATTCTCTATAGCCCCGCCATCTATAAGACCACCGGGTGAAAATATTTCAAGTCTATCATCGTACATGTCGATATGTACTTCACTTCCAAGTTCCAAATAACTTCTATGTATGAGAGCATTTACCAATCCTTCCTCTACGGCACGCTCCGGGTACTCCGGATATTCAAGTCTATTATCCGCAGTCTTACGCCATGCTTTCTTTGAGTTACGACGTACGAAGTCCATACCCGCTTGCAAAAGTGTAACCAAACTGCCGCTATACTCATCGTCGTCCAAAGCATCCATGACTCCATTTGCTTTATCCAATCCATTCCAACGGGTACAAAACAAACGTGAATGGCGTACCGGTGAATAGTCAGCAAGAAGAGCTCCTGCATTCGTCAGTTCTCCTTTCTCGTTGACGATACCAAATGATTCATAATCACTTTCTTCAAACGAACGGTTGGTGCGATTAAAGTAAGTGGCACGTAGTACCGTGAAAGACATATTTTCAAATTTCCAACGAGATACAAGACTGTCATACGACATATTTGAACCTTTAAGCACCAATTCCTTATGCTTCGACACACTTGCCACCACACTTTCATTTCCCACACGCACAAATGCTTGCATCTGCCCATCGCCAATATAGTAATAAGGTGTTTGACCTCCCGGCATTACATTTAATATCACAAACTCTTTATCCTCACATTTAGCGAATGACAGATTAAAGTCAGGAATAGGGTCAAGATGTGCTTTGATAGCTTCACTAATCTTTTCAGCATCGCCCTTGGCATCAACAAGTCCTATCATCGTATCATCATCGGCAATGCCCCACACAAGTTTTCCACCAATGCCATTAGCAAACGCACTCACACTCTTGCACCAACTCTTAGGCTTCTTCACTTCCAAAGCCAGTTTCTTATCATATTCAGTAGTCTCGCCTATCAGTTGGCGAATATCAAGTACTTCCATTGGATTCATGCCATAACCCACTTAAACGAATTATCTGTTTTGGAAACTCACCGGATTCAACTCACAAATACTTATCGGTTAGACCATTTATCGATGTTGCAAAGTTAGCAAAAAAGTACTCATGAAAAATTAGAACGCCGAGTTTTTTCCTTGGTCAATCAGTCTGCTCCAAATAAACTTAGCTTCTCTTTTCCATGACCGATAAGAGTGTCCGAAGTAAATGTCAATACCAAGTGCAGTATTTATGGTTCTTGCCGATTACTGTATCTAATCTCCAAATCATAATCTATCATCTTCTCTTGCAAAACAAAAAAATGCGTGCGACTAATCAAAGTCGCACGCATTGGTTTATTTTCGGATTGATGTTTCCCTTGCGGGTTTATTTCACTTCCTCGAAATCGGTATCGGTAACTTCGCCGTCCTGATTGTTTCCGCCATGGTTTGCATTGCCGGAACCTTGTTCAGGATTTGCTCCCTGCTGTTGGTTTGCACCTGCGTTCTGAGAGTACATGTCGGCAGAGGCTGCTTGGAATACCGTATTCAACTTCTCCATCGCTTTGTCTATTGCCGGAATATTCTTCGACGCATGAGCCTCCTTCAATTCTTTCAAGGCGTTTTCTATTTCACCTTTCTTATCGGCAGGCAATTTCTCACCGTTCTCCTTCAAGGCTTTCTCGACTTGGAAAATCATTCCGTCCGCCTGATTGATTTTCTCTGCCTCTTCCTTCAATTTCTTGTCGGCATCGGCATTAGCTTCGGCTTCTGCTTTCATTCTCTTGATTTCCTCCTCGCTCAATCCGCTGGAAGCTTCTATCCTTATGGATTGTTGCTTATTGGTTGCCTTGTCTTTTGCAGATACATTCAAGATACCGTTGGCGTCTATATCGAATGTTACTTCGATTTGAGGCACTCCTCTTTGTGCAGGTGGAATACCATCGAGGATAAACCTGCCTATGGTCTTGTTGTCGGTTGCTCTGGTTCTTTCACCCTGCAATACGTGGATTTCAACGGAAGGTTGATTATCCTGTGCAGTGGAGAAGACCTGAGTTTTCTTCGTAGGTATGGTAGTGTTTGCCTCTATCAATTTGGTCATCACTCCACCTAAGGTTTCTATACCCAAGGATAGCGGCGTAACATCGAGCAACAACACATCTTTTACCTCTCCCGTCAAGACACCGCCTTGTATTGCGGCACCGACTGCAACAACCTCATCGGGATTAACGCCCTTGGAAGGTGTTTTTCCGAAGAAATCTTCAACTATCTTTTGAACGGCAGGGATACGTGTACTACCACCGACCAAGATTACTTCGTTTATCTGGCTCTTATCCAAACCTGCATCAGCCAAGGCTTTCTTACAAGGTTCTATCGTGGCTTTTATCAAGTCATCGCAGAGTTGCTCGAATTTCGCTCTCGACAATGTGCGTACCAAGTGTTGAGGAACGCCATCGATAGGCATTATATAAGGAAGATTGATTTCCGTTGTGCTTGAAGAAGACAACTCTATTTTTGCTTTTTCTGCTGCTTCTTTCAAACGTTGTAAAGCCATAGGGTCTTTTCTCAAATCGACGTTGAAGTCTTTTTGAAATTCTTCCGCAAGCCAATCTATGATTCGTTTATCGAAGTCATCACCTCCCAAGTGTGTATCTCCATTGGTTGACTTCACTTCAAATACTCCGTCTCCCAATTCAAGGATTGAAATATCGAATGTACCGCCACCAAGGTCGAATACTGCGATGTGTGCATCTTGGTCTTTTTTATCCAATCCGTAAGCCAAAGCTGCCGCTGTCGGTTCGTTGATTATTCTTCTTACCTTCAAGCCTGCGATTTCTCCGGCTTCCTTAGTGGATTGACGTTGTGCGTCATTGAAGTATGCCGGTACCGTTATAACGGCTTCCGTTACCTCTTGACCCAAGTAATCCTCCGCTGTCTTTTTCATCTTTTGCAAGATGATTGCAGAAATTTCCTGTGGAGAATACAATCTTCCCTCGATATCGACACGCGGAGTATTGTTATCGCCTTTTACAACCTTGTAAGGGACATTGGCAATCTCTCTTTGAACCATATCATAACTCTCACCCATAAATCTCTTTATGGAGTAAACTGTGTTGTGAGGGTTTGTGATTGCCTGACGCTTTGCAGGGTCGCCCACTTTTCTCTCTCCGGAAGAAATAAATCCCACTACGGAAGGCGTTGTTCTTCTACCTTCGCTGTTTGCTATCACTATCGGTTCGTTGCCTTCCATTACGGCTACGCAACTGTTCGTTGTACCTAAGTCTATTCCTATTATCTTTCCCATAACTCTTATGTTTTTATTGTTCGTTATTTAATTGATTGTTTACACCCTTGGATATTCAACTTCCGTGCCAAAATCGAATAAGCTCGTTTTGCTGACAAATTGTCAGATTTGGTATTTCCACAAATCATGAAGAACGGACGATGTTGCAATCACGGCTGTCCTCTAATAGGAACAAGACTTCACAGAACCTTATAAAGCATCTACCGTAATTATATCCGGATTACCGAACATCTTTTCGGCATACGAACTTATTATGTCAAACGAATCCTTTGCTATAAGGCTGTTTCGGCATTCCTCTTCCTGCAAATTCTCATTTCTTTCCACCTTCTCACGAGAGAAAAGATTGAATATAAGAGTATCAAGCCTTATTCCCCTGCTTTTCATGGCTTCAAAACCCAAAAGCGAATGGTTGATTGCTCCGAGGAAAGGATTGGTTACGAAAACAACCTTGTAATTCATCTGTGCCACGTAGTCTATCGTCAGAAAATCCTCCCTTATCGGTACCATCAATCCTCCTGCCCCTTCAACAAGAACCCTGTCGTATTTGTTCGCAAGGTATTGCGTTTTTGCATTTATGGCATCAATATCGACCTCTTTTTTGTCCAAACGTGCGGCAAGATGAATCGATGAAGGGAACGAGAACATCTGTCCGCAGGTTATTTGATTTACATCGTCCTCATTCGGTTCCATTCCCATTATGCGGCGATGTGTCAAGATGTCTTCCGACATGGCAGTGCAACCTGTCTGAATGAATTTCTGGGTAATGGCATTTATACCTTCCGAACGCCACTTTGCGGCAAGGAAACCTGTGGCGTATGTTTTTCCTATATCCGTTCCTATGCCCGAAACGAAGTAAATATTATCTTTCATAATGCTTTCTTTTTTTCAACAGCAAATAAACAGGGTTATATGTAAGCATACACTTACCGGAACGAGTAAACCGCCTTTCGTATTCGGTTTTGAACCGCATGTACTCCGTTTTCGTCCATCGCTTTTCCTGCACGGCATTGACACCTGTCGCTTTGAGGGAATACAGCAACTCATCGGGAGAATCGAACCCGACTTCGACAACCTCTTCTTTCAAGAACAAAGTTTCGAAAAAGGGTTCGGCTTTATCCGAAAGCTCCTTTGCATTCATATAATCCAGACTTCGGAAACCCAAATCGGCAAATTGTCGGAAATTCTCCTTGCCGAAAGAAGACAACAACAGCAATCCCTCATCGCACAAGGCATTATAAGATTTCCGAAAGAACATATCCATATCTTCGAACCACTGTACACACGAGGCGGAAGCTATAAGATCCACATTACAAGGGTAATCTATTTTTTCGGCATCGCCTTCCAAAAATCCTATACCATCGACAGGCGGCTTTGAAAAAGCAATATCATTGGCAATATAACTTTCAAAACTCAACCTTTCGAGTAATGCCTTCGTCAAAAAGCCGCTTCCGCAGCCTATTTCGAAGCACCGCGAAGGCATAATGCAATGCCCGCTCTCTTCTCCGGCTGTACACTTCTCCACCAATAAGTCTGCCAAAGTTTCCGCAACCTTTCTTTGCACCACGGCATACTCTTCGTATGTCTTCGCAACCTTTGAGAACCGTTTCCCCACCAAGCCCTTATCCGACATCGTTCCTTGATTTTATTCTTTCGACGAAACACGCCGCCGGTTGATGCCTACAAAAGCACTTTCGCCCGCATTTCGCAGACGAACCGACCCTTTTCTCCATCGAAAAGCCATTGCAAATATTGCTAAACATGTTCTATCGTGAAAATGAATTGTTTCTGTATCTTTCTTCTATATCTGTATAAAACCAGATAGTACACAGCCGTTGCCAAAAGAGCGATAAGACACGAGACGGCTTCATCGAGTCCGGCTATTTGCAGACTTGAAACCATTGCAAGCATGAGAACGGCAAACGGCAACAAGAATGCAAGCAACACCGCTTTGAAACCGAGTTTCGTAGTTATGCCTACCTTGACTCTATCGCCTTTTGCATATCTGTCTGCCTGCGAAGTATGTACCTCTATCTCCTTTTCTTTCTTATCCGACGAAGAACAAAAATCCCGTGAATGGCAACCTGCACACGCAGACATCTGTTCGATTCTCACCACAACCTTTTCGCCTTCGCTTTCCACCACAACACCTACCCTTGTGCCGCAATCCTCCATATTTCTTTTGTCTTTCGTCTTTAAATGACCTTGATTGCCGAACTCGAAATCCAACCCTCCTTGCCGTCCTCGGTCTTTACGAACACTTCTTCGCCTGTACGTTTTTCTATTTTCACTTTCTGACCCTTGAAAAGTTTGGTATCGTTATCCGAAGACGAGGCTTGATTTCCTTTCAAACTCACATCAGAAGAAAAAACTATCGCATAATCCTTGTTGTGTATAAAATTCTGACGATATAAGCCCAAGCCGAAACTGCCGAGGCTCAACACCAAGGCAAGCAAGCAAAGGTAGAACAAAAGCACTTTTCGATTGACATCGAAATAATAAAGAAAGAACCCGACGCAACTGCAGGCGAAAAGCACACAAAACAAAATTGCCCAAGCCAAAGGAGACATCAGATTTGCCAAGGCTTTTACCCAACGAAGCAAAAAGAAGTCCGGCATCACATAAACCTCGCCTGCAAGACGACTGCGACAGATTTTGTAATTCGTCATCAGCGTTTCATCATTCGGCGTAAGACGTAAGGCTTTCTCGTAATAAAGTATGGCTGTAGTGTAATCGCTCATTCGAAAAGCCGTATTGGCAATGCAATGATACAACTTGGCATCCGGATTATCCTTTTCGGCTTTTTGATATAATTCCATCGCCTTCGCATAATCCTTATTCTTATACGCCGCATCTGCCTGCGAAACATTTTGAGCAGAAAGGCTGCTTGTCATACAGACAAAGGCAGCAAGAAAAACAGACATTGTTTTTGCTGCAGAATGTTTCCTGCTTTTGGTCATATTGGTTTCTATATCGGTAATCGTTGCCACTGTTTGCTCATATAATTTACGGTATTCCGAAGGCTGCTTGTTTTGAGAGAAACGGATATATTCGCAATTTGAAAGCGTTTGAAGGGTATTCTCCGATATCGTTTCCTCCAAAGAACTTTCTTTGAGAGCTTTTTGAATGTTCTCTATATTCAAATCATATATTGCAATCTTGAATTTGTCGCTAAGATAATTCCATAACGCCTGACCGATTTCTTTTTCGAACGCCTCATCTTGTCCGTTTCTCAAATACATCTCCGCCTTCTTCAACCTCTTCACGGCAACTCTGTTGGCCTTTTTAAGTTTCATTCCTGAAATATCTTCTCTTTGTTTGATTTGTTGCTTGGTGAAATATATGGCAACGACAAGTCCCGACAAAAGAAGCAACAATATGATATATAAAACAGGCGACGAAAAGGCTTTTATCGAATTTACATCTTTGGAAACCCTGCCTGCTGCAATGTCGGTTATATCCATATTGCGATATTTCTCTCTTTCCGACATCTGCTTGGCAAATCCGCCATCGTTCTTTCCTTTCTTTATGTTCAATCGGAAGTCATCGGTGGAAAGGGTTTTGTATTCCCTCTTTTCAGGGTCGAAATACGTAAACTTCAAAGCCGGTATGGTATAAGTACCTTCAACCCTCGGTATAATGATGTAACGGAATGTACGACTGCCGCTCTGCCCCGCTGCGGTCTTGGACAGTTTATCCGAAATATCAGGGTCATACACCTCGAATTGTTCGGGAATTTCCAACTTCGGAGCTTCTATCAGACTGAGGTTACCCTGTCCGCTGATTGTAAAATCCAAGGTTATCGCCTCGTTTGTCTTGCAATAAGACGTATCCATGGAGCAAGAAACATCGAACCTGCCCACTCCTCCCGAAAAATCTTCCTTACAAGGCGGCAAGTCCTCGACCTCTATCGTCAGAGCATTGGTCTTCAATTTTTTGTTGACCTTTTCAAATACCGGAGTTACATTGGCAAAGAACGGATCGTTGAAAAACGCATCGAAGAACGGGTCTCCCGTCGATACCCTCTGCCTTTGAGTCGTTCCTGTTTGAAGGTGTGCGACCACTTCCAAACCCATGGGTTGTATGTGCAAAGTTCCGGACTTTTGAGGATAAACCAAGACTTTGCGAAGAGTGGCAACCTGATATGACTTTCCGTCTATGATTTCTCTTTCCAAGATAGGCGTTGCCTGATTGTCCAACTCCTCCACCCAAAAGCCCTGAGAAGACGGAAATTTATCCACCATATATTCCGAAATCGGCACAAGAGTGTATATCTTGTAGGATATTACTATCTCCTCGCCTTTGAAAACTTTCGTCTTGCTCGGTATCGCCCTTACGAAAACGGCTTTATCGTCTATCACTTTCACGGTAGGGCTTGCCGCCGTATTGTTCCGATGATTTGCTCCGCCGCTGTTCTGCGAACGTTTTGCCATGGAAGGATTATCCTCCACGCTTATCGTTACGGGTTTCGTCGTATATAGCTTGCCATTCGATTTCACACGAGCCGAAGGTATTGTTATGGTTCCCGTTGTGAGGCTTTGCAGCCAAAAAGTGAACGTAGTCGAACTGTTATCCGTGCGTTTGCCGTTTATTATGCTTACCGAAGAGGAACGTGAAGTCGAGGGACCTCCGAGTATATTGACGTTACGAAAGGTCGGAGCGACGAAGTTGCCGACCTCCGAGGCGTTTATGGTGAAGCTAACCCTGAACCTCTCGTTCAAGCCGACCACTTTCGGAGCCTCGCATTTGAACACGATATCCTGCGACAAAAGGTTGAATGCCGCAAATAAAACCGCAAAAAATACAAATACTCTTCTTTTCATCTCTACCAATCTTTTTCCACTCTGCGTTTTTGAACCTTATCATCTTTCTGATGCTTTATCTTGTTCAGAGTATTCTTCTCATTGTTCTTCAAAGCCTCCAACATACGGTTCACCTCTTTCTTGTCTTTCTTTTCTCCCTGTGCGTTTTGCGAATCTTGCTTTTGATTTTTCTTTTCACCGTTCCGGTTTTCCGAATCTTCGTTACGATTTTTAGAGTTGTTATTTTGATTTTGTTGTTGCTGCTGTTGCTGTTGGTTTTGCTGCTGTCGATTGTTTTTGTTCTCCTGCTCGTTCTTCTTCAAAAGGTATTGCGTCATGGCAAGATTATACTTGGCATTGCTGTCCGACGGATTCAGCCGCAGGGTCTCTTTGTAATACTCTGCCGCTTTTTGAAGATATGTTGTCGATTGTTCTGTATTTTTCACCGTATCGGATTGAGACAACTTGAAATTGGCATTTCCGAGATTGTAAACACCGTTTGTACGATTCAGTGTATCCTCCGGAGAAAGAGATTTCAAAAACGAATCATAGTATTTGGCGGCAGTATGCAGTTTGTCGTCCTTTCCCTGTTTATAAGAAGCGTTTGCAAGATTATATTCCGCCTTTGCATAGTTGGAGTCCGCCGCCAAAGAGGCACGATACGCATCTTCCGCTTGTTTGAACTCCGATTTGGCAAACGCTTTGTTGCCTTTTCTCAATTCGTTCTTTTCTCTGTCGCAGGCGGTGCAAACACAAACAAGCACCGACAAACACAACATGATTTTCTTCATCTTCTTCCGAATTTATTTGCCGAAAAAGAATTTACGGTTTATGTACTTGTTCTTACGCTCGAAGATTACGTACTCGACCGACAGCAAAACCAATGCAATCATTGCAGGAATATAAAACCTGCTCTCATAGCTTTTGTATGCCACCGCTTCGTATTCGTTCTTCTCCATCTTGTTTATTCTTGCAAGAATATGCTCCAACCCTATCGAGGAGTTGTTCGCACGTATGTATGTTCCGTTTCCTTTGTCGGCTATTTGTTTCAAAAGGTTTTCATTCAACTTAGTGAGGACGATGTTGCCGTTTGCGTCCCTCTTGTATTCGTTCGTTCCGTTTCTTTGCTTGATAGGAATGGGCGTTCCTTCTCCTCGTCCCAATCCTATGGTGTTTATCACCACTCCGTCGGAAGCTATTTCCTTCGCTACTTCGAGTGCATCCTCTTCATTATCCTCTCCATCGGAGATAAGGACTATGCTGCGGGAACGTTTATTGTCCTGTTGCTCGCCGAAGGCGGAAAAGGCTGTCTTCAAGCTCTCACCTATTGCCGTTCCCTGTGTTTCTATCATGGAAGGTTCGATTATATCTATAAAAGTCTTTGCCGCTGCATAATCACTCGTCATGGGAAGTTGGATAAAGGACGTTCCTGCGAAAACGACCAAGCCTATACGGTCGCCACGAAGCTGATTTATCAGGCTGTTTATGGATTGTTTCGCTCTCGTTATCCTGTTCGGTTTCAAATCTTGGGCAAGCATGCTGTTGGAAATGTCGAGGCATATTATCAAATCCGTTCCCTGTCTCTCTTTCTTGCCTACCGATGTGCCGCTTTGCGGATTTGCCACTGCAATTACAAGAAAAAAGAAGGCTATGTTAAGCAATGCGAACTTCAAATTCTGTTTTCCCACCGACAAATCGGGCATTATGATTTCCTGAACCCTTGTCGATGCCAAGTCTTTCAACTTCCGTTTCTTGGAACGTACGTAAAAGAAGTATAGGACATAGAACAATGGTATCAATATCAAAAGATACAAAAACTGCGGACTTTCAAAACGCAACATATCTCTATTCTTATGGATTGGTTCTAAATATGGTTTTTCTCAAAAGGACTTCCAAGCAAAGCAGAAGCAGAACGAAAGGTATGAGTCTTTGTCCCACATCGGTCGATTCTTTGTAATAAGCTACATCTATCTTGGATTTTTCCATTTTGTCTATCTCATCGAATATCGTTTTCAAGGAAGAACCTTTCGTACTGCGATAATACTTCCCTCCCGTGGTCTTTGCTATGTCTTGCAACAGAGCTTCATCGATTTTAACCTCTATGTTCTGATATTGCTTGCCGAAAGGAGTTTGGTAAGGATAAGGAGCATAACCCATTTTTCCTATTCCTATGGTATAGACCCTTATGCCGTACTCTTTTGCAATGCTTGCAGCTGTCAGAGGGTCTATTGCACCCATGTTGTTCACTCCATCGGTAACGAGGATTATCACTTTGCTCTTGCTTTTGGCATCTTTTATTCTGTTTATCGCCGTTGCCAACCCGTCTCCTATTGCCGTACCGTCATCTATTTCCCCACTGCGTATGGATGAAAGAAGTTCCAACAAAATGTTATGGTCGATGGTCGATGGGCATTTGGTATAGGCTTCACCTGCAAAAACGACTATTCCCATATTATCGCTTTTCCGTGCCTCTATGAACTGTTGCGTTACTTCCTTTGCGGCTTCCAAACGGTTCGGACGGAAGTCTTCCGCAAGCATCGAGGTGGAAACGTCCAACGCAAAGACTATATCTATGCCTTCTATGCTTTTTTCATCTCTTGAAAAATGCGTTTGCGGTCGTGCTATTGCAATTATCAGTAACGCAAGTGCCGCATAACGCAAGTAATCCGGCAATCTTCTCAATCTTAACCGCCATGTCTTTCTTGCGGAAGAGAATTGCGAAAGATCGGAGTAAAGGAAATCGGCATGTATGCGTTTGTCGAAACGATACCGGAACAATATCAGCAAAGGTATCGCCGACAAGAGAAACAACAAATAGGGATATTGAAAACTTATCTGGTTCATCATTGCGGATTTTGAGGGTTTTCAACTTGCTTTGTGCCATTCACAAAGCTTACAGCCGAATTCCACATATTTCGGTCTGTGATTTGATCCGGTTGATATTTGGCGAACTTGACCAAATCTGCCGTTGCAAAGAGTTTATGTGCCGTTGCAAAGTTTTCGTTGTCGATTTCGTTGCAATGCTTCATTTGCTCGTCAATCTGCTGCGTCGTCATCTCGTGTGCAGATATGGCGAAGCGTCCCTCCAAGTATGTCCACAGAATTTCGCACAGTTCACTATAATATTGTTTCTTCAATCCCTGTTCGCTCAAACGCTTCAATCGTAAATCTTCGAGGCTTTGCAATGCAACGATATGCGGTGCCACATAGACCTCCGGCTTTTTTTGCTCCACTGTCTCGACAGGGCGATTTTTCAGATACCTCATCACGAAGTACATTCCGACAATCAAAGCCGCTATAACCAAAATCGCATAAATCAAAGGCAATACTTCTTTTATGCTGAAAGGTTCTTCGATTTGACTTTTTATGTCTTTGATTTCTGTTTTCGCTGTATCTATGGGATATTGCAGCACTTCTATTTGAGTAGGCAGAATTTTATAAACCTTTTCGCCGCTTTTGCTCTCGCATCTCACATAAAGACTGTCTCCCACATTGCGAACGCCCGGAATGAAACTCATGTATCTACGGCTGTATTGAAGAAAAGTCTTTCCGGCTTCTTTTAAAGTGTCTGTCAGGGTGGCTTGCAATTCCAGACTGTCAGTGTTTGGAAATTCGTTAATCAGTTTTTGGTCTTCACCCTGCACAAACGGGACACGGAATTTCAGTTCTATGACATCACCTATGTTATATTGTCTTTTGTCGCTCCTGCTTCGTATATCTTGCGCCGACAAACCGATACAACATAAAAGCATACTATATAAAAGGAATATGACTATCGTTCTTTTCATTCGTTTATCTCCTTCCTTCGGCAGCGAAAAGTTTCACCAACTGCTTTATATAATCCTCTCCGCATCTTATTCTGATGTTGTCTATGCCGTATTTCTTCATTTCATTCGTGCAAAGCATCTGCTGTTGTTTGCGATAAGAAGCAAAATTCTCCCTCGTCTGTTTGTCGGAAGTGTCCACCCAACGGATTTTATCGGTTTCCGTATCTTTGAATTGCATCAATCCCATGTCCGGAAGCTCGAACTCTCTGCTGTCGTTGACGAATATGCAGGAGAAATCGTGCTTACGGGCTACGATATGCAGACTGTCGCCGAATGTTCCGAAGCCATCGCTTATCAAAAAGCATGTCGAACGCTTCTTGACCACGTTATTCAAAAATATCATGGGACAAGAAAAGTCGGTACCGCCGTTTGTACGATTGAATGAAAGCAACTCACGGATTATGGTCAGTATGTGGGATACTCCTTTCTTGGGAGGGATATATTTCTCCACCTTGTCGGAAAACAAAATCACCCCTACCTTGTCGTTGTTGTGGATTGCCGAGAACGCCAACACGGCGGCAATCTCCGTTATCACTTCCGATTTGAGATTATCTCCCGAACCGAAAAATGTACTTCCGCTTACGTCAATCAGCAATACGACGGTCAGTTCCCTCTCTTCCTCAAACACCTTGACGTACGGGTGAGTACTCCTTGCGGTTACGTTCCAATCTATATTCCTTATCTCGTCTCCGTAAGAATATTCCCTCACTTCGCTGAATGTCATACCTTTTCCCTTGAACGCGCTATGGTATTGTCCTGCGAAAACGTCCTGCGAAAGCCTCTTGGCTTTGATTTCTATCCTCCTGACCTTTTTAAGTATGTCCTCCGTGTTCATTTCTCAATCAAGGAACATCTATCTTGTTGATTATTTCGGTTGCAATGTCTTCCGATTTGATGTTTTCGGCTTCTGCTTCGTAGGTAAGACCTATTCTATGACGGAGAACGTCCAAGCATACTGCTCTCACATCTTCCGGAATGACGTAACCTCTTCTTCTGATGAAAGCCAATGCCCGTGAAGCCAATGCAAGGTTTATCGTTGCACGAGGAGAAGCTCCGTATGCAATGAGAGGCTTTATCTTGCTCAAACCGTAATCCTGCGGAAAACGACTTGCGAAAACTATATCCGTGATGTAATTCTCGATTTTGGCATCTATATACACTTCTTTTACCACCTCTCTTGCATGAATGATGTCTTGAGGCTTTATTACAGGCGAGATTGTTTGATTTTTTGGCGATATGCGACTTCTCAATATCTCCTTTTCCTCTTCCTTGTTGGGATACGTTATCACGACTTTCATCATGAACCTGTCCATCTGTGCTTCCGGCAAAGGATATGTACCCTCCTGCTCTATGGGATTTTGAGTTGCAAGCACAAGAAAAGGTTCTTCCAATTTATAAGTGGTCTCTCCAATGGTTACCTGTCTTTCCTGCATGGCCTCCAACAAAGCCGACTGCACCTTTGCAGGAGCACGGTTGATTTCATCCGCCAACACGAAGTTGGAGAATATGGGACCTTTCTTCACGGAAAAGATTTCCTCCTTTGGAGAGTATATCATCGTACCGAGAATATCCGCAGGCAAAAGGTCGGGAGTAAACTGTATTCTGCTGAATTTGGCATCTATGCACTTGGCAAGAGCCGTTATTGCCTGCGTCTTTGCCAAGCCCGGCACACCTTCAAGCAATATATGTCCGTTTGCCAACAAACCCATAACCAACCTTTCAACCATGTTTTTTTGTCCGACAATCACCTTGGAAATCTCCAAAGAAATCGAATCCACAAAAGCACTTTCCTGCTCGATTTTCTTATTCAACTCTATTATATCCATACTTTCACGATTGAATTTCAATATCGACAAGAAAAACGCAGATTAAAAACATTTAGTATCCGCACACGAAGAAACAATCACCCCATTAGGCAACATGAGCCGACCGAATTTACAAATGCGACTTTCGATGAGGGGTAACAATTTTGTCCTTGAATTCAAACCGACAAGGTTCCGAAACTGCTTTCTTGCTTCTCCAAATTGCAAAGCAAGAAAGCGACACGACCTAATCGGCATTTTGTCAAGGGTTTGTTCCGTCATGATTTATCGAAGCGCTTTTCGAGGTATGGTTTTCGGGAAATTCATACTGCGGTTTTGCTTTGCATGGTGTCTTTTTTATGGTTGAAAAGAATGTTTCCATAGGCGGAAGATGAGAAACGAACAGTCCGAAAAGCGAAATGACTTTTTAAAAATGTGGCAGGACATCAAAGAAAAGTGAAACAATGAAAAAATTGCTCCATAAACGAGAAACACCCTTTCACGACGCCGAATAAGAACGATTTTACTATACTATCCTTAAATCGGATTTGCAATAAATCGAAACAAATTAAAGGTTTGAGATATGAAACAAGCAATACATAAAACTTGAAAGCAAACAAGTAACAAGAGAATGTCGATAAAATGAAAATTCTTTTGTACTTTTGCAGCGTTAAAATAGTAAACATCAAAACACACAAACTATGAAAAGAAGATTTCTTTCCGTTCTCGCTTTGCTAATCGGCATTGCGGGAGCCGTGTTCGGGCAAACACCTGCAACACTACCGTACAGTTGCGATTTCGAAGCAACGGGAGATAATGGTTGGACGCTGAAAAACGGGGCATGTACCAACAAATGGCATGTGGGAACCTTTTCTTCCCCTACGGGACACAGCGGTTCACTATTCATTTCGGAAGACAACGGGGCAACAGCCGGCTATAATATAGGGGAATACTCCGCTGTAATTGCAGAAAAGCTCTTCCAAACAGGAGAGACCGACTCTCTCGCAATCGGTTTCGACGTTACAATAGATGGAGAGTATGATTATGATTACTTGAAAGTCTTTTGGGTTCCTGCCGATACGAATTTTGAAGGCTCACACAACTCTGTATATTTTGCGGAACGGAATTACAACACAAACGTTATAATGAGTAATGCACCGGCGGGCTCTCGTTATTATATCTACAATACGGAAGGCAGGCGGAAAGTCTGTATCGCCAACGAGCCTAACACTTTGAAAAAACTGGTATTCGTATGGAAAAACGATGGCGGTGGGGGGTATCAACCCGGAGCGATTATAGACAATATCAGTATCGTCGGAGTGAATGCCGGATGTGCAGAGCCGACGGATTTGACCGTGGCAAATATATCCCAAACAGGTTTTACCTTGAACTGGAACGGCAATGCATCGAGCTATGAAGTACGTTTGAACGGAGGAACTCCGGAAACAGTCAATGCAACGAGTAAAACATTCACGGGTTTGACCCTTGATGAGTTTTATACTCTTGAAGTACGCAGTCTTTGCGAGGATGAAAATTCCGAATGGGCAAGTCTTGGTTTTACATACCAAGTACCCGAATCTCTTCCGTACACTTGCGACTTCGAGACAGCCGGCAACAATGGTTGGATACTGAAAAACGATACATGCGCCAACAAATGGTACGTAGGAACCTTTTCTTCCCCTGCCGGACACAGCAGATCATTGTATATTTCCGGTGATGAGGGCGAAACAGCCGGCTATGACACAACCGGTCGCTCCGTTGTGATTGCGGAGAAAATCTTCCGAACAGGAGAGATGCCTTATCTGTCAATCAAATTCGACCTGACCGTAAAAGGAGAACCTGAATTCGATATGTTGAAAGTCTTTTGGATTCCTGCGGATACCAACTACGATGCTTCGACAAACGAAGTATATTATGCCGAAAGAAGTTTCGGCGAATATGTAATCATGAGCAATGCGGACGATAGTACCCAATACTACCTTAGCAGTTTGAATGGCACTCAGGAAATGAAGGTATTCATTCCCAACGAGCCGAACTCATTGAAGAAATTGGTATTCTTATGGACGAATGATGAAGATTATGTTTCACAACCGGGTGCGATAATCGACAATATCGAAATAAGAGAGGTTTCGGCTCCATGCAACGCACCTACGGATTTGACGGTAAGCAACATCAGTGCCACAAGTGCCACAGTAAGTTGGTCGGGTACGACATCGGATTACGAAGTTCGTTTGAACGGAGGCATGCCCGAAACGGTAAGCACGACAAGCAAAACATTCACAGGCCTGACAAATGGAACATCTTACCTTATCGAAGTAAGAAGTCTTTGTCAGCAAGAAAATTCTTCCCCATGGGAAAGAATTGAATTTTGCACACAACAAACTCCTGTAACATTGCCCTACAACTGCGATTTCTCTGCAACGGGCAATAACGGCTGGTTGATTAAAAACGGCATTTGTTGGAACAAATGGTTCGTGGGAACACCGGAAGGAGAAGGCAACAGATCATTGTATCTCTCCGGAGACAACGGAGCAACTGCAAGCACGATTGCAAGCATGGGTGATGTAGTAATAGCTGAAAAGCTTTTCCAAACGGGAACAAGCGAATATATTTCCATAGATTTGGATTTGGAAGCAAGCGTAAATACATCATCCTTGACTGGTTACTTGAAAATTTTCTGGGCTCCTGCCGATAGCATTTTCGATGCAACGAACGATCTTAGAGATCCTTATGCTTACTACGGTCCTTTCTATGGAGATAATGTCATAATGAGCAACAGCGGAATCGATACCATATATTATACCTACAGTTCGGAAGGAAGACAACAGATGAGCATTACTTTGGAGAACGAGCCGAATACTTTGAAGAAATTGGTATTCCTTTGGTTGGGCGGAGAAAGAGACAGAGACGAATCCGTCATCATAGACAACATCTCGATCAGAGGCGTGGATGCACCATGTGAAGAGCCGACGGATTTAACGGTAAGCGACATCAGCCAAAACGCAGCAACAATAAGCTGGAACGGCAGTGCAAGCGGATATGAACTCCGTTTGAACGGCGGCGTTCCGGAAGTCGTAACGGGAACAAGCAAGACATTGAGCGGCTTAACCCCCGGAGAATCGTACTTGCTTGAAGTGAGATCCGCATGCACCGACAGTCGTTCGCAATGGAAGAGTATCGGATTTTCCACAAGCCAGTATGCCGTTTCAATACCTTACTCCTGCGACTTCGAAGCAACAGGCAACAACGGTTGGTCTTTGAAAGATGACGATAATGCCAACGAATGGTATATCGGCACTCCGACAGAGTTGATGAGCGGTTCGTTATATATTTCCGGATCAGATGGAGCAAGCATAGAATACGACAGAAACAATCGTTCCGTCGCGATAGCGGAAAAGACCTTCCTGACCGGAAGCAGCGATTCTTTGACCATAAGCTTCGATTTGCTCGTCGGAGGTGAAGCCGGTTTCGATTTCTTGAAAGTCTTTTGGGCTCCGGCAGATTCAATCTTCGAAGCCGACAGACATGCCAACTATGCCGATAGCGAATGGGAGGAAAATGTGATAATAAATAACAGCAGCAATACGCAACACCACTATATGTCCAACATGGACAACTCCGAACACATAAGCGTTAACGTGCCGAATGAACCGAATACTTTGAAAAAATTAGTATTCTTATGGAAAAACGATAGCAGCGACGGCGATCAACCCGGTGCGATAGTGGATAATATTTCCATTACCGAAACAACAACCGGCGAAGCCCCTGCTCCATGCTATCCTCCGGCAGACTTTGCCGTTACGAATATAACCGCAACGAGTGCAACGGTAAGTTGGAGCGGACTTTCTTCCACTTACGAAATCAGGTTGAACGGAGGAACGACCGAAACGGTGAACGGAACAAGCAAGACTTTCACAGGTCTGACCGGCAGCACTGTTTACATGGTCGAATTGCGAACCGTATGCGAAAACAACAACTCTCCATGGACAAGCACCACGTTTATGACAAACAATGTTGCTCCGGACTTGAATACTCTTGCCGCAACAGACATTACCGAGACAAGTGCAATATTGCACGGCAGCGTAACTCGCGGCAGTGAGATAATCACGTCGAGAGGTTTCGAATACAGAAAACAAGGTTCGAGCGAATGGTTGGAGGTCTTTGTTACTTCGGCAGGCGAAAGCATGAGCATGGTGATTTCGAATTTGGAATCGGAGACCGCATACGAGTATCGTGTCTTTGCAGAGACAGATGACGAAGATTATGAGGGACAAACCATGACATTCACCACTTTGCAATCATTGGGATTGACAGAAATCGAAAGCGGAATATCCGCAATCGTTTATCCTAACCCTGCAAAAGACAGAGCGACATTGAGTTTGAAAGGTTTGACGGCAAATGCAAGAATAATCGTAAACGATATTCAAGGAAGAATTGTCCTTACCGACAACATAGCCAAGGGAAGCGAAAGCTATGAACTCGATCTCGACGGCTTTGCAAGCGGCATTTATACCATTGCAATAATAAGCGGAAAGAATAAAACAACGCACAAGTTGATAGTCGAATAAAGCCGCAAAGAGGCAAAGAACGAAGGGAGCTGCAAAGCTCCCTTTTTTATTACCCGTTCCGGACAACGGACAAGAATACCGCCTTCACGGATAGTCGAATACCCGCCTTGTCCCGTAAAGATTCCGAAAACGCCGACCGCAATCTCTCCTTATGGAATGCATGGCGAAACAACCCTCTGACAACCACCCGACCAATCGAGCCGAACTCCGAAAGGAAAAATTCTTTCGGAGTTTTATTTTCGAGAAACGGCGTTAGACCGAAGCATTGCTTTGCAATGGTTCAATCAAGCAATGAACCACCCGCATCGGATTGGGATAAAAATCAGCATTCTTTTCATGTATTCGTTGAATGATTGCAAGAATTGTCGTACATTTGCCTTTCAAATAACATTAACAAATAAAATCTATTTCAAAATGAAGAAAATCTTGATTTTCGCCGCAATGGCAACAGCATTGTTCTTTGTTTCTTGCAATGATGACAAAGACGAACAAACGGAAACGATAACCGGCAAACCGCAACAGGAGGAATCTCTCCTCAAAGTAAAGAAATTGAAAAACATCGTAGCTCTGCAAAACTTGGAAGCCATAGATAGTGCAATGGTTTCCATGGGTCTTGAAGCCGAAGAGGATTTCATTCAAAACGGTATAAAGTTTTACGTGTATGATGATGAGAATTCGGTTTATCTGATAGCGTTCTACAATGATATATCCATATCTTGTTCCCTTATGGAAGACGGAGGAACAATGGAAGAGGCATTCAAAAGATATGAACTCAACAATAAGGAAGCCAAATCTTATCTGGAAACCAATCCGAGTGTATCTTATGCAAGCGGCTTCGTGTTTGATGACGGAAACTATGTGGAATACGATGATGAAAGCAAATTCATGGAGACTTACAATACGATAGATAAAAGTACGGTGGGAATGATTAATCAAATCTGGGGAACAGAAACTTACGAGCAGGTGCAAAGCATGTATCAGAAGATAGCTGCGGAAGAGGAAAGCCTTTTTATAAATACCATAGGTTACTCCGATTACAGTTTCATCTATGCAAAATCTCTTGATTTACGAGAGGTCATTGTTGCAGCACAAAAGACGCTTTTGAAAAGGCATATCGCAAAATAGGTCGCAGCAAGAGGATTTTTCGACAGGCTGTTTGGACTTGTCGGTAAGATAATCGGAGATGACGAGGGAAGATCGTCATCTCCGATTGCTGTAAAAACAAACCCCTATCGGATACACCGACAATAGAACTCACGTTTGCTGACAAATAAAAATCCTTTGAATAAGCCGAAGCACATATCTTGATTAGGTATAGAAATCACGAAACTCTTTGATGAAAACTTCGGCTTTCATTCTCTTCGTGGATGTTTTTTACTACCTTTGCGACCACAACAGATGGTTTTACGGATAAATTGCATCTGCAACTTGATTTGAGCATTGGTGGATATCATGAGAAGATTTAATTGGTCGTTGCTGTTGAGCGTTGTGGCAGTTGCCATCGGGCTTGTTTCGATTTGCTGTCAGGTTTTTATTTTTTCCAAAAGGCTGCCTTCGCCCGAGGCGGAATACAGGGGTATGATTAACGAACATCTGCAAAATTTCTCGGCTCCTTTGCCGGATTCGTTGAGTCTTTGCGGACAGGTGGTGCCGTTGGATAATGTGTTTGTGAGGGAGGCTCTGGACAGGGAGTTGACGGCTATCATGTATCAACACAGTTCAACGTTCTTGGTTTTGAAGCGTTCTTGGAGATTCTTTCCCGAAATAGAGCGGCTGCTTGCGGAGTTCGGGGCTCCGGAGGATTTGAAATATCTGGCGGTGGCGGAGAGTGCTTTGAATGATGTTACCTCGCCGGCAAAGGCTTCGGGCTTTTGGCAGTTTATGCCTGCGACGGCAAAGGAACATGGCTTGGAAGTGAATGCGGAGTGGGACGAAAGATATGATTTGAGGAAATCGACCAAGGCGGCAGTGCAGTTTTTGAAGGCGGTGCATGGTCGGTTGGGGGATTGGGCTTTGACTTGTGCGGCGTATAACTGCGGTGAGGCGGGGGTGCGTGCAAAGATGAAGCAACAGGAATGCAGGTCTTATTGGGAGTTGGCAATAAATTCGGAGACGGCAAGGTATGTATATCGCATTCTGGCATACAAAATCCTTATGCAGAACCCGCAACAGTATGGTTTTTATGTGAGGAAGAAGGATTGTCATCAACCTTTGGAGTATAATGAGGTCGTGGTGGATTCTTCCATTTCGGATATGGCGGCTTTTGCGAGGAAGCTCGGTTGTCCGTATAAGTATTTCCTGCGGATAAATCCTTGTGTGCGTTCAAATAAGCTGGCAAACAAATCGGGCAAAAAGTATGTTTTCCGCACCTTGAAGCAAGAGAGCCTGTCATGGACTTATTTATGTTCGAGAATAAAGGACGGAAACGAGTTCTTGAACTGATTTTTCGTACTTTTTTCATTGGAAGACTCGGCTCGTTCGAGACGATATTCGGCAAAATACCGCTGAAAATAAATCGTTTTTGCTTGCCAATCAATTTTTTTTGTATCTTTGCAAACTCTACCAGAGGTCGTTAAGTCCTCGCTCGGGGAGTAGCGAACTTGTGTCGAAGAAGAGTTTTATAAATTATAATAGGTTAGAAAGAATATGACAAAAGCAGAAATCGTTGCAGAAATTGCACAAAGAACAGGCATAGAGAAAATGGCAGTTCAGGAAACTGTGGAAGCATTCATGACTGTACTGAAAGATGCCTTGACAAGACCGGAAGCAGAAAATGTATATTTGAGAGGTTTCGGCAGCTTTATCGTAAAGAAAAGAGCAGAGAAAACAGGTAGAAACATTTCCAAGAATACTACCATCATAATACCGGCTCATTACATACCTTCCTTCAAGCCTGCAAAGGTCTTCATGGAATCGGTAAAAAAGAACGTGAAACAAGTAAAATAACAATCTAAATATTCAGAGTTATGCCAAGCGGAAAGAAAAGAAAAGGCCATAAGATGGCAACGCACAAACGTAAAAAGCGTCTAAGAAAGAACAGACATAAGAAGAAATAATCTTCTCGTTGGACTTTTGAAATGCTATTGCGGAACATTTAGACGAGCAGATAAGTGTTTCGCAATACTTTTTTTAATCATCTAATACCGAAATCAAGTGAACAAGGATTTGATTATCGATGTAAAGCCGTCAGGGGTTGATATTGCTCTCTTGGAGGATAAGCGTCTGGTGGAATTGCATCAAGGTAAATCGGAAATGACCCACGTTGTAGGCGACATCTTTCTCGGTCAGGTAAAGAAAATATTGCCGGGTTTGAATGCTGCCTTTGTGGATGTGGGCTTTTCGAAAGATGGTTTTCTACATTATCTCGACTTGGGCTTGTATTACAATGCCCTTGAAAAATTCACCAAAGCAGGGCTTGCCAACAGTTTGGATTCGGTCGATTTCGCTTCGTTCAAAGACAAAAAACTGGAAAAAGGCGGCAAGATAGGAGAAACGCTCAAACAAGGACAGATTATTCTTGTGCAAATAAGCAAGGAGGCAATCTCCACAAAAGGACCGCGATTGACGACGGAACTGTCCTTTGCAGGGCGTTATTTGGTGTTGACACCGTTTACCGACAAAGTCTCCGTCTCTCAAAAGATACAATCCATGGAGGAGCGGAACAGGCTCAGGAAACTGATAAAAAGCATAAAGCCCGATAATTTCGGCGTTATCATACGCACAATAGCCGAGGGTAAATCGGCTGCCGATTTGGACAATGACATGAAAGGCTTGCTTGCAAGATGGGACACCATAAAAAAGAAGTTGCCCAAAGCTTTACCGCCTGCCAAATTGGTTTCCGAATTGGATAAGACCTCCGTCATATTGAGAGAACTGTTGACAGAGGAATTCAACAGCGTGTATGTCAACGATACCGACTTGCACGATGAAATAAAGGGATACATCACTTCCATTTGCCCCGAGAAAGAAGATATACTGCATTTGTACAAAATGCAGACTCCTATATTCGAACAGTTCGGAGTAGCCTCACAAATCAGAAATTCTTTCGGCAAAGTGGTTACAATCCGCAGCGGGATATATCTCGTCATAGAACAAACGGAGGCAATGCATGTGATAGACGTAAACAGCGGACACCGCAGCAAGTCTTCCGAAGATCAGGAAGAGAATGCTCTTCTCGTGAACTGCGAGGCTGCCGTGGAGATAGCCCGACAGATGCGTCTGAGAGATTTGGGGGGTATCATAGTGATCGATTTCATCGATTTGGCTGTATCAGCCAACCGCAAACTTCTTCTCAACAAGATGGAAGAAGAAATGCAGAAAGACAGAGCAAAGCATACGATATTGCCTTTGAGCAAATTCTGCCTCATGCAGATAACGAGACAGAGAGTAAGGCCTGCAATATGTGTCGATCTCTCGGAAGTATGCCCTGTTTGCAAAGGTAGCGGCAAAATACAATCCTCCCTTTCTGTCATAAACGAAATAGAAAGCGACATAAAGTATCTTGCTCAGGAGCAGAACGAAAAACAGCTCACTCTCTTGGCACACCCTTTCGTTACTTCATACATAAACAAAGGGTTGTTCAACAACCAGAAAAAACAATGGGCGAAACGATACGGTATCAAATTAAAAGTAAAGACTTCGACTGAAACAGGCATTATGGAATACGTATTCCTCAACGCCTCGGGAGAAGAAATAAAATTGTAGAAAACCATCGTCATTAAAAGAGAAGCGGCACAACTGACTTGTGCCGCTTCTCTTTTTTAATCGTTCATAGAAACGAAAAAGGGGAGCCGCGTGGCTCCCCTTGAAGTGTTTACCGATTGTCTGCTTATTCGACTATCAGCTTTTGTGTGTTTACT
>ERZ1026898.175-NODE-175-length-44175-cov-9.212398_pt1 | contig 44175 bp, 53 predicted proteins | sample MGYA00380178_ERZ1026898 | MGnify/ENA primary metagenome ERZ1026898 (study PRJEB33269, sample SAMEA4719814) | human gut metagenome | biome: human-associated habitat; feature: organic feature; material: feces | place: Cameroon | collected 2013-10 ...
GGAGCCGAAGCCGCAGCCGTCGCCGGAGCCGTCGCCGAAGCCGTCTCCGGAGTCGGAGCCGCAGCCGCAGCCGTAGCCGTAGCCGGAGCCGCAGCCGGAGCCGGAGCCGTCGCCGGGGACGCCGACGTAGCCGGAGCCGTCGCCGGAGCCGTCTCCGGAGTCGGAGCCGCAGCCGCAGCCGCAGCCGTAGCCGTCGACGGGGGCCGCCTGCGCGAAGCGCGCGGCATCATTTACCGTTTCCATACCCGGACCCCCGATAGGGCCTTGACGGCCCTCTCACTGCACGCGACGATCTGAATCGCGTCCGTGATGGTCATCTCCGGCACGACCACGGTAAACTTGCAGTTGGCCGGGTCTGTCACTCCGTCAACCGCTAACTGCTCCACGGCGCAGGCTCCGGACCAATACCAGAGCTTGCGAACAGCGCGCAGCTCGACTTCCTGACCGTTCCGCGCAGCGACCTGCCCGAAAAAGACGCCGCTGCGATCGCCTCTGACGATGTAATACTTGTCCATTTTTTTGTCTCCTTATCATCATTTTTTTGGTTTTCCTTGCGTTTCTCGTCCGCGCGGCGGCGGTTATATTCCTTCTGGCGGGCCATCAAGGCCTCCCGATCACCCGGCACCCGCCGCGGAGACCGTCGCGGTCAAACTCCACGACGTACCGGTTGTTTTTGTCCGGCCCGCTGCGGACCACGCCGACGCTGTAGTGCCACGTCCCCGTGCACACCGCCAGCACCCGCTCGCCGGGCTCCCACCTGTGCTTCTTTTCCATGTTCAACTCCTTTCTTATGCTTGCGGCCGGGCAGCGCCGCAGCGGCGTGCTCGGCCATTTGGCGCAGAGCGGCGCGTGCTCTACCACGCGCCCCGTCACACCGCACCTGTAAAATTTTGCATCGCGCCCGGCGTCCTCCTCCCGGAGATACCGGCACGCGCGGCAGACGCACTCCCCCCTCATGCTGGCTGGATCCATCGTACCAGCAGCGCCGCCGCGCCCAGCAGACCGGCCCCGATCCACGCCGAGGCGCGCATCACGCACACCCCGAGGATCATGCAGGCCATCGCGGCCGTTGCCAGCACCAGCATCGCAACCTTGCGGTCCGCGTCCTGCTGCGCCTGTTTTGCCCTCTGCTCGGCCACGGCCGCCCGCAGCTCCGCCTCCCGGCATCTGCGGGCCTGCGCTCTGGCCTCCGCCTTGCGGTTCAGCTCGTCGAGCCGGGCCTGCTCGATCTGCGCCGCGCTGCTCATCCAGTTCACTCCGCTTCCTCCTCCAGCCATTCGGCCGCCCGCCTTGTGCAGGCCTCGGCCATCGTATCGTCCGCTCCGTCGTTGCGGCAGTAGAGGCAGAGCCCCCGCTGGTTGTACTGGCAGCTCCTGCACCACGCCGCGTCGACGAGCGCCGCCGCCATGGCCTCCGTGCTCTTCACGAGCCTCGCAAAATTTGTCATTTTATCCTCCTCCTATGGAGAGGGCGGCAGGTATCGAGCCTGCCCTCCGCGGCTTGTGCTCTCGCCGCGGCCGTCCCTTGCGCGCCCTCAGGTCGGGCGGATCACGCGCCGCCCACCGCGCCCTCCGGCTTGAGCCGGAGGGACTGCAGCCGTTTGTAGTTTCGCTCCATCTTCTGGATATCGAGGCCCCACGCCTTGTAGGCCGCCTCGGTGTTGACGTGGGTGGCGTTCCAGCACGGGAGGCCCATGGAATCCATCTCCTCCTTTGCGAGCGCCTTGAGCCGGTATACCGTCCCGGCCGACGTTTCAAACAGCTCCTTGATGTCCTTGTTGCTCAGCTCCAGCCGCTCATAGTAGAGCCGCAGCGCCGTTTCGATATTCCGCACCTGCGGGACCCGCACCCGCCCGGTCCTCATAGCGTTCCGGCCTCGTTGGTCGTCCCGGCGTCCTGCCCGGTAACGATCTGCCTTGCCAGTTCCTCGAGCATCTGCTGCTGGGCGCGGAGCTGCTCCTCCTTCTGGGCCAGCTCGGCCTCCCAGTCCCGCAGGACTCCCGCCTGCTGGTCGAGCTCATCGCGCTTTCGCGCGATCTCCGACCAGTGGCTGATCTGCATGTCGCGCGCGTTGCGCCACATGCGCTCCTGCGTCATGGCCTGCCGCTGGAGTCTGCTGCGCTCCCGCGCTGCCAGAGCCTCCTGCAGCACCACCAATGCCAGCCATGCGGCCAGCGTGAAGCTAATTGCGATCCTCATGTTGCCCTCCGTTCTTCCAGATTTGTCTTTTCGGCGCTCTGCACGCACCATCGGTAGCGGCGCTCACTGCGCAGCCGTTAGCGGCTTTGCCGCCCTACGGATGCGGCGTGCCCCTTGCGGGTAGTGAGCGCCTTGAATGTACCCATTCTGTTGCTTGAGTGCTCTGGTGCACCGCCGCACCCTCTTACTCATTCCGCTTATCCACGGCAACAATCATGCCGTAGATGCAGCCCTTGACGGCTGCCATCTCCGCCGCCGTCATCTGCCCGGCCAGCGTCAGCAGCTTGTCCGTCATCTGCTTGAGGCTTTCGCTCATGCCCTCACCCCCTTACTCCGTGATGTACCCCATCGCGATCTTGGCCGCCCGGCGGAGCTGGCTGCGCGTGCGGCGCATGCGCTCGTCGGCCGTGACCAGCCGCGTCCATGCCTCCTTCTCGGCGGCGCTGTTGATCAGCTCCGGGATCAGGCTGCACCATTCGCATTCGGCGTCCTGCAGCTCTTCCTTGCACTTCCCCGCTTCTGCAGCCTTGGCCCGGAACTTCCGCATGGCCTCGCGGTCAATGCCCTCTGCCGGATTCGCGGTCGGGTCTGGCGTCTTCTCCGCGTCCTGCTCGGGCTTTTCGTCCTCCCGTTTTTCTGTTTCTTCCTTCAGCATCCCGGTGAGCAGCGCCAGGATCGCAACGCCGCCGCCCACGTCCTTGCCCCACAGCTCCGCGCTGTAGGCATTGAGGATCGCCGACCGCAGCTTCCAGCGAACGCTCTGCTCCTCTTTGCTCCCCGCCGGTTCCTCCGGCAGCATTCCCAGCATCAGCCGGTATTTCTCCGGCATCGCCGGGATCTCGATCTTCTTTGCGTTGTCCATTGTTTTTCTCCTTTCCGGCGCTCATCCGCGCGCCTGTCCGTAAACCTTGCCCCGGCCCTTGTGCCGGGGCCTCCCCGGCCATCTCGGCCGCTTGACTGTTTTGCTCACCACGACCACCTGACCGCTCTTGTCACGGTAACAGTATCGGTGCACCCAGGTCTCCATCGTTTTCTCTCCTTTCATCCTCTCACGAGCATCAGCCCAAACAGGGCCAGCTGCGCCAGCATCCCCAGAAGCACCCCGCTGATCGTCAGCAGCGTCCCGCGATCGACCATGCGCCGCGCAGCGAGCACGCAAACAAACGTTCCCGCTGCGGCCGTCGTGCTGCAGAACATGATCAGCATCCCACGCATCCCCTCGCCTCCTTTCTTCTTTGCGCTACGTTGTGGCACTATCGTGCCTCGCAGTGTCATCATATCATCCTGCTGCGCATTTGTCAATATGTTTTCGCTACATTGTGGCATATTTTTGTTGACTATTTCCACAGTGTGTGCTATTCTGTCCCTGAGAGGAGGTGAACTCATGGCCGAACCAATCAATGAGCGTATTGCTCTTATCCTTAAAACCTCCGGCCTGACTCAGGCTGAGTTCGGCGAGCGTATCCATATCAGCCGTTCTCTTGCGGGGTCACTCTGCACCGGCGCAAGGCAGCCCTCGGATCGGACGATTCTTGACATCTGCCGTGTTTACGGCGTCTCGGAGCTCTGGCTGCGGGAGGGGCAGGGCGAGATGTACGTTCAGCGGACCCTCCGGCAGGAGATTCTCGACCTCGCGCGCAGCCTTTCGGAGGCCCCGCCGGGCGACCTTCGCCGGGACTTCCTGCTCGCGCTGGCCGACCTCCCGCCGGAGTTCTGGCCCAAGCTGGCCGACTTCATGGAGGAGATCCTTGCCCGCCGCGCCGACGATCCCGGCACCTAGCGCAAAGCCCGCAGCACCCGCTGCGGGCTTTTGCTTTGCCCGATCCGATAGGGCAGCTGTAGGGGCCGGGCTGTCCCCTCCCGGCTCCGCACCCGCGCCCCGCACCGGCCTGTAGGCACCATCGGTAGCGGCGCTCATTGAGCGCCCGGTACGCACCCATTCTGCAGCTTGAGTGCTCTGGTGCACCTCCGCACCCCCGGCCGCGCTGCCCGATGCTACCGCAAATAAAACAAGACCGCACCCGGTCTGCTAACGGATGCGGCCCTGTTTTGCAAAAAGAAAGGAGATTTTTGCTTGTGCACTGAAAACGAAAGAAAGGATCGATAAACGCTTACTACCCTGCGCCCCTGCCTATATTATAGCGCATCGTTTTCATATTCTAAATGCGAATTACGCCGCAGCGCCCGAAGAAACTGCAGCAAACTGTAAAGCTCCTCCTCCGTCAGGTGCGCCAGCTCCCCGATCACCTCTGCCAAAATGTCCATCTTGTTTCCTCCTTTTCCGTCGTAAGGGTTGCCCCTCCCCCTCATTCTAGCATTTTTGTGCATTTTACACTCTGTTATTTGTGCAATGTGCCGCTTGATATCCCCTGCCGCTTTATGGTATACTCACTTTGAAAGGAGTGTTGCCTATGTCTTACCCTCTTGCCCCGCGCTCTTATTGCGGCGGCGCTGACCCTGCCGGGGTTGGCACATCCGAGCTTACGGAAATGTTTTTGCGACTGAAACAGGAGTATCCTTATCAGCCCTCCCCGGATGTGCGGAACCCTTATACCGGCGATCCGATCGACTCAGAAACACGGTACGACGAATTTCTGCGTGAGCTTGCTTATCGGATGGTTTGCAGCCGCGCTCTCGCCCGCAACATCAGCCCAAACATGATCCGCGGTATGTACGAGGACGAGCTGCGCCGCGCAACTGCCGCCCGGAAGGAGCTGATCGATCTTCGCGCCGAAAAGCAGGCGGACGAAAAACAGCACGCATCGGATACGTTAGCATTGCAGCAGCAGATCGATGATGCAAAATCGCGCGCTGAGGATGAGTGCACCCGCGCCAGAAAGGCCGAGGCTAAGCTTGCATCCCTGCAGCGCGAAACGGACGAGCTCCGCGGCAAACTCCGCGCTGCCCCCTCGAAGCGCACCCGCATTGTGCACAGCATCGTCACGGCCCTTTCCCTGATCCTGTCCGTCGTGCTCATCATCGTCCTCTCCACCGCCGAACCGGATAGCTCCGTCTATCAGCGCGGCTATGATTCCGGCCACGCCACCGGCTATGTCGAGGGCGGAAACGATGCCATAGGCCCCGCCTATGATCGCGGCTACGCTGCCGGGGAGGCCTCCGCAAAGCGCGAGGCTCGGCGGGCTTCGAACACGGAATCGCTTGTTTCCTCTGATCGGAGCCGTGGCTCAACTTCTTCGCATTCCTCGTCCGAGCCGACCGGCACATCATACATTGCCAATACCTCTACCGGCAAATTCCACCGCTCTACCTGCAGCTATCTCCCGGAGGAGCAGAATCGGGCCTACTACAGCTCCGCCGAAGAGGCTCGGGCGGCCGGATATTCCCCTTGCGGGCATTGCAATCCCTGACGCACACACATCTCCAGCACGTCCAGCACCTCCCGCCGCCCCTCCGGCGGCAGCCGCAGAAACTCCCGCACGATCTTCTCCTCCGAGGCTGGCCGTCCCCCACAGGCGGCCAGCCTCAACTCATCTCTGGCTCGCTCCACGCGCTTCCTCCCGTCCGGCCGCATCCGCCGGTACTCCCGCACAAACCGGTACTTGATCCATCGCTCCATCCGTCGCGCCCCCTTTGCACCCGCATCGTACCACGCCCCGCCGCGGGAAACCATGGCCAGAACCGGGAACTGCACCCGCTTTTTGCAAAAATCCGCACCCAAAACTGCAATCGTCAGGAGGCGACACCATATGTCCCAGATCTGCGACCGGCTCAATGCCGTAAAGCAAAAGTCCGGCCTCACCCTCACCGCGTGGGCGGATCGCTCTGGCGTCCCCGCCAGCACGATCTCCCGCATCCTCTCCGGCTGCACAGAAAACCCCGGCCTGCAGACAGTCGTCGACCTCGTCGCCGCTGCCGAGGTCCCGCTGTCCGACGTCCTCCCCGACCTGCTCCCGCCGCCCGAAGCCGCCCCCGCTGCGCAGCCCAGCGATGCCCTCCTCGCCGAAAAGGACGCCCGCATCGCCGGGCTGGAGCGGCAGGTCGCTTTCCGCTCGCGCTGGATGCGGCTCCTCGCCATCATCTGCACCACGCTTGTCGCCGTGCTCGCCTTTTTGCTGATTTACGACGCGCTCAGCCCCCACGTCGGCTGGTTCCGCAGTTGATGCCCCAAGGAGAGTCTGCTATGCCGATCACAAAAATACAAAAAAAGCGCGACGGCCTGCAGGGCTATCGCGTCCGCGTCAATTATACCGATCCCGACACCGGAGCCTACCGCCGGATCGAGCGCATCGTCTACGGCAAGGCCGAGGCCGCCGAGACGGAACGCCAGCTCAGTGCCGAGGCCAAATCCCCCGCCCCCACCGCCGATGACCGCCTCACCGTCGCCGAGTTTGCCCAGCAGTATCTCAAATACAAATCGAACGAAGTGCGTGCATCCTCGCTCGCCACGCATGAGGCCCGCCTGCGCACGCACGCTATCCCATTTTTCGGCCCGCTGCGTATGCGCGCCGTCACCCCACGGCACGTTGCCGATTGGGTCTCGTCCCTGCACAGTAAGGGCCTCGCCCCCAATACCATCTCCGAGGTCTACGCAATTACAAAATCCATGTTCGCGCGCGCCGTCGAACTCCGCATCATCCCAACATCTCCCTTCGGGCGGCTCCGCCGTCAACGTAAGGCCATGCCAGACGCCCCGAAGCACGATTTCCAATACTATACCGCAGAGCAATTTCAGCGTTTTTACACATCGGCAGCCGCCGCCGTTTCCATTGCAAAAAATCCCATCCAAGAGCGGCAATACATGATGTTTTTCGTCGTCGCATTTTATACCGGCATGCGGCCCGGCGAAGTCCTCGCCCTTCACTGGACGGATATCGACTTCCCGGCCCGCCTGATCCGTATCCGCCGCACTTATTCCGATCGGTATGGGGAGGGGCCTGTCAAAACGGAGTCCTCTGTCCGCGATATTGGCGTCCCCGCCCCCCTTTTCGAGGAGCTGCAGGCGCACATCCGTTTTCAGCGCGGCATGCCCGGTTTTTCTCCGGACTTCCTCGTCTGCGGCGGTCCTTCGCATCTCGTGGCGTATACTGTCCGCAGGCACAAGCTTGCCTATGCGAGCGGCGCAGGACTCCCGCAGATCCGCCTCCATGATTTCAGGCACTCTCACGCCTCCCTGCTCGTTAATAATGGCATCAATATCCAGGAGGTCGCGCGCCGCCTCGGCCACTCCAATGTCAAGGAGACTTGGGACACCTATTCCCACCTGTATCCTCGCGAGCAGGACCGCGCGATCACCGTTCTTGACACCGTCCAGCTCTCTCCTCTAACCACCCCGTGATTTTCGGTGTTTTTTCGGTGTTCTCCCTCTTATGCTCCATCTCCGAAAGCGCCGGAACCCTTGTGTTTTCAATGGTTCCGGCGTTTTTTATCCTCTCTTTTTTCGTTGATGCTCATCAACAACAACTTTCATTCATCTTTCTGTTTCTTTCTCTTTCTTCCTCTCAACGCATCTCATTTTCTCTCTTTACATTGCTCAAACTTTAACTTTCTCTTACCTCGATTTTCAAATCTGCAAAACTATCGGTGCTCATTCGGTGCACAAAAGGCCCCGGCAGTCTCCTGCCGGGGCTGTTTTTGTGTCACTCCACGATGCACTCGTAGTATACGCGTGCCTTGTCCGGCACGGCGTCCTTGTCCTCGAGCCACGCCTTGGCGAGGTCGAGGTAGAGGTCCGTCCCGGTGCAGCCGTGGTCCATGAGTACCTCGCAAAAATCGCTGTACACCGCATTCATCGCGCACCAGAATTCGATCGGATCGCAGTCGATTCCGCGCTCGTGCATCATCTTGAGTACGTGGTCCGGTGCCCACTTCGCGCCGACCGTGCCGTCGGCGTTTTTCATACCGCCGACCCACTGCTCGGCCTCCTCCCACGACAGACGGTCGTCATCGTCCTGCTGCTGCTCGAATCCGATATGCCCCATCTCCCGGCGCCCCGGCTCGCGGCTTCGGCCGCCGCCTCGCGGCTCGTCGCGGTAGCGGCGATCATAGTCGCCGTCGCTGCGCGGCGCATAGCGGCCGTCATTGTATCGCTCGCGGCCGCGCCCGTCGCGGAATCGGCCCTCCGGCCGGTCTCTGCGTTCCTCCTCGCCGCTCCCGCGGCGGTAGAACATCATTTTTGTCCTGGCGTCCATATCGTCCCTCCTTATGCCGTCGGCGCCGTGCCGTTGACGCTCGCCAGATTGCTGCTCGGCGCGCAGGCCGCGCGTCCCAGCAGCCGGAAGCTGCCGCCCGTCGCGGTGGTGTTGAGCACCGCGCTGTACTTTGTCCGCGTGCGGATCGCACAGGCGGTCAACTGTGCGCAGCCGCAGCTTGTCAGCGGATACTGCACTGTCCCGCTGCCGATCGTCACCACGACCGGCGCCGTGATGGTCGCCGTCGTCGGGATCGTCTGCGCCACGACGAGACAGTATTTCTCGCCGTTGTTGTAGCTCCCGGCCGGCAGGTTGATCGTCAGCACGCCGTCCGCAAACGTCACGGCCTGTGAGATCACAAGGCGGCGGCACAGCTTACACACGTTGTTGCATGCCATGGTATATCCTCCCTTGCTCAGGGGCGGCAGCTGCCGCCCCGATCTCTCATCCCGTCAGCAGCAGTCGTAGCCCTGCTGGCAGCCTGCGCCGCAGTACGCCGCATGCGGGTTCTGGACGAGGTACGTCGGCTGCGGCGTCGAGTTGCCGGTCCGGCGGATCAGCTCTGCCGTGTTGGCGTCCATCGCGGCCTTGAGCACGGCGTTCTGCTCGCTCTGCGAGGCGGCCAGACGGAGCGTCTGGTTTTCCTGCTGCAGGGTCGAGATCTTGTCGTTGACCATAAAGTCCAGGATGCTGCGCGTGTTGGCGTTGGCGTTGTCGATCACGTCGCGGGCCGTTCTCTGGATGGTGTTGCGGATGTCGCAGCTCTGCGTCGCGAGGTTGTAGTTGGTGTCGGCAAAGCCGCGCTCCATCAGGCGCTGCGTCTCGCAGCAGCACTGCTGCTGTCTCGCGCCGAGGTCGCAGATCTGGCTCTGCACCCCGTTAAAGCCCTGCATCATGCCCATCTGCGTGGCGTTAAAGCCCTGCTGCATCGCGATCTGCCCGTTGAGCATGCCGGTGTTCATCGCATAGAAGCCGTCACACAGGCCGTTCTGGAGCCCGCGGATGCCGCTCTGGATCTCTGCCGTCACAAAGCCGTCGTTGACCGCCTGCCGCGTGTCGATGCCGCTGAGATACGGCACCGCCATACCGGCCCCGTTGTTGCCGTTGTTGCCCCAGTTGTTTCCAAAAATCAGGGCAAACAGGATGATAACAATCCACCACGAGCCGCCGCACCCGAACATGTCGTTGTTGTTGCGGTTGCCGGAGTCAGCGCCCAGCGCATACCCCATGCCAAAATCATCTGCCATTGTTGTATCCTCCTCAGTTTTTATGATCCCACGGGCCGCGCGCGCCCGGTGAGTCCTTGCTGCGCGGCTTTTGTCAGGACCGCAAACCGAGTGGATATGCTTACCGACGGAAGGGCAGCCCCAGCTGCTGTGCCATCTGCTCTACCGTCGTACCGCGCTCCCGCGCGGCGTTGTCCGCCATCTGGAGGAGCTGGTTATAATTTTTGCCCGCCAGCATCTGCTGCATCTGCTGGAGCTGAGGTCCCGCGCCCATCTGCTGCAGGGCACCCAGCGGGTTCCGGCCCCGCTGCGCCATCTGGATCATCATCATGAGCGGATTCATTCTGCCGGTTCCTCCTTCTTTTCTGCGGCAGTGAGCCGCTCGCTTATGCCGTTAAGCTGCGCCTGCATCTGCTGCAGCATCGTCAGCACCGGGTCTGTCGCGGTCTGTGTGCCGTTCTGCGCGGGCTGCGGAGGCGGCGCTGGAATATAATCCCCGAAGCGCGCAGCGCCCGCCGCAGCGTCCCAGCGCTTTGTGTAAATGCGATTATTTTGGATGTCCGCGAATACCATAAGTTTTCCGGAAAAGTCCACCGGCGTCGAGCTTGCCTCCTCGCGGCTCGATACCATCCGGCACATCGGCCCCTGCGGCTGCAGCGGCTGCTGTCCGTACCCGCCGTATACCGGCTGCATCACCTGATTGTACCCGGTCTGATAGGGATATGCCATTGTCTCCGCCTCCTGTCTTTGATGGATATATCATACCGTCTCAGCCTCTGCGCTGTGCCCGCTTCCGGCGCGTCTGTGCCCGCAATGTGTGCAGCCGCCGCTCGATCCCCTGCATCCGGCGGGACACCGTGCTCCGCGTCATCCCCTGCCCGAATTTGTCCTCCATCTCAAACGCGATGTCCAGCTGCGCCACCTGATCGATCAGGCACCGCCGCGCGATGTAGCTGTCCTCCTCCCCGAGGTTCGCCGCCCGGATCAGTGCCTCTACCTCCTCGCGCCGCATCCCGGCCGTGCAGCTCCCCGCCTGCATCCTGCCCTTTGACATAGTTCCCCCTCCTGTGCATAAAAATGGGAGAGGGCTTTCGCCCTCCCCCGCTGTGCGGTATTTTGTTGTCAGTCAAACGCTCCTGCGGCGCTGTAAAACTCCGAACCGAAATAGCTGGAGAACGGGTTTTTCTTGCCTTCCTTCCCGTTCGTGACCATCTGCCAGAGGTACGCCGCCTCCTGTACGCTGAGGCCAAGCGTCGCGATGTACTTCCCGGCCTCCTCCTGCGAGACGCCGCCGCTGCCGTCCGCGTCTGCGTTCTGCAGCACGTCCGTGTATCGCCGCATCGGGATGCCGTATTTCAACCCGGTCATGACAAGCTTTGCAGTTTTCTGCTTCTCGCTCTTGTCGTAGCTCGCAAGGATTTTCGCCTTGGTCGCCTCGCTCGCGTTGGTCGCCGTGACGGCTGCCTTCTTGGCTACTCCGGATCCCGGCACGGCCAGCACATCATTCGCCTGCTCCCACGTCATTCCGGCTTTTTGCAGTGCCTCCGCTTCTGCCGCCTTGCTCTCCGAGGCCACGGTGTTGATGTAGGCGCTCTGCTCTGCCTTGTCGCTCCATCCCATGGACTCGATGAGATCCAGCGTTCGCTTGTTTTTCAGGCCGCTCTCCTCGTCGCCGTCCTCGTTGATGCTGTCCAGCTCGCTGTAGAGCGTGCGGAAAATGATATACTCGTCCAGCGGCACGCCGTCTTTCACGGCCTGCTGCCCTCCGCTGATCCATGTGTCCGGCACTTTCTTCGGCTCGATCTCGTAGGCCGCCAGCGCGGAGGCATAGGCCGTCAGCTTCTGGATGAGCGCGCCGCGCTCTTTCTCGGTCGCGCTCTGGTACTCATCGGACTGCATCAGGTCACCGACGCTCCCGTATACGATCCCGGTCCATGTCTTACGGTACTGCTTCTTCTGCGCATCCGTGAGCTGCAGCGTCTGCTCCGTGTCGTCTTCCATCCATTTCAGCTCGTCCGGTGCATCCGACGGGACGGCCCACGTCCATCCCTTTTCGTTCGCCAGCTCCAGCGCGCGGGCATTTTTCAGGCCCGTCCTGCTGGTACCGCTCGCGTCGTCGGAGTCCATCTCGCTGAGCATCGTGTGCCACTGGATGTAGTCTGCGATCTTGACGCCCTCTCCGCTGAGCGTTCTGGCATCATCGATCCACCCGTCTGCCGTTTTCTCCGGTACGACCTTCTCGGCCGAAAGCCCGTTTGCATAGGTATACAGGTTGTTGAGCATTTTTGTCTTGGTCTTGTCGTCCGCCTCGTTGTAGAGGTCAGACTTCAGCAGCGACCCGATCGCTCCGGAGACGATCTTGCTCCACTCCTTTTTGTACGTCTGCTTCTGGCTGTAGTCAAGCTGTTCTGTCACTTCCTCGCCGTTGTCATCGGTGTACTTGATGGCGTTCGGCACGGCTGCCGGGAGCGCTCCGGTCCCTCCTGCAAGGTAGAGCCTTGTCAGTTCCTCCTTGTCCTCGTCGCTCATGTCCTCGGTGCGGTTGTCGAGCAGCACGCCGATGTCCGCTTTGATGTCCAGCACGGACGACTTGGAGAGCGCGTTCCGGTCTACCTCGTCCCAGATGTTGTCGTACTCTGCCATGAGCTCCGGCGCGACCCATCTCGGCAGGACCTGCACATACTTTTCGACGTTTTTGAGCGGCAGGCCCATGACCGTGGATGCCTCCAGCGCCAGATCCTTCAGCGCACCGGGCGCAAGCTCCCATTTGCCGTTTTTGAGGATCTTCGCCGCGCTGATCGCGCTCTCGGCCGTGTCGGTCAGCAGCTGCAGTGCGTTGACGTCAGGCCCGTACCACGTCTCATCAAAGGCGATGGACTCCACAAGACCCACAAGCTCCTCACCGGCGATGGAGATGCCCGCGAGTCCCTCTACCATGCCGAGCCCCAGCTGCTTCATGACCTCGCCCCAGTTCAGGCCGTCCTCGTCCCACAGCTCATCTCTCCTACGCAGCGCATTGATCATGACGCTGATGGAGGCGGACACAAACTGCGATGCGATCACGGCCGCGCCGGACCTTGCCAGCTGCTTCCGCGCTGCGATCATCGCTCTGCGGTTCTCGGCCGTCTTGTTCTGCAGGTAGGCCGCTCTCGCCGCTTGGTACTTGCCCTGCCCCTCGCGGAGCAGGTTGAAGCTTTGGAAAGCATCCGCGCGGAACATCGTCATAAATCGGCTGATGTTGTTCGGATTCGCGCGGGCGACGGCCGCACGCTCCAGAATGCTCGAGTTGGACTGCGTGTCCAGCACGACCTTGTTAAACAGCGTCGCGACCTTCGTCCAGTAGGCATCCGTCCCGCTGTTGATCTCCTCGGACGTGCCCGGTGTCAGGCCTGTCGTGCGGTTCACGTTCCGTTCGCAGGCCAGCATCAGTCGGCGCGTGATAAAGCTGTCCATCGCCTGCGCCCAGTTGTATCCGAGCGGCAGCTTCGTCACGAGCGCCTCGTTCGTGGTCAGGTCGTGCAGTTCCTGCGTCGCGTTGCCCTGATTGCGGTACCAGTAGACGGAGCTGTACTGTCCGAGCGTGTCCGTGCTGACCTTGCCCTTCATGCCCCGCAGCAGCCCCGCTGCGAGATCGCCGGGGCTGAGATATGCCATGGCTGTTGCATAGCTGCCCCACTGCTTGAGCATGGAGCTCGGGTTAAACGAGATCACCGCGCTCGCATACTGGCCGCGCAGCCAGCCGAAGAACCCGGAAAACGCGTCCATGTCCTTCCCGCTGCGCTGGAGGTCCCCGACGAGCTTTTCGATGTAGTTGATGGAGCTTTTACCCCACTTCCCGGCGATCACATTCCGCACGCTTTCTGCGCTCTGCGTCCGGATCGCGCCGCCTCCCTCCTTGCTGCGGTCTCGTCCGAGCAGCTTGTCCGTCTGCGACAGCCGGACCTTCCCGGCGTTCTCGTAATAGGTGCTGTTCATGACGGCGTTCAGATCGCGGATCGGCAGAGCCAGCCCGTAGTATTTGCTGACGGATTCCACGCTCCGCTGGAACGTCTGCGAGGCGTCCTGCAGCAATACAGGGTTCGCGCCCTTCCCGGTTCTCTGCTTCAGAAACCCGAGCCCGGTCAGCGAAATGTCGTTGCGCACCTGATCATTGTCCTGCACGGTAAACGCGCGGTCGGACTCGATCGGGAAATAGTTTTTGACCATGGCTTTCTCGTAGCCATCCATGATCATAGATACCTCGTTGATCGCGTTTTTGGCCTGCCCGTCAAAATACTTGCTCAGGATCGCGGCAAACTGGATCTCCTGCGCCGTTGCGCCGCGCACGATGTCCCGCACTGCCTGCGGCGTCAGCGTTACAACGTCACCGCGCGCATATGCCTCCGAGATGTTGCCCTTCTTGTAGAGCGCACGGTTCGGCACGCGCATACCGCCCTCGGCAATGTGCCGCAGGTTGTCCTCGTTTTTGCTGTGCATGATCAGGGAAACGCGCATCATCGGGGTCATTGTCAGCTCATTGATCGCGCTCGCCGTCCCGTCCTTAATGACGGCCGCGCCGCGCGGCGTGTCGACTGTGATCCACTGCGCATCCTTTCCGGTTGCGCTCTCGACCCATTTCTTGTTTGCCTTGTCCGCGAGGAATCCGTTAAAGAGGCCCTGCGCCCGCATCTCATACAGGCGGCGTTTCTCCTCTCCGCGTTCCAGCCCGTGCAGCAGCTCGGCTGTCGCGCCGTCTTCCTTCCAGCCTCCCAGTTCCAGGAAAAAGCGCTTCGCGTCGGTCTGCATCAGGACAAAGTCTCTGGCCTTGCCTGCGTTGCTCCCCTTCGCAGCCTTTACTTCCTTTCGGACGTTCTCGGCCATTTCAGACACTGTCTCGCGGCGCACGGTCGCGAGCATCTGATTCCGATTGCGGATCTGCGTTGCTACTGCCGTGATGTCCTGCGCAAGCTGCCTCACCTCGTTCATGTCGTCCATGTTATCGATGCGCTTCTTGTCGAGTCTGGCCAGCCGGTCCTCCACGTCCTTGTCGCGGATAAAGTTCTCGCCCATGGCTTCCATGGCCTGCCGGTAGCTCAGCGCAAGCTCCTGCAGATTCTCGATGCCGTCCGGCGTGATGCTTCTTGCCACGAGATCGATGTTGCCGATGACCTTCTGGATCGCGGCCCGCTGCTCCGCAGATGATTTGTTCGCCATGCGGCTCAGCTGCTTTGCGCTCTTGAGTAGCTTCTCTCGGGCGAGACTCTCCATCTGCTGCTCCGTCCGGCTGCGCAGCCGGTTTTCAAAATATTGCTGCTGCGCCTGCAGGGATTTCGCCGACCGGGCCGCGAGCTTGACCTCGATGTTTGCCTTCTCTCCAAACCGCTGCAGCTGGTCGTCCAGCACCTTCCCCAGCTCCTCGACCTTCTCGCGCATGCTCCAACTGTAGTCGTCTGCATTCTGCCGGATCATGTCGCCGATTGTCATCTGCTTCCCGTAGCCTTCCGACGCCAGATTCACGATGTCGCGCAGCTGCTGCTGCGGGCTGCGAGTCGTGTCAAACATCTGGCCGAATTCCTTCTGCAGTTCGTCCGTCCAGCTCTGGATGCTGCGGTATCCGTCCTTGTAGGTAAAATAGATGCCGCTGTCATACGCGCTTTCCTTGATGTCGTCCCACTCCTCGCCAAACGCGGTCCGCACCTCGTCCGGCACTTGGATCCACTTCTCGCGCAGCCGCTGGCTGATCTCGCTTTCCCGGTTGTCGAGCATTTCCCGCTCCGTCCCCAGTTCAATCAGCGTGTCGAGCATCTTGTTGCGCAGTTCGTTTGTGATGGGGCCTTTCTGCCCCTCCTGATAGGCCTGCTCAGCAAGTTCTCGGATCTGGATCGTCGCCTGTGTGCGGTTTGCCTCCGGGACGTTAAAGCTCTCGATCAGCGCGTTCGTCAGGTCTCTCGTGGCCTGACGGGGCTTCTCCTTCAGGATCGCCTCTTTGGCTGCCTGATCCTGCTGGCGTTTTTTCTCCTCGCGGTCGGCGGTCTTCTTCTCCTGCAGTTCGTTTTTGTAATCGAGGATCTCTTGCCGGAGGCCCGTGATGCGCTCCTCGCTCTGCTCTGCCATCTCGCTGGTGAGTGTTCCGCCCTGCTTCGCCTGCCGGAGCGCTGCGCGCTCAATGTCGATCTGCTTCTGCAGCTTGTCGATCTTGCGCTGGAGCTTCGCTTCCGGCGTCTTTCTGGCCTCTGCACGTCGCTGCTTTTCTGCCTCTCGCTTTGCCGCTGCGCGCTTGTTCTGCTCGGTCTTGATCATCTGCAGCATGTCTCCGAGGCGCTGGTTGCGGCTCTCAGCGTATTTCTGCACGCCCTCTGTCACGGCCTCGGCCGCCTCGTTGACTCGCATGCCCTCCGACTCTGCCGTCATGGCCTGCTTGACCCGCTCGGTCTGCTTTTTCAGGGTGGCGTCGCTCATCTTGCTGATGGACTGTGCCAGTTCGCTCTTTCCCTTTTTCAGGTACTCCTGCAGCTCTGCTTCCGCCTGTTCCTTGAGCGCGTCGCTGCGTGTCGCAGCCTCGGCCCTCTGCACCTGCATGTTCAGATCATTTAGGTCGCCCGATACCGAGAAACTTGCCTTCTTCTCCATCGCTTTTCGGAATGCTGCCGCGATATCGCTCTCGGCCGGTCCGCTTTCCGAAACTTTTTTATCGTATGCCCCGGATTCCCACTTGACATCTTCGAGAAAGTTTTGTATATTAGTCTGGAAGTCAGAGCTTCGCATGGCCACCGGGGAATTGGACCCCGGCCGCCCAGCATTTAAGCTCTGGCTTCTTTTTTTGTCCAGGTATAGCAGCCTGCCGTCTATTTGTGCGTCCTGCACATCTTGCGCCACACGCTCCCGTTCATATGCGGTTATGACTTTATTTACCTTTAGATTTTTCCCCTTCAGTCTACCTTGTGACTCAATTTCCTCTACGACCACCGCGTTTCCGCCGTTGATCTCTTGGTCTGTTACAAGCACCAATCGATTCAGCCGGCTTCCTTTTTCTCCCGGCTTGGAAACAAAAGCCGCAACAGGGTTTTCCGATTTTTCGAGGATTTCGAGCATTCCCTCTGCCCCGAGCCCGTGGTAATTTATGTTCTTGTCGTATCGGTTATCTACCTTTGCCTGCTCTTCGGTCACCATTGCGGCGTACGCTTTGCTCGCAGGCATTGTGACCTTTGCCGCATCGACACCGATCTCCCGTGTCAAAAAGTCTGATGTTTCCCCGATATAGATTTCGTCAGCTCCACGATACCTGTTTTCTGCCACGCGCTGAAGTTCGTCGAGCAGCCCATCTGCGATAGACAGCTTCCCGCTCCGCTCCTCCTGCGCGTTCTGTGCCGTCTGTCCTCTTGCCCGGAGCGTCTCGATCTCCCCGCTGTTTTCCAGCGTTTTCTGCGCGGAGCGGATGCGCCGCTGTCCTCTTCGGATCCCCGCGTAGGCATCCGCAAAGACCTCCTCCATGTAACGGACCGCAAGCTCGTTCTCCTGTTCCTCCGTCATGTCCTCGGTAAACTCGCCGTAAATGCCGTCGTAGGCCTCGGCATAGTCGATCGCCATGCGCAGCATTTCCTCGCGGCCGTACTCCTGCATGAGCCGGTCGGCAAGGCGCTGCAGCAGCCCCGGCTGCGCCTCCACCGCGTCGTGGAAATCCTCGTGGCGGTAAATTCTCTCCATGTCCCGGCGGCCGTCTACCTGCAGGAAGATCTGCGTCCTGCCGTTGTCGCCGGTCTGGCGCACACCTTCCACGCGCACGGTCCGGCCTCCTGACTCTACTGTGAGCGCGCCGGAAACGAACGTGACGTCCTGCCCCTTTGCAGCCGCTTCCACGACGATGCGGTTCATCTTTTCGACGAGCGCCGCATCTTCCGCCCGCGCCGTGTCGATCTCGCTCGGAATGACGACGTGGATATTTTTCTCTGCTGTGCCGCCCTTTACTCCGATTTCCCTTGCGCTGACAGCCTCTCGACCGCCGCTAAGATCCGCTCGGCCGTTTTGCGTCTGCGTTCCTGCGCCTCCGGCGACTGGTCCTCCTGCGCCTTCTGCCACTGTTCCAGCTTGCTCTCCGGCACCCAGACCTGCATTCCGTTCCGCGCCGTCATTAAGAATTTCCGTTCTGCCATTGTTGTCGATCCTTTCTGTGGTGTTTTGAGCGGCCTGCTGTGCAGTGCTCGCCTCCGGCGCAGAGCGCACGATCTCCTGCAGCTGGATCTGGCGGTTCATGTAACTTCTGGGATCCGTCGCAGTTCCCTCCCGCACTTCTTCTTCGAGCTGCTGCATCACGCGCTGCGCCTGCTGCCCCAACTCATAGCTGCTGTTCTCGCCGCGGTTCCACTCGGCGATCAGTCGGTCGGCCTCCTGCTCCGCTGCGGTCATGGCGGTCTCAACATTGTTGTTCTCCGCCTGTACCGTTTCGGCCCGCTGCGTCTGGCTCTGTCCCTGCTGCGCCGTGCTATTCTGCCCGGCCTGCCACTCCTTCAGGCTGATTTTATCGCCGTTCTCTGTAGACGTCAAGACCTCATCTACCGTCAGCTTGCCTTTTGCGATCCGGCCCATGGTCTTTTCATCCACGCCGAGGGCGCGGATGCCCTCGCGGAACTCCTTGTAGCTCATCGGGTCTCCGGCCTGCAGGCGGCTCTCCAGCACGTCCGCAAATTCCGCAACGTCCGTCCCTTCTGCAAACACATTCTTCGCGGCGGACACCCATTCCAGCTGCGCCTCGAACGGCGTGAAGGCGATGTTTTGCTTCGCTTCGGCAAATGAGCCGCGGCTCTCCATCACGCCCGTCGTAATGAGCGTGGAGAGGGTCGTTTCGATGAACTCGTCCCACCCCGGCATTTCCGCTTCTTTGCCTGTGACGTAGTTGATAAACAGCGGCTCCAGATAGTTCTGCGTGTTTTCCTCGATAATCTCGTCGATCGAGCCGCCGATCAGGCTGCCCGCAAAGCGGAAGGCCACGCGCGCATAGCCGCGGCCCAGCCCGGAGATCGCCTCCTGCACGAAGTCGCCGATGCCGCTGCCCATGCTGAACCGGCTGATACCGCCGATGAGATACTCCAGCCCAGCCTCGCTCGCGCCGACGAGCGTCGAATAGGTAGACGCCTGCGCCTTGGTCATGCCCTGCTGCATGGCCTCGGTGTAGGCGTTGCCCTTTGCCCCGGCAAACATACTGGCCACACCGGCAGCCTTTCCCGCCGCCTGCGCTGCTTCCGCGCTCAGTCCAACTGCGCCCCCGATTCCCTGCGTCGCCGCAGAGATCGCGACCATCGGCAGCATGTTGCCGATGCTGTTTGCCGCGCTGTAGAGGATCCTCTCGCCGTGGCTCGCGTTGGCGTTGATTATGCCCTGCGCGTAATCGACCGATGTCGCAGGTAGTGCCTCGTCCGTAAACAGCTGCCCGACGCCGCGCACCCAGCGGTTGATGCCAGCCCCGAGATTGTAGACCGCGCGGGCGGCCGTGCTGTCCCAATCCTTCGCTGTCTGTGCGCCGCGGCGCATCTCAAGCATATCAGAAAGCGCATTATAGTATTCGAGCGCGTCGTCTTTCCGGCCGGTGTTATATAAATAGTTGAACGTCGCCCGCTCGTCATCGGTCATAAATGCGTCTTCCTGATGCACCGTGCCCGCGCTGGCGGGAGACTGGCCGTTGTGATTGACGCGATACTGCACAATGTCGATTTCCGGCATGTTCGTCTCGTAGGTCTCGCTGAGAGACTGGTCGACTTCGTAATCTCCGGGCCGTTTTGTTTCGCCGGGGTTCTGCTCCACCGGTTTCGATTTCTCCGCGAAATCCGGCTTTCTGACGATGTCGGCCTCTGTCTTTTGGACTTGGTACACCTTGGCGTATCCCAGCTCCCGCGCAAGCTCGAGCGCCTTGCTGCTCTCCTCCTGCGCGAGCTTGTCCCACTGGTCAGCGGATCGCGTCAGCGAGGAGCTGAATCTGGTCTCATCCTCGCGATCCTTCCCGGTCGCAGTGGTACTGCTGGCCTCCCGCTGCGCGTCTCCGGTCTCCCGCAGGTGCAGGGCCTTCTGGCGGTATTCCTCCGCGCGCTCCCGCGTGGTGTCATACTCCCGCTGCACCTTGTCGACGCTGCGGCCGCCCAGAAACTGCGCCTGATATCTCCCGGCCTCCGCAAAATCCAGCGGCCCCGTCGTGTTGACCGCTTCATGCCGTTTCTTTGCTTCCCGGATATCCTTTCGCACGCCGTATGCCTGCTTGTAGATATCCACCAGCCCGGATATGGTCTGACCTGTTTTTGCCTTTGCTTTTTCTACTGCTGCCGCATCCTGCGCTTCCAGCCACTCCTTCACGGCGAGGCGACCGGTTGTCTCGCGCTTCTGTCTCGTTGGCTTGCTGCTCTGCTGCTTCTGCCGGATGCCGAAAGGCTCCAGCGCCTTCTTGGACTGTTCCAGTATCTGGTCTACCTGGATCTGCGCCTGACGCACGGCCCCGTGCTCCGGGGTCGCGCGCTGCTTTGCCCTCTCGGCATCCTGCTGCGCCAGCCACTCTTTTATGGCGATCCTTGCCATTTTGCCGCCCCCTTTCGCTTAATAGATTCCCCACTTGGCCGAGAGGTAATTTGCTTCTGCCTCCGTGAGGTACTGCGGGTCTTCTCCATTGATCGAATATCCGCTTTCGACCGCCTGCAGGATCTGCCGCATCAGCGATTCGCGCGCCTTGGCGATATCCTCACGACTTTTTCCGTATCTCTGCGAGGCCGTGATATCCTGCAGGAATCTCCGCCCCAGCGGGCTGAGCTGGCTGTCGTCGGTAAGCGTCGGTGTCTCTCCGTCCACTCCCCCTGTCACGCCACTCCCGCTTCCCGATCCGCTCCCGCTTCCGCCTCCGGAGCTGTACGAGCCTCCGCCGGAGCTGCCGCCGGACCCGCCGCTGTAGCCGCTGCTCTGCGCCTGCACGCCCGCGAGGATGCGCTGTGCATCCTCGCCGCTGATCCCGGCCTGCGTCAGCACCTCGGCGTTCGGCATCTGGCCCAGCTGCAGCATCGTCATGGCGAGGTTGTAGGCATTCTGGCGCTGCTGCTCGTTCTGGCTGTACTTGTCCAGTTCTTGCTGGTATCTCCACTGCTCGCGCTGCCAGTCGGCGTCCTGCTGCGCCCGCATTTTCTGCCAGTTCTGGTAGCTTTGGTCCGTCGTCGGCGTGCCTACCCCCACGCCCAGCACGCTCGACACCTGATCGTCCGCATAGCCGAGCTGCTGCCAGCGGTTGAGTGCCTCGTTGATGCGCAGGCTGTAGTCGCTCTGCGCGGCGCTGCCCGCGTTCATGAGGGCCGAGAGGTAATTGTACTGATCCTGCCGGGCCGTCTGCTGCTCGTTGTACCATCGGTTATATGCCTGCTGCTCCAGCTCCGGGACCTTGTCGGCCAGCTGTGCCTTGTAGTTGTCGGCCGCCTGGCTGGCTGCCGCAATGGCCTGCGTGGAGGCAAGGCCGCCCGTCTGCTTGGCGTAGGCGCCCAGCGTGTCGCGCATCGTCCGGTCGCCTTCGCGCAGGTAGGTCTTGCGGTACTCCTGCATGGCCGTGTCGTTCTCGGGGTCCCATTTGTAGGCCCCGCCGCTGTTCTCCTGCAGGCGCTTGATCGCGGCGTCCAGCTCCTCCTGATAGGGGTTCTTCCAACCGGTATTCTGTCCCGCGCCCTGCAGGTAGTTGGCGTACTGGTTGGTCTGCGCCCACTGGTTCAGGCCTTCGCCCGCGATCTTCTCATTGCGCATCTGCTCATAGATCGCGGCCTGTGCATAGTTTCCCTTCGCGGCCGCGTCGTCCATCAGCTTTTTATAGTCCGTGTCCTTGTTGTACCCGTACTGCATGGCCCCTCCTTACTGCATGCCCTGCGGCATGCCCATCTGCTGCTGCATAGCCTGCTGCGACTGCATCGCCATGGCCTGTGCCTGCTGCTGCGCAGCCTGCTCCTCCAGCAGCTTCTTGATCGTCCCCGCACCGGGGTAATTCTGCATCTCCATTTGAGACCAGTAGCGGATCAGCGTCTGCGGCTCGCTCGGGTTGCCGTAAGCGCCGCTCTGCAGGTGCTGCGTGATCTCCTGCCACATGGCCTCGCGGTTCGCGGCAAGGCCGGATGCGTTGTCGCACGAGAAGCGGAACTGATCGTTCCAGTAAAGCTCTCCGGCCTCGTCGCATTCCAGAAATGCCCACGAGTTCCATTCCGTGTCCATCTCATTTTTTCCGTGCATCTTCCGCTTCTCTTCGCAGTATGCGAGCTTGTTCCGGAAGAGCCGCTCAAAGATCTCGGCCCATGCGGCCTTCTTCATGATCCTCTTGCTTTCGATTCGGCCGGCTGCCTGCGCGGCGGAAAACTCCTTGGCCTTGCCGGACGTCGCCGTCGTGTCCGTCCTGCCCTGGAACGAGTCCGTGATGCCGAGGATCCGGCGGCTCTCCTCGTATACATGATTGAGATACGCATATGGCCACTCGAGGTCGCCGGTAAAATCAAACTGCTTGACCTGCGCCAGATCGGACTGCGGCATGTACCACAGCTCCTGATCCTGGCCGTCCATGCGCAGGCCGGGGTTGTCCGGCATCGCGATCTTCGTGCCCCACTTGGAGATGCGCGTGATCATCTTCCGGCTCAGGTGATTCACCGTGTTCTGCTGGTCGCGGATCTTGTCGCAGTCGCTCTCGCCCAAAAACGTGCCCCATGCGGTAACGTTCCGCTGCAGCACGACGGGGTAGATGTTCGGCCGGTAGTACGGCACCCAGTATTCCGTTTCCGCCTGCGTCTGCGTGTTGTACGGAGGCAGCGTCTCAGGCCCCAGAATCGTCTCTGCGCCGTTTTCTGCATCTGGCGTCAAACTACCCGCTGCGCCCACGTCTGCCCCGTCCGGCGTAAATCCCTGCTCTGCCGCTGTCGGTTCCGGTGCAGTCATTCCCTGCAGTCGGTTCAGCACGTCCTCGCGGACGCCCTTCTCGCGCAAATCGGCGATGGTCATCCAGCGTCCTTCCTCGTCTGTCTCCTCCCAGCTGCGCGCGCCGCAGTATGCGCAGGCGTCCTTTCTCCGCCGCTCCGGCGGCAGGCCCTGCGGGTACTCCCCGTTCACGGTCGGGCCGACCATCTTCCAGTTTGCACTGTCCGCCTCGGTCTGCCCGCACTTTTTGCAGCGGCGCAGGCGGCGGCTCTGGCAGTCCTCCAGCTCCTCACATACCGTGTCGCCCACCCAGACGATGCGTCCGACGCCGCCGTGCTCGTTGCGGTAGTAGGCTGTCTCCAGCGTGACGAGGTCCTCTGCCGTGCTGGCCTCCTCGCCGCGCAGGCTGGCGTCCTCCTCCGTCTCGTCCGAGACGTCCACGCCGTACCGGCGCTTGACGTAGCCCTTGGTCTGCGGCATGCGGAGAAACATGTAGTCCATGTCCTCCGGCTCTTCCACACCGTCCTGCGGGATGTAGCGCTTGGGATGCAGCACCGTGATGCTGTTTTCCCCGACGGTAGTGTGCGTCCGCTGCGCGCTGTCCCACTCCACGAGATACAGCACGCCGCCCTGCACCTTGCAGGTGCGCTCTGCGCGATCGTTGATGCGCTCCGCCGGCAGCCGGTCCAGCTCGTCCAGGAGCATGGCCTCGATCATCTTGCCGAGCAGGTTGTCCTGCTGGCGGCTCGGCGTTACCTTCCCGGTCGGCATACTGTTGTCGATCTCCGATTCGATGTTCTCCGACGTGATGTTCCAGACGTGTGGAGTTTCCGTCGGCTCGTCGATCCCGTTTTCTACCAGCGGCCGCAGCGCGTGGCCGCCCTTATACTGCACCTCGCGCGCATCCATCTTGTCGAGCTCCCCGGCGTAGGCCTGCAGGTTGCGGTCCAGCTTGTCCTGCCACTTGTGCAGGATCTTTTTTTCGTTGTCCATTTGTCCTCCTTAATGCAGCGCACTGCCGGCGTAGTATTCGATGGCGAGGCTGTGCAGCGCCCACTCTCCCGTCGCCTCGATGCGGATCCGGAAATGGTCACATCGGTGCGGCACGACCGGCAGGTAATAGCTCCGCTTGCCCGCTGCGGTCAGCGTCGCCACGCTTTTCCACGTCCCGCTGCTATCGTATTGGATCTTGACGGTCACGCTCGCGCTCATCAGGCTCAGCCGCAGCAGCAGCTTGCTCACGGCTTTGCGGTTGGGCGACTCCATCGTAAAGTCCGCAAACTCCACAAAGCTCGCCACGGACGCCGTGTTTTCGGCCCACGGGCCGCCCGGCCCCTTGAGCGTCGTCAGCGCCTTGCCGGTCGTCATTGCGATGATGGAAGGCAGCAGCGTTTCCGCCCCCTCCGTCAGCGCCATGCTGTCGATGTTGGGACTGTCCTCCACGGTCCAGATGCCGCGCAGCCCGTCGTAGTGGTAGAGTCTCGGCCCATCCTGATTTGGCGTTAGCTGGATGTAGTAATCCGTGCCGTCGCTCTGCGCGAGGCCGCCGCTGTACTCGCCCGGCCCAAAGACCTGCTGCAGATCCTGCGGGTAATCCCCGTCGTAGGCCATCATCCCCTGCGGGGAATAGTAAAACAGCAGTCCGCCCGCTGCGCCGAGGCTGTGCTGCATGCCGTGCGCCACGCCCGGTGCGAGGATCTCGCTCGTCTGGTATGTCGTAGCGTCCGTCCCGTAGATCCGCAGGATATAGCCCTCGCGGAAAAACGTGGGGTAATGCCAGCCGACGCCGCCCGTGATCTCGCCGCGGGTCTGCAGCTCCACATACCAGCTGTCCGTGCTCAGCCCGTCAAAAACGTAAAAGTTCGTCGGGTCTCCGAGTGCGCTGGCAAAGATCTCCTTCTTATCCGCGCCCCACAGGCGGTTTTCGAACTCAAAGCACACGTCCATGTCCGGCACGCTGCGGCGCAGGGTGATCGTCCCCGTCTCGCTGTACGAGGTCTGCTTCTCGCCGCTGTCGCTCAGCGGGATCTTAAAACAATAATCCGAAAAGATGATGCTCTTTGAGCCGATCTCGCGGATGATCGCGATCTTGTTGTTGTCCGGCTCCGTGGTCAGGCCGTCGATCTCCACAGCATCTCCCACGCGGAACCCGGCTTTTACGAGGTCGGCCGAGGTCGGCGTGTTGATCGTCAGCGTGTTGGCCGTGGCGGCGGCCCCGTAGATCGTCCCGTCCGAGATCGTGATCTTGGTCGCCGTCAGCTCCGCCTCCATGCTCACGACCCACGCGCCCATGCTGCTGTCCCACTCGTCGCCGTTCCAGACAAAGAGCGACCATTTCGGGTCCTGCGGATCCTGCGGATTGGTGTTGATGACGTATGCCTCTCCCTTTTCGGCGCTCGTCGGCAGTGCCGCCGGATTGGCTGCCGTCCCTGCGACGGTGTACTTGGCCTGAACCAGCTTTTTCGCCGGCATCAGCACGATTCGGTCGCCGAAGCGCACAAACTCCGTCTCGCCCGTCCCGATGTATGCGACCCTGAGGTTGAGCAACGCCCGCTTGTACCACAGCCAGCCGTCTGCGTCGGTGTACCACATGGCGTGGTTATCGAAAAACATTTCCGTTGCGCCGGTCAGCGTCCCGCCGTTCCGCCGCTTATCTCGAGAGCGCAGCAGGGGATAGTCCCGCGCGCTCATATTCTCCATGTCATAGATCTCGCCGTCCCCGGCGTTCGGGTGATGCCGCAGGCCGCCGAACTGCACCTGCTGCGATCGCGTGATCCCGGAGCTATAGGCCATGCCCGGCAATCTACCCATCCTGTCTCCTCCGTTCCAGCCGCTTTTTCGCGGCCTGCATCTTTCGCTCCGCCATGGCGGCCCGGTCGCCGGTGAGCGCGTCCATGTCGTCCTCGATCTGCCCAAACAGATACTCGAGGCCCTGCATCAGCTTGCGGTGCCAGCGGTTGAGCGCGGCCGTGTCAGCCGCGATGTCGCCGGTCAGCTCCGGCGGCTCTCCCGCCAGCTGTCGGATATTTTGCAGCATGTTGTCCTCCTATCTCAAAACGGGTTGCCCCATTTGCTGATCAGATAGGCCCGCTCCGTGGCGTCGGCCGATCTGTAGTCTTCCCATTGATCCTTGTCCCATTTGACGCGCTTGTGCCGTGTCTCCACGGTCGCCCGCTGCTGCTGGCGCACATAGTAGGTGATCGCCAGCGCCATCACGCAGTCGTCGTGCGCGCCCTCGACCGCCTCCGGCCGCCCCTTGCTGTTGCGGGCAAAGGTCAGCATCTCGTTGAGGCAGTCCTCATCGTCGATCAGCTCCGGATGCTCACGCATGATCCCCTGCAGCTCCGCGATGATGACCGGCCGCGTCAGCCGGTCTGTCTTGAAGCCGAGCGCCTCGCGCACCACATGCGTCAGGTTGTCCTCGACCTGCCGCACGAACTGCCGCGGATATCGCAGCCGCGAAAGCTCCTTGATCGGATGCGTCGAGAAATTGGCCTCGATGCCGACGAGCGCCTGATTGTACCACATGCCGAGGCACCATACCTCGCGCGCAAACAGATCCTCGTCGGTCCGCGTGCGGTATTTTGCTACGAGCCGCCCCGTGCTGTTGTCGATGACGCAGGCGACGAACCAGTCAGAGCCCTCGCCCGCCGTGTCCGCGCCGATGACGTAGGGATGCCCTGCCTTTGGCTCCTCCCAGATGAGCGTCTCGCCGTCTTCCGCGTCCGTAAACGCTGCGTCCGTGATCGCGATCTCGTCGTAGCGGTAGGCAAATCTCCCGCGCCGGATCGGCTTTTTGCAGTGCAGCAGCCGATCCATCAGGATCGCGCGCCAGAAGATCGTCTGGCTCAGCACGCCCCACTGCCCGAGGCAGTAGACCTGATAGTAATACGGGTCGGTCTCCTTAAACCGTTCCAGCGTCTTCTTGTCCTTCTCCTCCATGAACCTGTTGTCTTTGTATGTTGACCGGCTTGTGCGCACGCGGTCGTCCGCCGTGTCGAAAAATCGCTTTTTCAGCCAGTGCGTAATGCTGATTGGATTAAACGAGACGATGATCTGCTCGTAGTATTTATGCTCGCCGCGAAGACGAATGTCGAGCTGGTTGAAGTCGCTCTCCAGTATCTCGCTTGCCTCCTCTATCCAGATGCCTGTGATGTCGTGGATGGATTTGAGCTTTTCCACGTCGTCCAGCCCGGCGAACAGAATCTCGCTCCCGTTGTAGAACGTGAGGTACATGTCTCCGCTCTTGCCGCGCGGGATCATCTTGATCGCCGGTCCGTAGTACTGCATGGCCTGCGCCTTGAGCTGGTCAAAGCAGCTCTCGCGCAGCGTCTTGGCTACCTTGCGGACCACGAGCATTCTGTGCCCCGGCTCCGTCGCGCAGCGCTCCAGCACCTTGCGGCCCGCGAAGATCGACTTTCCGCTGCCGCCGCCGCCCATCAGAATCAGGTGGCGGTGATGGTCGAAAAACAGGGGCAGGAAAACGTCGTTGTTGGTCTCGCACAGCTGCTTGTACCACAGCGCAGCCTGCAGCGCCTTGTCGTTCATTCCCCCGCCCCCTCTTTACTTACTTACGCTCCATCAGGAGAGCGTGCTGCCGAAGGCGACGCCGCCCACCGCGAAAGCGCGATAGTCGTAGAAGCCGCCGGTAAATCTGGAATTTCCCTTCCACATGTTTGCATCGTTCGCTTCGATCTCGCTGCGCACGGTCAGCGGCTTGCGGTTGATGTTGACTGCGCCGAGGTTCCGCTTGTTGTACGCCAGATCGGCGAGGATCCACGGGTAGCCGCTCGTGCCCATGTACGGGACGAGGTACGGCGTCACGATGACGTTCCAGTTGCCGAACTGGTAGTTGTACTTGTTGCCCGCAGCCGTGCTCGTGTCATGGTACGCGCCCAGCACGCCGAAGACGTCGGCCTTGGCCTTGGCGTCGTTGGGGATGATGATGGTGTCCGGCGCGAGGTTGCCCACGTCTCCGCTGTCGGTCTTCAGATTCTGCATGGCCGTCGCGACGAGACCGAGGTTGGCCTCAGAGAACGCGTTGGAGAATGCGTTGCTCTGCGTCTTGCCCGTCTTCTTGATCTTGTGAGACTGCGAGAACAGCTTGACCTCGTCCTTGGCCGTGAGATCGAACGTCTCGACGCCGACCTTCACGGTGTCCTTATTCTGGATCGCGTTGCCGAGCAGGCCCCAGAAAAAGTTGTTCTTGGCCCGGCGGAAGTCGTCCAGGAACTGGATCGGCTGACCCTTGAGCACGCTTTCAAGCTTGTCCTCCATCATCTCCATGGAGATCGAGAAGCTGCCCTTCCACGTGATCGGGCGGAAGGTCTTGAAGTAACCCTGCTCGATGCCGCCCTGCGGATACGCGCCGTTCTCGCCGACCGGCTCAAAGCTGTTGCTGCCGGTCAGGCCGCCGAGCGCCGTGCTTGCCGTCGTGATCGGAATATCCACGAAGATCTCCTCGAGGATCTTCGCCTCTTCCGAGTTCATCCACGCCTCATATTCGCGCTCCAGCAGCATGCGCAGCGGAGACTGCAGCTCGCCGAAAAGCGCGTTGGTGGTGTTGCTGGCTTCGGATACGATAATACCTGCCAAATATTTCCCCTCCTGTCTCTGTTATCCCGTGATCTGCGTCACCGTGCCCGGGCGGATAAATCTGCCGCGGACCGTGTCGCCGATCGCCGTGCCCTTGTAGCTCACGACCTCAAAGACGCCGTTGGTCGTGGTTGCCGTTGCCTTGGAGCCGGTCGTGTCGATCGTCACCTTCTGGCCGACGGCCGCGCCGGTGTTGGCCGCGCTCCACTCCGTCTCAAAGATCGTCTCCTCGTGCACGCGGATGCAGGGGATCACGTCCCCGGCAGCCACCGTGCCGCCGTACATGCTGATGTAGTCCGGTCGCGTCGCGCCGGTGCACTTTGCGAGCTTGCCGCTCGTGAGCGTCAGCGCCATGCCGACGGTGCATGCCCCGATGGCGGATGCCTCGAGGTACTCCCACGGCTCAGGCTGACCGTCGCGGTAGCTCTGCGGTAAGAATGCCATTTGTCCTCCTTCCGGCCGTTATCCGGCCTTGTGCGTTTTGTTGTAATGTGCGGAGATCTCCGCATCCGTCGCATTGGGGTTGAGTGCCTTGTAAAAGGCCTTTACCCCTGCCGGGACGGGTGCCGGGGTGTCTCCGGTCGTCTGCCGTGTCCGCTGCTGATGCTGCAGCCCGGCCGCAGCGTTTCGCGCTGCCTGTTCTCCCGCTGCGCGCTGGCCGCGCTGCAGGGCATCAAAGTTTGCCAGCCGGTATGCGTCGACGTAGTTGTTGCCTCGGCGTACCGCATCTGCAAATTTGGAGCCGGTCTCCATCGCCATGATGTCGTCCAGCGACTTGATGGCGGGGTTCATGCGGCGGATCTCCGCCAGCTCCGTCTCGCGGCGCTGCGAAAACTCCTGCGCTCCGGCTCTCTGCTCAGCTGCCTCGGCGCGCTGCTGCGCCTCCTTGGCCCCGCTGAGAATCTGCTGGATCTCCGGCGACTGCATCAGGGCCTGCTGCAGCCCCTCCGGTGTCAGCCGTCCGGCCTTGAGGTCGTTTGCCAGCTTGGCGTTGGCCGTCGCGGCCTGGAACGCTCTCCAGTCCTCCATGTTTTCCACGGTCTTGCCCGTAAACGGATCCTTGATCCCGGCCTTGCCAAATACCTCTTTCTCCCACTTGGCCCGCTCAGACGCCAGCGCGGCGTCGATTGCCTCCCGCTGCTCCCGCTCTCTGCGGGCCGCAGCCTGCTGGCGGCGGGTCTCCTTGTCCTGCGGCTGCTGCGCCTCCCCCTGCGGAGCGTCCTCCGCGTCCGGCTGCGTCTCTGCCGCGTGATCTTCCGCTTCTTCGGCCTCTGCAGGGGCGGCGACCTCCTGCTCGTTTTCGCCTTCCGGAGTCTCGTCAGCGTCAGGGGCGGCGACCTCCTGCTCGTTTGCGCCTTCTTCGGGCTGCGGCAGCCCAAACTTCTGATACCAATCCATTGTGTTCCCTCCTGCCCCTCAGGGCGTCACTTGTTGCTGCCCGCGTTGCCGCTGAGCTTCTTGCCTGCCGTCATGCGCAGGTCCGTGCCGGTGTGGATCCGGCTCTGATCCGCCGTCGGCTTTTTGGCAAAAGGTGCCTTGACGTACTGCTGTCCGCCGTGGCCGATCTTGCCCGCGTAGCCGTCTCTGCTGTCTGCCATGCTGTCCCCTCCTCTCACCGGTTTTGGCCATTTTACCCCAAAAGCCGTGTTAGTTACCGTCAACTTGTACTGCCGCGTAAGCATGCAAAAAGAGCGCCCTGCAGTCTCCCGCAGAGCGCTCTCTCCTTCGCCTTATTCGGTTTTTTCTTCCGGCAGACCCGCCACGCTGGTCAGCAGGCTGAGCACGCCCGCCAGCGCGGAAGCGCTGGCCACAACGGCCCAGTTGACCTCGCCGAGCACGGCGCTCGTGCCGATCGTCGCCACGGCCGTCTGCGCCACCGTCTTCACGGCGCGGATCGCAGCGGCCTTGATCCACTTTTTCCAGTTCCTCATGATGGTTTTTCCCTCCTCATTTGATTCCCATCCTTGCCAGCAGCCACGCGACGACCGCGCCGACTGCCACGAGGATGATCTTTTCCACGACCTTTTCCCAGCGCTTTCCGGGCGCTGCCTGCAGTGCCTCGATGCTTTTGCGCACCGCCTTGATATCCTCGCCGCTCTTGGCCACGTCCCTCCGGATCGTCTGCTGCTCCTGCGCCATCACGGCCACGCTCGTGGCCAGCTTGTTCAATGCCTTTTGGTCCTGCTCCAGCTCATCGATCCGGTGCGTGTTGCTTTTGCTGCGCTGCTCCGTCTCCGTCAGCTTTTGGATCAGCTCATCCTGCGTCACCGCCTCACCGCCTCTCCAGATACTCGAGCTTAGCGTACCCGGTCGCGCCCGCTGCGTCTACAACGTAGAGCCACTCGCCCGTATGGTATCCGTAGCAGCTGCACTTGCTCCCGTCCGGCATCACGCGGAGGCTGGCATACTGCGTGCCCGGTCCCTTGCGCAGGTTGAGCCCGCCGTTTGCCCGGACGGCGTAGCCGCGCCGGTATCCGGCCGTGTACTGCTTCGGCGGCTGCACCTTGTTGTCGGGGATGACGGTCGTGCCGCCGGAATACACCGCCTTGCCGCCGGGTCCGTACACGCTGTACCCCGTCGGGCAGGCCGCGATCGCGTTGCCGAGATCGCTGTATGCCCCGATCTGGCTGGCTGCGTCTCCCCAGCTCTTGCGGATGCGGTAAATTTCCTTTGCGCTCGGCTCCGGCGCCTGCTGCGGCTTGCCCGCCAGCAGCTCCGCCACGCGCCGCCGCAGCATCCCCATCGTGTAGCCGTGCCGCGGCCACCAGTTATCCGGATCATTGTGGTCGGATCCGTAGCCCCGCTTCCCGGCCTCGTTGTGGTTGACAATCTCCGTGATCGTGGGATAGGCCCGCATCAGGTGCGCGCACAGCTCGGCCGCTAACTCAAAAGTGTCACGGCAGTAGGCCGCGTCGCTGTGGTCGTCCTCGCAGATCTCAAACTGGATCGAGCAGTCGTTATAGCTGCCCTTGCGCCCGGAGCCGACGCCCCAGCACCGCATCTTCCACGGCAGCGTCTGACATACTGCGAGGCTGCCGTCTGCCAGCTTGCCGAGAAATGCGTGCACGCAGACGTACAGGCCTTCCCGGTTCCAGTCGTTCCCATACCGGTTTTCGCCGAGGACGGCTTTCGTTTCGGCTGCCGTCAGCTTGCGCTCCTGCGGCTGATACTGCATCAGCCCGGCCGTCTGCCCCGGCGCGGGCTGCACGTACCGGCTGATGCTCGTGTTGTTTGCCGCCGTGCTGTGCACCACGATCTTGGTCGGCGTCATCATCCTCCCGCGCTGGTAGCACTCGTTGGCCACCAGCAGGCACTGATACTGCTGCATGTTATCCCCCCCTTAGAGCTTGCTTGTCCCTTCGACGCCGCGCTGCACGCGGCCCTCCGTTCGCTTGCGCAGCCAGAGCAGCGCCTCCTCCAGCTTCGTGATGGCGATCTCGTTCTCGCGGCATGCATACGGGCTGCGCTGGAAACATTCGAGCCGCTCCACGACCATGTTGATCAGGTCCTCGTTCCCCACGCCGTTGGAGCCGCACTCATGCACAGGCCCCTCCTGGAAATGGATTTTGCAGACGAGCGCATCATCCTCGACGCGGCGCACCTCGAAGTTGTGCGGCGCGTTGTACTTGTAGTTTTCCTCGACCATCACGCGCGTGAATTTTGCTCTGAGCAAATCTCTCTTAAGTTCCTTCATGTTTTGCCTCCCTTTCCGGCGCTAAAGCGCCTCAAAATAGTACTCGTCCGTCAGGCTCAACGCCTGCCCGGACCGGATCGCGATATACCGCCGTATCCCGTCGGTGTACCGCATCCCCTCCTCAATCTCCATACCGGGTACAAAGTAGATCATGCCGTGACCACCTCCACATAAATCCCGACCAGCTCCGCCAGCGTGTTATACACCGGGTTGCCGGTATCGCGCGTGCACCGGTACAGCACGCCGCCCTGCGTGTAATACTTGCCGTTTTCGAGGGCCATGTTGCCCTCATAGGGGATCGGATCGTACTGTGTCCCGTCGTGCTCCTCGTCGATGCGGGCGTACAGGCTTTCCGTGCCCGCTGCGCCCGGTACCCACGTCTCCTGCGACGTGTGCGCCTGCAGCACCTTGTAGAGCTTTCCGCCGGATACCAGCTTGTCTCCCGCCGCGTAGTCCTTGCCGCTCTCCCATGCAGGGTAAAAAGCGATCATCCGCAGCGCCGTCTGATCATCCACCGCAAGCGTGTTGATCTGCTGGCGGACCAGCATCTTGGCCACCTCGCCGATCGTCAGCGGCCGGTGTCTTTCTGCGGCCTCGTACCGCAGCCGCACCGCCCCCATCTCCGCGATTTCTTCGGCAGTCATTTCGCGGATTACGCCGTTTTCGCAAATTTTCAATTCTCGTCACCCTCCTGTGTATACTTTGATCTTACAGCCCGCTACTAGCAGCGCGCCCGTCTGTACACCGATACTTGTCATTACCGTTATGTTTTGTGGCATTACTGTAGCGCCACCCAATACTATTGGAGTTGTACCGTACACATCTGGATTCGATGCGCACGCACCCCGCATTACGATAATCTTTACAGGAGCGTTTACATCTAATTCGACCAAAAGTCCCGTGGTATTATTATCGATTTTGCTGTTTGTAACTGGTACAGTTATGCCATTTACTGCTATGCTCTTCCAGCCTGGTGCAACCCCCGCGCCTGGGAATACCTCGATCGAAGCCCGCTTGCACCCGCTCGGCAAATCCAATGTCCAGTTATCCACCGCCTCAGTCAGCGTTACCTCATGATACAGCGTCCATCTGTCCGTCGCCTCAGCCGCCCCACCAGCGCCTGCCACCTGGTACACGCCGGTGTAGGCCGACGCGCTCATGCCATAGATGGCAATTCCGCCCGATACCTGAGTGACCTGATTGAGCTGGATAACGCCGTTTGAGGATATGCTCACCATGTTGTTGCTGCTCAGCGCTCCGCCCTGCATCGTGATCGTGCCAGAGTAGTACTCCTGATTTGTCGCCCCGTCGGCGATGCACATCCACACTACGCCGTTTTCCGGCAGCTCCGTCGCGGGGATGCCGATGTACCCGTTTACCGCGCTCATCGCCTTGAGTGCTCCGCCGGAGCCGGAAGACCCGCCCGAAGGGATGTTGACCGTCAGCGCCGCCGAGCCATCGTAAGTCCCCGTCGCCGCTCCCGTAAACGTCAGCGCTTTGGGGTTTTTCAGCGCCGTCGGCAGCTTGTCTCCCCACGCTGCATTGCCGTCCGCGCCGACCTGCAGCAGTTTCCCGGCGTCTGCTGCCGCGCTATCTGGCAGCAGTTTGAGCAGCTCCTTTTGCGCTGCCATATACGCCGCCACCCACACCGTATCCGGGATGTATCCGATCAGATCCGCGTCTCCGGTGTAGGTCTTGATGAGCTTTTCGATTGTCCACGCCTCATCCCCGGCGTAAACTGGAATCGTACCCGCAGCGGCATCCCCTATCTGTGCGGCAAGATTCCCAAGCACCGGCGGCAACTCCGCACTGCCGCCGCTTCCGGCCGGCCCCTGCGGCCCCTGCGGACCCTGCGGACCCTGCGGCCCGGTATCTCCCTTTTCGCCCTTTTCGCCCTGCGGCCCCTGCGGGCCTGTCGCTCCGTTTTGTCCTGGCGCGCCGCGGTCCGTCATCAGCGCCCATTCGGCATCAATATCCGGGATCGATCCGGAGGTATCGATCGTTGATGTAAAAATATAGCTGCTGCCGTTATAGCTTACAGCATCGTTTTGGCTGTAAGTGGCTGTACTGCTCCACTCTCCGCGCCAAACGATAGATGCGCCGTCCGCACCGGTATCTCCCTTGGATCCCTTGGCCGCGCACAGCTCCCAGAGCTCGTCCACGCCCGGCTCGTCTCCGGCCGTGCTGTCGGCATCGTCTGTCCAGACGTAGCAGCTGCCGTTGTGCTCCACGGCGTCGAGCTTGGCGTATGACGTCGAGGCATCCCACGCCCCGCGCCAGTGAAAGGGCTTGCCGTCCTTGCCCGGAGCGCCCGCTGCGCCCTTGAGGCTTGCCAGCCACTCGGCCTCCGTGCCGGTGTAGCCGTGCGCCTTGGCGATCCCGTATGCGCTCAGGTAATAGCCCTGCTCCACGGCCCTGCCGTATACCGGCCGGATGCACTTGGCAATGTGCCGCGCCAGATCGTTCCACGCGGTGTTGTACCGCTGCATCGTGTTGGTGTAGCGCTCGTACTCGCCGTTTGCAAAGTCAACCTGCGCCTCCATCCACAGCAGATAGATTCCGTCGTAGGGATACGGCGCGGCCAGCGCCTCGGTTAGCGTCGTCGCATACGGCGTGATCTCGCTTAAGGCCAGCAAAAAGATCTCGTGTAGGATCTGCCCCTCCACCTGATTGAGCCAGTCCAGAAGGATCGTGTCGTCGATCTCCGCCGGGACCGGCTTGAGCTTGCGCAGCCGCTCAAACAGTACCGTCGCTGTCATGTGTCCCCTCCGTCCCCGGCAGCTGCATGCCCTGGATCTCGCGCAGCAGCGCCAGCTTGTCGTCCATCGTCATCTCGCCGCCCGCGATCGCGGCTCTCGTCGGCGCGTCCGTGCTGATCTCCCGCCGCTCGCGCCAGTCATAGTTGGCCTGCAGCGCAAATTTTGCGCCCGCTGCGGAGTTTTTGTCCTCGAGCCGCTCCTGCAGGTACGTCTCGATCACCCGCTTGGCCTCGTCGCAGATCTCGTGCGTCTCATCGGCGGCCAGATACTTGCTCCACGTCTGTCGGCTGATGCCCAGCCTCCCGCACAGCCCCGTGATCGTCGGCGGGCTGACCCAGCTCGTCCTGCTGGCTGGCGTCCCGTCCTCCGTCACGACGCGCACAAAGCGCGTCGCCGGGTGTCCGTACCGGTCAAACTCCGGCTGCCCGTCGTCGTCCAGCACCGGCTCCTCGCGGTATACCGGCTCCCGGTATCGCAGCGCGGCAAAGTATTCCTGCACCGCGCGCCGAAGCGCTGCGGGCTTGTATGCCTTTTTTCTGCCCATGTGCATCCCTCCCTGTTTGCCGTTAGGATACCACGGTAGCCGTGTTAGTTGCCGTCAACTTTTTTGCCGCGTTACCATGCCTCATACAGCCGCTTGCGCGCCCGGTAGAGCGTGCTCTCGCTGACGCCGTGCGCGATCGCCGCCGCCTGCACCGTCATCCTGCCGCAGCACCAATCCCGCAGCGCAGCGGCGAAGGCCTCCTCGCCGTAGGCCGCCTCGAGCAGCTTGGCGTCGATCCGTTTTTTGCCCTTTTTGCCCATGTCCTCGTAGCTGAGCAGCGTAAAGTAGATCAGGCCCTGCCGCCGGTACGGCAGCCGGATCCCGCTCATCCGCCGGAAACTCATCCCCTCGCCCTCCTGTGTATGCACGATATCCGCTATACCGTTGCGGCATAGCGGTCCTGTCCCTGCCGGAGCGCCGCTCAGGCAGAGTCCTCCCGTATGATCGGCGCGGCATATCCCATCCGCGCGCGCGTTTGTTTGGTCCGCGCCTGCGCATGCCCCCGCGCGGACCGCGAGTCAACTTTCTTTTTCTCGATTTTCGCCGTTTTCGAGCAGCTCGCGGGCCGTTAGTTTGTGCCCTCCGAGCTTTTTGCCGCGCTTGCGGGGCACGTAGCGGATGTAAGCCCCGGCCTCGCCCTCGACGTAGCGCTCCTCCAGCACTCTCGCGCCCTTCGGCGCGCGCATCTTGGTGCACAGCACGACCTCGCGCTCCTCCGTCGTCGGCAGAGCGGCCCCGCGGCTGACCTTGTATTTTTTGCGGTCCGGCACGCGCCGCACTTGCCGGAGCATGTAGTATGCGATCGGGCTGTAGTCGTCCTGGCCTCGGAGGCTGCGGATGTTGACGCTCCCGAGCGTCCAGGCGTCCCGCAGCGTATCCCAGCTGAGGCTCCCGTCCGTCTCCATGCAGATATGCACGTGCAGACGCACCAGTTCTCCGGTGTCGCCGTCCATGTCGCTCGCCGAGAGCGTGTAAAACGGGATCCGGCCCTTGTCCTTGCGGCGCAGACGGCGCAGCCAGAGCATTGCCTGATGCTCTGCGGCATCGCGGAGCTTGTCGGGATCGTCTCCGGCTGTCTCGCGCAGCTTGTCGATCCCCTCGTCCGCAAAGCGGAGCGTCACGAGCAGCCCTTTGTCCGCCGTGCAGTTGCAGTTGAGCAGGCGTGCCAGGCGGCGAACGGCCGTGTTAAAATTCTGCTCCTGCTGCCGCGGCGTCGTCACGCCCGTCTTGCGCCCGCGCGGACGAGCGTTGTCGCCGACGTGATACCGCGTCTTTTCCACGACGCCATTTTTGCAACGATAGGTCCGCTCCATGATCTTCACCCTGTTCTCCCTTCTCCCGCCACTGCGGTGCTAGATATAAGCTTTTAGCAAGCCATTAAATACGCGCGTGCGCGCGTATTTAATATGGTATCACGCACACGTGTGTTTCAAAAATCGCACGCGTGCGTTTCCCGTGTGTTCGGCTGTCAAGGTTCCCGTTTGTCGCCCTTCCGGCGGTTCCGGCGAGGTCCGATCCCCCGATCGGCCCCCGCCGCAGCCTCTGGCTGGCGCTTATTTCGTCCATTTTGTGCATTCTGCACAAAATTTAACTTTATTTTTGTGCATGTTTTTTCTTGCACCCTCTTGACGTGCCACTCAATGAGTGGTATGATAAGACCATCAAGAGGAGCTATGCTTCAAACCACAAAGCCCGCGGCCACCGGCCGCACGAATTGAAAGGAGATCATCATGGCAAAGCTCGAAAAGTATGGCCTGGGCCTCAAGGGCCTCAAAGCCGCATGCACGCGAACCAAAAACTGCCGTCCCTACTTCGGCGGCTATGGGGTCTATTACGATCGCCGCAACGACAAGGTCCTCACGACTCACTACCGGAACGAGGATACCTACCGTTGCAATAAGTATTCTGACAAGGACATCATCAATATTTGCTACACCACGGAGCCCATGACTATGCAGAGGATCGCGGACGCTATCCATGCCTGCACGGAACTTACCCTCACCCTCACGCAGCATCCCCGCGTCCCGGAGCGCTGCAGTATGCGCGGCCGGGTCTGGTTCGAGGCCGACGCTGTTGACGCTGACGGCCGCCATTACATTGTCTTTTGGAATGTCGTCGATGCATCCTGCATGCACAGTCGAGATGACATCGACGGAGCTTACCTCGATTGGCGTCACCCTAACGCCGTTTCCGACCCCGACGGAGATTTTATCGATAGCGTTTTAGCAGTCCGCGGCGTGGACGGCGAGACCTACTACCCCTACTACCCCATTGATCACTTCTGGCCTAAGCCTTGGGATTATCAGTTGGAGGAGCTCTATCCGCGGCTGGAAGCCAAAATCGAAGAATATATCTACGGGAGGTAACCACCATGACCATCAATCAGTACCGCGCCTGCATCGCCGCGGTATTTGCCTACGCCGAGCGCGATTTCTTCGTCTCCGATCTCGCGCTCTCCGAGATCTGGGGCGACGCCCCGGAGGCCCCCATCCCCGAATCCCGTATAGCCGCTCTCGGCCAGATCTGGGATGCCGCGCATCGTACCGTCCCAGAGATTGCAGCCGCCGCCGGTTTCAGTTGCCGCAAACTGGCGGAACGGTTTGGCATCCCGTACCGCACCGTCGAGCAGTGGTCGGCAGGGCATCGCGAGAGCGCCCTGTATCTCCGCCTGATGATGCAGGAGTGCCTCGGCCTCCTGCCCGGCCCGGATGCCCTCGCCCCGGCCGAGTCCGATCCCCCCGAGGAGGATTGATCTATGGACAAATATCCCATTCGCCTGGTCGGCGAGCCGTATGTCCCCCGCGAGTTGGATCTTGACATGGAGCCGCCGGAGTGGCACACCCCGTGGTTTGAGGCGGACGCCCTCGATGCAGACGGCCATCATCACAGGGTCTACTGGCCCATCCCCAGCAAGACTAACGAGTGGCTTGTTGGGCACCTGCTTACTGTGGACGCCCCGGATTTTGGCCCCGTATGCGACTGGCTCCACCCGTCCCTGATCCTGTGCTGCGCAGATGCCCTCTACCCCGACCCCACCTGTGTTGATGTCACCGCTCAGATCTCGGAGGTCGTTGTCGACGCAGGCGTGATCCCTATGGGGCATGGCCGAGTCGATCTCCATGGGCAGCACATCGTCCCCGTCCCCCGCAAGGGGGTGTATGACCCGGAGCTTGCCTGCTGCATCGGGGATAACTACTTTGATCACAGTATCCGGCATCTCGATCACCTCTACCTGTATGAGGCCGTTAATGATACTTATTTTACCGCCACGGAGGACGACCGCGTCATCTCCGTTATGTCGGAGGCGCAGGCCAAGGAGTGGGCACGCGACCAGCTCTATCCTAGGGATTACGATGCCCTGTGCGAGGGCCTCTGGTGGTATCCCGTCTGATCTTGCCTAATATCCTACCACCGATCCCGTGTAAGTTTCCGTCAACCTTTCGGCCGTTCCGCTCGGCCCCGCATCCCTGCGGCGCTGAGCGCAGCGCCCGTCCGGGAGCCTCCTGCGAGGCTCCCGGCTTTTTGTTTTTTAGGGCTTGGGGAGATACCCCGCCGCCCGCATCGCCTCCGTGGAGATCGCGACCTTGGCGTCCATCACGTCCTCCCACCCGGCCTCTCCGTGCGCCGCCACGGCCAGCCGCGCGTCTGTCGGGCAGTAGGCCCGCTCCTCGTACACGCGCCCGTCCCGCAGGATCACCTGCATCGGCACGGGCTCTGTGAAAAAATACTTGTCCCGCGCCATCTCACAGCCCCTCCGGCAGCGGCGGCAGCCATCCGACGTTATCGCACCATCCGCGCAGCTTGCCGTAGGACCCGTAGGCCTTGGCCCCGTTGTCCCATAGGTACCGCGCCAGCGCCTCGATCTCGGCGAGGCCCCAGCCCTCGAGGATCGGCTCCTCGGCCGCCTCTCGCGCCCGTGCGATCGCCAGCAGCTCCGCCCCGCTCTGCACGCCGCAGGCGCGCGGGACCGTCCGTCCCGCCGCCTCGCACGAGGTGCAGATCCATACCTGCGTCGGCTCCATCTCCCGGCCGCAGCACCGGCACAGGCGCGGCTTGTGCCGCCTCGGCCGGCCGCGCAGCCGCTTTGCGGCCGAGCTGCTCTTTCCCGTCTTTGCCATGCCGTCATCTCCTCTCCTTGGTGTAATCGATCTCCCGGATGTAGGGATGCCGCACGGCAAACGGCACCGTTGCCTCGCCAAAGATCTCGCGCAGCGCGCCGTCCAGCTGCTCCTGCATGTAGTCCTGCTCCGGCCCCGGCCGAAATGCCGGGCCGAACTCCTCCTTGAGCTCGTTGAGCCTCGTCAGCAGACGCACGATGCGCTCCCGGCCCCATACGTCGTCTCCCATCGCCTGCTTGTCCCGCAGCGCCACGCACAGCATGTCGTGCACGATCTGCGCCCCGGAGTCCAGGCCGATGTCCAGATACCGCTGCCGGTCCCGCTGCACCCGCTCCGCGTAGTTATTTTTCATCCCGGTATTCCTCCGGCGGCACGCCGCCCAGCAGGTCCGCCGCTTCTTCGAGTGCGACTCCCACAGCGATCCCTCCCACATACAGCTCGGCTTCCCAACGTCTCATCGCTTTGCTCACGGCCAGCAGCCTGCCTCTGATATCTTCCGCTGCCGCCCGCATGGCCGCAGTCTGGCATCGACTTTCCGGCGCCCATGCCCTGCCGCGCAGTGCGTCCGGATCAGGGCAGATATCCTCATAGCAGGCCAGCTTTTGCACCGCCGCCTCGTGGTCAAAATTTCCTGGCAATGTCACGCCGCCGTCTTCCCGCCGGATCGTGATCCGTTCCCCGGCGGCCTTCGAGGCCGCCGCCCCGGCGCTGTAGAGCTTATAGATCATCTCGTCGATCTCTTCGTTCGCGACACGTCCGCCCCGCGCCCCCAGCAGTACCTCTGCTGCCTCATAATATGCCTTCGCCAGTTTATTCATCGTTGGCCTCCTGTCCGCAGCTGTCCGCCATCGTCCGCGACGTCTCGTCCCATGCCCTGCGATCGGCGATCTGCCTTGCTTCCTCGAATAGCCTCTCCAGTCTCTCGCGCTCCGCGAATAATTTCTCCAGTCTTTCGCGCTCCTCCAGTTCCTCGTCCTTCCTGTCCCGGATGCGGTCGCCGCTTGTCACCGGCTCCGGCGCAGCCTCCTTTTCTGGGCTTCCCAGCCATTTGATCAGGCACTCGCGGCATGTGTTTGCCTCACAGGGATAGCCCTGTCCGTGCAGCACGTTGCACAGCCCACTCAAAAGCTCATCCGACTCCGCCAGCTCCTCGTCCGTCATCGCTCGGATGCGGTCGCCGTTGGTCATGGGCTTCGGCGCGGCCGCCTCCTGCGCGGCCCGCCGCTGCCCGGCTTCCGTCATAGGCCAGCGGTCCGGCACGGTGACTTTGACCACCACGTCGTCCGGCTTTTCCGGCTCTTGCTCGTCCTGGCATTCCTGCAGGCTGCGGGCTGCTTCCAGCAACAGCAGCCCGACATTGATATCTTGATATACGCTCCCATTGGCCCTTAGATTTGCGTGCTCCAGTGTACGTCCGGCATCAGTCAGCATGTTGACCAGATCGGCCCTCCACTTCGCTTTTACCGCCCTATCGACAGCCTCGCTAATCATTATCGATCCTCCTTCGCGAGTTTCCCGCCCATGCACCACCGGGGCAACGTCGGCGGCTGGCATCTCCGCGATTTCCCGCTTTGCATCCGTTATTGTGGCCAGCCTGTTGGTCACTTCCACCTTGGTCAGGCGTGCTATCGCCATGTCTCGGCTTATGTAATCACCCATTGTCAGTCCTCCCGTTCAGTTCCTCCGCGAGCGCGCGGAAGATCGGGTATGCCTGCTGCGGTACGACCGCATTGCCGAGGGCTCTAATTCGCTCCACCCGGCAGGGAAGCCCATCAACCACTCTACCCACTCCGGGTTCAGCTGCCCAGAGACGTCCGCCCGCAAACTCCTGTGATTCCCGCCGCCGTTTGTTCCCTTCGCGTCTCCCCGGCACGGCGTCGCATACAGCACGCAGCCCCTCAGGTTTTTCCACTCCAGATCGTGCTCCACGCTCCGGCTTCCCATTGGCCCCGTCCCATTGCTGTCCGAGGCCGTTGGAGTCGGATAGATCGTCGATCCCCACAAAAAAGCATCTTGCCCGCCGGTGCCAAGCGCCGACAGCCGCAGCTTCAAAATTAAACACGACGACGCGATAGCCGACGCGCTCCAAATCCTCGACCACCTGCCGGGCGGCAAGCTTGATGATTCCAGGTACGTTCTCACCGACGACGCAATGCGGCCTAAGCTCCCGGATAACGCGGAGCATTTCAGGCCATAAAAACCGCTCGTCTTTCTTCCCGCGCTGCTTTCCGGCCACGGAAAACGGCTGGCAGGGGAATCCTCCGGATATAATGTCAACTGTTCCCAGTCCGGTTTTCTCATAGAAACTCTCCTTCGTCAGGGTACGGATATCCCGCCAGCGCGGGACGTCCGGCCAGTGCTTTTCGAGCACCGCCGTCGGATAATCCGCCATTTCGCATTGCCCGACGGTCGTAAAACCGGCCCACTCGGCCGCAAGATCAAGGCCGCCTATCCCGGAAAAAAGGCTGAGATGGGTAAGCCCCGCCATCCTGCCTCACCTCCTAAAAAATCCGCTCCTGCCCTGCCCAATCTCCGCGGCGCTCCTGCTCCATGCGCTGCCTCTTGTACTCGTTATACTTCTCCCGGTAGCGGTAGCTATCCCCGAAAATCGCCCACGCGGCCCGGACTACGTTGGGCTCATACGGCCGGATCAGCTCCAGATCCGCTGCGGCGCGGGCAGAGATCGCGCAGCCGCAGCACCCGGTGCGCTTGAGGCCATAGACCTCGTAGGCATCCGAGTACCTGAGCCCGTAGTACTCCTTGTACCACGCCTTGTCGGCGTCAGATACGTAAAACAGCGGCCGAAGCCGAAATTTACCGTTTGCCGTCTCCGCAAAGCACATGCTCCCGCTCCCGTCTCCGCGCGGCACGGATCGCATGCCGCCCTCGTCTCGCCGCTCTCCGGTAATTATCATGTCATACTGCTTTTCGATGGCATGTGCCGGTTGCTTCTTGCAGATGTCGCAACACTTGTTGCTCACCTGAAACGGGATCGGATGCTCCCGCACAAAGTCCAGCATGTACTTGCTGCTGTTAATGACGAGTTGGATGTTCGGCCGCGGCTCCCCGGCAGAGTTGCAGCAGCACACAAAATTGATCGTCTGCTCGCAGCCCGGATACCGGGCCTTGAGCTCTGCGCGCTTCGCGGCCTTATCCTCTGCCGCGTTGTACTCATCGTGGATCTCCAGCGGGATCTTCTTTTTCTGGAGGCCTTCCAGCCCGGCCGACATGATCTTGGATACAAACGGCTGGCCGTACTCCCTTGTCGCCAGCACGATATTTTTCCTTGGCCTGACGGTCGTGATCTCCACGCCGTACCGCTCCGCCTGCTCTTTGACATGCCGCCTCGTCGCCGCCATCTCAAGGCCAGTTTCGAAAAAGTAGTAGTGCACCGGCGGCAGGACAAATACCTCGCGCACCTGCTCGATCAGGTGCAGCAGGATATCGCTGTCACTCCCGCCGCTGTAGCTGCACATGGCGTTGGGATGCTCCCGGAGCCGCCGTGCGATGATCCCCTTGATCGCCTCGAACTTCTGCGGGGCTTCAAAGTCCGCATACGGTGGGCGATTGGTGTACACGGAGGACCTGAACTCTCCGCTTTTAGCTTTCCTCATCTTTTCACCTCCACGAGCTTTCCGCCCCTGCAGGCGTACCATGTGTTTGGCTTGATGTTCACGCCGTCGACGATGCCAGCGGCGACGCTCGAGATCTTGCCGCTATCTGCCCGCTCGACGGCGAACAGCGCGCAGCCGAGCGCGCCCATCACTCTGCCGCCAGCATTGGTTGTCGTAGCCACGCCGTCAGCGCCTTCAGCTCTGGCTTCTCCGATCATCCCCGTAGCCACGGCTGAGCCCCACTCTCCCACAGCCTTGGCTTCCCCTTGCGTTCTCGTGGCCAGCGCCACACCAAGATACCCCCTAGCTGTTGCTCTCCCGTTGTCTCCCATGGCGACCGCTACGCCCCCGAAGTCTGATACACTGGCCCATTGGGCGTTTTCCATCACGGCAACAATCCCGGTTTCCCCATTCCTGGCGCAGATGTTTCCCGCGTGAGATTCTTTCCGCTTTTTTCTCCTCCAAAAGTGCATTTTCACGTTGCTTCTCCTCCCTTTTTCTGGTAATATCTTTCCCGCGCCCTGGCGTTGATCTCCTCTCGATGGGCCTCCCTATAGGCCCTCGCTTGCGCCAGCAGGCGCTCCCGGTTTTGCCTGTAATATTCCTTGCGCGCGTCCGGGTTCTCTGCGCGCCATTTCTTGTAGTATTCCCTGATCTCCGCCCTGTGGGCTTTATTGTATTCCCTCGCCTTCGCCCGCGCCCGCTCCCGTGTCGGCCCTCGGCGAGCCGTAATACCACGCCGTGCTGTCCAGTCGGTCCTCTTCCTCCCGCAGCAGCATCCGCTTTGCGGCCGAGAACCGTACCTTATATTTTTCGTCGCCGGTGATCCCACCGGCCAGATAAATTGTCACTGTTACGTCTCCTCCTTGTTGTAGGCCTCCCGAAGCCTGCGGATGATATCCCCGCCGTAGCTGCCCTCGGTCAAGTCGATAAACTCCTCGACCGTCAGCAGCTCGTCTGCCGTCAGCTTGTAGCCGTGGGCGGCGGCAAACTCTGACCGTCCCATTTCGCACGAGCCGGTCAGCCGGTTATGCCAGTCGTAGTAATCTGCTGAGGGATATTGCTTGCCCCACTTGTGCGCCTTGACGAACTCGGCAATTCTCTCCTCCTCCGGCATATCCTCGAGCAGCTTGTCCCGCAGCGCCTCCATTGCCTCGCGTGGCGTTTTCCCGTGGGCGTACACCCCGCCTTGCTTGACGACGTAGCAAGGCTTCGTGGTTAGGTCTTCCAGCAGGACCCTCCCACGGGCAATGTTTCCGTGGACGATGCCGAGCATCGTCGGGATGCCGTCGATCATGTAGACGTCCTTTCCGCAAAACCTGCGGATGCCGTCGCCGAAGCCGGAGCCGCAGCCGTCGCCGAAGCCGTAGCCGGAGCCGAAGCCGCAGCCGTCGCC
>ERZ1026898.178-NODE-178-length-43136-cov-7.471716_pt1 | contig 43136 bp, 52 predicted proteins | sample MGYA00380178_ERZ1026898 | MGnify/ENA primary metagenome ERZ1026898 (study PRJEB33269, sample SAMEA4719814) | human gut metagenome | biome: human-associated habitat; feature: organic feature; material: feces | place: Cameroon | collected 2013-10 ...
CTTATCGTCTTTGAGCATGATACGCTCCTCGGTGATATCATAAAGAGCGGAACTCCCGTCGACGCGATAGTCTCGCGCGAGCTGATAGGCAATATTTTCTATCACGGCGCGCCGCTCCATGACGGAGCCGCAGTTATCCGCGACGGCAGGGTAGTTGCCGCTGGCTGCGTCCTGCCGCTGACTCAGAAAGAGAATCTCGATACCCAGCTCGGAACCCGCCACAGAGCCGCCATAGGTATGAGCGAGCAGGGCGATGCGATGATAGTCGTCACTTCCGAGGAGACCGGAACAATTTCCATCGCCTGCAAGGGTCAGCTTATAAGAAATCTCACCGATTCCGATTTGCGTGAGCACCTTGTGCGCTACCTTTGCGGAACGAATAACGAAGATAAAGCCGCCGTCAAAGGCATACGCAAGCTGTTCGGAGGTTTTAAGAAATGAAAAAGAAAAAAATAAGCCTCAAAAATCTCATATATGATAACAGGTTCGTTTTGGTGCTTTCGATAATCGCCGCGGTTATAATCTGGATTGTCGTCGCCATTCAGGCGAGCCCCGAGGATGACCGAATAATAAAAGATGTGCCCGTTAAAATCGAGATATCAAACAATGTCTCGAATCTCGGACTTCAGATGTTCGGCAACACGGATTTTACGGTCGAAGTCAAGGTTCACGGCAAGCGCTACGAAGTCGCCGAGAGCGTGCTCACAAAAGACGATATCTCCGTTGTTGCCAAGACCAACTATGTCGATTCGACAGGCAGCCAGACCCTGAAACTCGAAGTGACTGCAAAAGATCCGAGCAAGGCGAACTACGAGATAGTTTCGCTCTCTCAGGATTCGATAAATGTGTATTTCGACTACTACAAAGAGGGCGAATACACTCTCCAGCCCGATGTCGTCTATGACGGCGCGTCGTATGTCACAAACGGACTGATAGCAGAAACCCCGGTGCTCTCCGCGAATACCGTGAAGCTCTCGGGCCCTGTGACTGAGATGGCGAAGATAAAGAAAGTTGTCGCGCGCGTGACTCTGAACAAGAAAATCAGTGCGACTACGACGCTCGACGCCGAGATAATCCCGCTGAGCGAATACGGCGGAAAGCTCCAGTATATAACCGTCAACGACGGGCTCGCCGATATCACGATGACTCTTCCGATTTATCAGCGCGCCGAACTGCCGACTACGGTAACTTTCAAGAATGCGCCTGCCGCTTATGCGAGCAACCCGCCCGCATTTACCTGCAGCCCCGCGAGACTCAATTTCACCATGGACGCGACGAAGCTCTCGTCCATAACCGAGCTGTCGGTCGCCGATATCGATTTCTATATGCTCGGCGCGGGCAGGAATGAGATAACCATAGACCTGACAACATTGAGCGGAGTCAAGGTCATGAGCGGGGAGACGAAACTCAAGGTCACGGTCGAGATGAGCGGCGTGACATCACAAAAGAGCTCGGTGAGTGCCAACAATATCTCGTTCATCAATGTCCCCGCCGGATATAAAGCGGTCGTGACTCAGACGCGCATACCGTCCGTTGAAGTCGTCGGCCCGAAAGAGAATCTCGAAAAGATAACTTCTGATCAGCTCTTTGCCGAGGTCGATCTCAGCAGCGCCGACCCCACCCAGTCCCACGGCACGGCATATGCCCGCGCCTATGTCAAGGACAGCAATAATTGCTGGGTGCATAACAGATACACCGTCAGCTACAGACTCGAAAAAGTCCAATAATTAAAAATCGAACCCTCTGCCGAGTGCAGAGGGTATTATAAGACAAATAACAGGCGCAGCAGTATAAAATGTTGTACCTGTTATTGCATAATTTGCTTCTGTGCGGCAGTAAAGCAGAAACAAAACGGTAAACTTGTATTCACGGAATTAAGCCCCGCAAACAGAAAGAAGAAGGGAGGGGCAATATTGCGATATTTTAAGTATAAGAATATAAATAAAAATCTGAACAACGCTCTGAAGGAACAATATAAAACCTTGAACAATTGCGAAAAACGCATTTTTCGAAAAGAGAAGCTGTGGCGAAAAGTCAGTATTGCTGTTTCGACCCTCATTTATATCACTACTGTTGCCGCGGGCTTATGTCTGCTTAGTTTGATTCCAAAACCGAATGGTTGGTTTTGGAACCTTCTTGTCGTTATCGGAAAACTGATTGTCGGTCTTTTTATTTTCGTCATTTGCGGAGTATTAACGTTCGAATTGACTAAAGGATTATGGAAAAAAACTGAGTCTTTTCATATTCCCGCGATGAAAAAAGAAATCTTTTCAAAAGCTTGCAGCCATTTGCGGGATTATTATGGGTTGCAGGAGCCGTATATTATAACCAAGTGCTTTGACGCCACGGATAAAAAGTTTCAAAAGCATGATGTTTGTATTTTTGTTGTTGGCGATGAGCTTCGTATTACCACCGATTTAATTCATGGATTTCTTCACAGAGAAAGAGATTTAGGTTGCTATGCTTTCGCTAAACATGAGATAACATTATCGAAACAGCCGTGTGGGCAACACTTAATGGTAGAAATGAAAGCAGACACAAACACCTTTTTGTTAGGATATCGGGCAAAAGGATTTATTGAAAAGAACTTCATTGAAAAAGAAACTGATTAAGTTCCGACTTTTCAAGTTGATTCAATGGTGCGCTTTTATTGCATAGTTCCGGTATGCAGTGCAATCAAAGGCAAAAGCTAAGCTGCTTTTTTGCAGTTTAGCTTTTACTGTTTTATGAACCCTCTGTCGAGTGCAGAGGATTCATTTTCTGCAATAGTAAAAAGCGGAGCACCGTTTTCAGTGCTCCGCCTTTTGTTATGCTCTTTTCTGAAGCTCACGCTCAAGCCAGATAGAACCGATGTCTATCGCGCTGTAGAGACCTCTGCGCTCCGCCTTCTTGAGGATCCTGTCGCGCGGACGAAGATCTTCGTTTGTGCTGACGAGCTGCACGAGTATTTTATCCGAGAGCTCCGCGCCGTTTACGTCCTTGGTCGAGGTTATCTGCATCATGATGATGCAGGGCTCATCCATATATCCGTAATAAAGCGTGTTGTCTTTTCTGACAAGGGGCTTGCCCTTGTACATGAGAAGCTTCTTGTTCTCCGCCACTCAATGTCACTCCAATCGGGTTATAGTTGCACTTTATTTTTTGATTCCGAGATAATCCTCAACCATGCTCTGCAGCAACTCGTCTCTGTCCAGCTTTCGCACAAGACTGCGGGCATTGTTGTGGGTGGTGATATATGTCGGATCCTCAGAAAGGATGTAGCCAACTATCTGGCTGACCGAATTGTACCCCTTTTCGTTAAGTGCGTTGTAAACCTCGAGGAGTATTTTTTTCATTTCTTCGTCGTTTTCGTTTTTTATTGAGAACTGAATAGTCTCGTCGGCCATGAGTAACCACCTCCATAAAGTTTATTATATACCAAAATCTGCAACAAAACAATGGTATTTTGAAAATTAACTCAAACTCTCAGCGAAACGCCGATCGCGGACAGTCTGCGAAGTATCTCGTCTATCCAGCCCTGAACCTCTTCCATCTCGAGCGTACGGTCGTGCGAGGAGAAGGTGAAGCGGAGCGTGATGCTCTTTGTGCCGAGCAGCTCGTATGTGTCGATGAGCTTAACGCTCTCAAGCTCTTCAATATTCATGCTCTTCCAGTTCTCGGAAAGCTCGTCATATGTGACGCCCTTTCTGAGCACGAGCGAGAGATCATAGTAGGTGGACTGCTTGGTTGAAGGCTCTTTGAATTCGATGTCGTATGCCTTCGCGTCGCTGAACTTGTCTATATCCATCTCGATGCAGACTGCCGAACCGGTCTTGTCGAGCTTGGATGCGTTCTGCGGATGAAGCGCGCAGACAAAACCGACTTCATTGCCGTCTGCGAGAACGGCGGCGGTGTTCTTCGGATGCTGCCATGCGTGGACGGGAGCTATCTTTGCGAACTTCGGCGCGCAGTGCTTGATCTGCTCGAAGATGCAGTTGACAACTTCAATAGCCTTGTAGTAGAGGTCGCGCTCGCTCTGCGACTTCGAGAAGAGCACAACGCCGAGATGGCGGCGCTCGTTGCAGTAACCGTTTTCGAGGGTGCCCTCAATAACTCTGCCTATCTCGAATATGCCGTAGCTGTCCGCGAAGTCCTTGTTCTCATATGCCGCGACGAGCAGGGTGGGGAGCATGGAGTCACGCAGAACGCCGTTGTCGGAGTTCTCGATGTTGAGTATCTTGACATTGTCCTCAACCTCGATGCCGAGCTTCTTGTATTTCTTCTTGTCGCACCAGATGTAGGAGTGAACCTCGTGCATGGAGTATTTCTTGACGAGGATATCCTTTATCTCGTCGCCGACAAGTCTCTCGGGCGCGCTGTGAACGGGCTTGAGGGGGCTGCGGGTCGTGGTGATTTCAAAGTTGTCGTAGCCGTAGATTCTCGTTATTTCTTCGATGATGTCTGCCTTTATCGTGACATCTTTCGTGGCTCTCCAGGAGGGGACGGTGACGGTGAAAACGCCGTCTTTTTCGTCAACGCCGAAGCCGAGCAGGGTCAGCGTATGAATAATGCGCTCGTTGCTTATCTCGATTCCGGTGTATCTGTCAACATAAGCCTTGTCGAACGTGAGCGTTATCTGCGGATATTTCTTTGCGTATTCGTCGGTCAGCTTCGAGTCGATAACTGCGCCGCTGTCGATATCCTTGACGAGCTTGACAAAGCGCTTTATGGCGACGAGAGTCAGCTCGGGGTCGAGCATCTTCTCGTATCTTGCGCTCGCGTCGGTACGCAGACCGAGGCGTGATGACGACTTTCTGACGCAGATTCCGTCGAAGTTAGCGGATTCAAGCACAACGCTCGAGGTGTCGCCGACTATCTCGGAGTCGAGACCGCCCATGATACCGGCTATAGCGACCGGCTCGTCGTGGTTGTAGATGAGCAGGGTGTTGGTGTCCGCCTTTCTCGTCGTGCCGTCGAGGGTGGTGAAGTCAATCTCCTCTTTGGGCATGTCGACCTTGATGTGGTCAATTTTTGTCGCGTCGAATGCGTGAGTCGGCTGACCGATCTCGAGCATGATGTAGTTCGTGAGGTCTGCGAGCAGATTTATCGGTCTCATGCCGCAGTAGAACAGTCTGATTCTTATCTCCATCGGGCTGACATGCTTCGTGATGTTAGCCATTCTGAGGCAGGAGTATCTGAAAACGTGCTCGGTGTCGCCGATAGTTACGGGAACAACATTCTCGCTGTCGCTGTCGAGGTCGGCGAGGTCGAGCGGCTTTAATTCGCGGCCGGTGAGGGCTGCGAATTCGCGCGCTATTCCGTAATGACCCCAGAGGTCGGGGCGGTTCGTGAGCGACTTGTTGTCAACCTCAAAGACGATATCGTCTATCGGGAACAGCTCTTTTATGTCGGTACCGTTCTTGTATGAAGGGTCGAGCTCCATTATGCCGGAGTTCTCGTCGCTGATGCCGAGCTCTTTCTCGGAGCAGCACATACCCTCGGATTCATATCCCGCGACCATCGCCTTGCCGATTTCGCCTGCGACAACTCTGCCGCCGGCAGTGGCGAAAGCAACCTTCTGACCAATTCTGACGTTCGGCGCACCGCATACGCAGTTTACTGTTTTGTCGCCGATATCAACTGTGAGCAGGTGAAGCTTCTTTGACTCGGGATGATTTTCGAGCGTCTTTATCTCGCCGACAACGACTTTCTGAACGTCGCGGCCCATATAATATATGTCCTCAACCTCAGCCGTGGCGAGGGTGAACTTGTTGATGAGTCCTTTTATATCGCATCCGTCAAGGTCAACATAGTCCTTGATCCAGTTTATTGAAACAAGCATGACTTTAAGCCTCCTCTTTCTTCGTGTCGTCGGGCACGGTGAACGATGAACTGGTGAACTGTGAGAGCGACTTGAGATTGCAGCTGTTGAACACTCGGATGTCCTTGACTCCGTATTTCATCATCGCAAGACGCGTCAGTCCAAGACCGAAAGCGAAGCCCGAATACTTCTCGGGATCGATACCGCCCGCCTTGAGGACGTTCGGGTGTATCATGCCGCAGGGGCAAAGCTCAAGCCAGCCGGAATCCTTGCAGGAGGAGCAGCCTTCGCCGCCGCAGATAAGGCACTGGATATCAAGCTCGAAGCCGGGCTCAACGAACGGGAAGAAGCCGGGGCGCAGGCGCACCGTGACATCCTTCTGGAAAACTTCGGAGAGCATCGTCTTCATGAAATAGATAAGGTTCGAAATGGATATGTCCTTGTCGACCATCATGCCTTCCATCTGGAAGAAGGTGTTCTCGTGGCAGGCGTCAATCTTCTCGTTTCTGAAGCAGCGTCCGGGGAAGATTGCGCGCAGCGGAATACCCTTTTCAAGGTCGGCGGCGTATTTGCGAAGAATCGTGTTCTGCGCCGCAGAGGTGTGGGTCTTGAGCAGCTGACCGTTGCTCAGGTAATATGTGTCCTGCATGTCGCGCGCGGGATGATGCTTGGGAATGTTGAGCGCCTCGAAGCAGTTATAGTCGTCTGTGACCTCGGAATAGTCCTCAATGGAGAAGCCCATGTTGAGGAATATCTCGTCAACCTCGCGCTGAACGAGCGTTATCGGGCTGTAAGAGCCGGGGTTCGTGTCGCAGGGGAAAGACTCGTCGTAGACCTCGGCGCTTTCAATGAGACGCTGTTCTTCAAGAGCCTTGAGCTCCTGGAGACGCTCCTGCATGGAGGTCTCGATGAACTGTTTTATCGTGTTTATCTTCTGACCTGCCTCTTTTTTCTGATCGTTGGGCAGGGCGCGAAGCTCGCTCATGAGATTTGCGATGTGACCCTTTTTGCCGAGGAACTCTATCCTCAGCTCCTCAAGCTCAGAGACCTTGCCCGCCTCGGCGGATTTCTTTTTGAATAATTCTTTGAGCTTTTCGGCGTTTTCGTTCATACTTCTCATCCTTTCAAAAAGCATAATTTACATCTTTTCTGCCGGCAGGGGAGGCAAAATAAAAAATCCTCCGTCCCACTGAGGGACGAAGGAAACTTCGCGGTACCACCCTGCATTCGCGTCCATAGGACGCCTCAGCCTGTTCCGCTCGATGGCGGACAGCACCGTGTAACGGCGGTGAACCGTCTCAGCCTACAACATAAAGCTTCAGCCGAGCCGCTCCGGAGTGAACTTCGGCGTGCTCTGACACGGGATCATTCCAGCCAAGTGACCCCTCTCTGCGGTGTTCGCCGCGCGCCTACTCTCTCCATCTGTGCGTTGTTTTTATATCCTGTTTATCATAGCACATTATTTTTGTTCTTGCAAGTGCCGTGTGAAAAAATTTTATTTGTTGTCATATTCGTCAAGAAAGCTGTGCTTTATTCCGTCCTTTTTGTAGGCGAGAACCGTGTCAATATTGACATTTTCCACGCTGCTGAATATGCATTTCTCAACATCGGGATTGCTTTTTTTCAGCTCGCGTATCAGCTCTTTCGTCTCCTGACGCTTTGAGTGATTCTGCCCGTCGTTGCAGGTCGTGCAGGTGTCGGTGAACTTGCAGGCGCACTGGATGAAGTGAAGCCCGTTGTAGTCGCGCCACGCCTTTATGTCGTCCTCGCGCACGAGGTAGAGCGGGCGAATCAGCTCCATGCCCGGATAGTTCGTGCTGTGGAGCTTGGGCATCATCGTCTGTATCTGCGCCCCGTGGAGCATTCCCATGAGTATCGTCTCGATAACATCGTCGTAGTGGTGACCGAGCGCTATCTTGTTGCAGCCCAGTTCCTGCGCGAATTTATAAAGATATCCGCGGCGCATCCTCGCGCAGAGATAGCACGGCGATTTTTTGACATTGTAGACGGATTTGAATATGTCCGACTCAAATATGTTTATCGGGATGTTCAGCGCCCGCGCGTTGTCCTCGATTATCTTGCGGTTCTCGGGGTTGTATCCGGGATCCATGACGAGATATTTGACCTCGAAATTCACTTTGCTGTATCTTTTAAGCTCCTGAAAGAGCTTCGCCATGAGCATCGAGTCCTTGCCGCCGGATATGCATACCGCGACCCGGTCGCCCTCGTTGACGAGTTTATATATCTTGAGTGCCTTGGTGAACGGACTCATTATCGAAACGCGGAACTTCTTTCGCAGGCTCTGCTCAACCTTTTGGCACAGCTCGCTGTCCTGTCGGTTCTGCATCTCATAGCGCATCCATGTGAGATAACCGCCCTCGAGGCTGTACGCCTCGTAGCCCTGCTCGCACAGCCTGTCCGCAATGTCTATGCTGAAAACTCCGTGCGCGCAGTAGATTATTATTTTTTTCTCTCTGTCCGCGGGCGGATTGTTCTCAAGCTCGTCGGCGGTTGTGTGCACCGAGCCGGGGATGAAACCATACGCCCTGTCCGTCTCGCTTCTTATGTCATAGACGGTGTATTCCCCGCCGTTGAGTTTCTTCAGCTGTTCTGCCGATATTTCCATTGCCTGCGCTCCAATGCTGCATTTTTGCCGTAAACGGTATTGCTATTATACCGCGAAACATGGCGGTTTGTCTATAATAAGAAATGCCTGATTTCATGAAGAAACTACAAAAAATATCGTGCCTTTTGATTTGCTGCGGCAAATGCAAATATGGACTGGTGAATCCTTGAATATGTAATGCTTGGACTCGTTGGAGTGTTGCCATTTTGTGAGCACATCCGGTACTTAGACTGTAATATACGCAAATCCGATTACCGATTCTGTTGATTTGCTTCTGATTATGTGATATTATTAAGCCATCGAATTCGATATACAACTATTTTACAATCAGGAGGAAAACTTATGTTTATGGAAGAACGTCATCAGGAAATATCGGATATAATAAAGGTCAATGGAAAAATCACAATTGCGGAAATTGCCGATAAATACGGTATATCAGATGAATCTGCTCGCAGAGACCTGCGGATGCTCGAACAGAAAGGAATCTGTCAAAGAACACACGGAGGTGCGATTGCCCCCCGTCAGGTGAGTGTAAGACCGCCTGTAAATAGAGATTTTGAGAATATGACCGTATATGACAATTACAGAGAGATATCCCGTGCGGCGGTCAAGAAAATCAATGAAAACGATATCGTATATCTTACAAGCGGATCTTTCGGATATATTATGGTTTCGCTTTTGCCCCATGATATTCATTTCACCGTTGTCGTCAATTCTGTTGATATCGCAAAAGAACTGAGAGACTTTGAAAATATTGATGTTTATGTTACAGGTGGAAAAATGCGTCAGAGCGGTTCCTTGGTTGATTCGCTTGCTAATGAATTTGTAAGCCGTCTGCATTTTGATATTTGCTTTATTACAGGTTCGGGACTTTCGGCTGATTTCGGTCTTTCAAACGGTACGGATGAAACTGCAACATTTCAGCGCACAATTATTGGTAACAGCCGCAAATGCTGCCTTTTGATGCCGGGTGCAAAAATAGGCGTGAACTCTTTTATAAAAGTTTGCGATATAGGCGAGTTTGATTCAATTATCACGGATTGGAATTGCCCCGAAGAAGAACTTGCCGCCATTGAAGAGACCGGTGCGGAAATTACCTTAGTTGAGGAATTGAAATGAACCGTGAACAAAGACTTCGTAATTTGATTTATGATAAGTATTCAAGTTTACGGCAATTTGCCATAGAAGCGGATATACCGTATAGCACACTTATGACATTATTGTCAAGGGATATCGGCGGTGCTTCATTTGATACTGTTGTTAAAATTTGTAAAGTGCTTGATGTGGCTCCCGATGAGTTTTATTCGGGTGGTAATAATTGATTTTGTTCCAATATATTTGAAGTAGATAGAGAAAAAGCTCGTAATCTCAACGATTACGAGCTTTTAAATGGTCGGAGTGACGGGATTCGAACCCATGGCCTCTTGGTCCCGAAGCAAGCCAATATGGTGTATATTTGAATTTTTGGGGCAAAAACCACTATATATTGTGGTTGCGCTTGATACAAACGGCATAAAAAAGTAGGCTTGAAGCAGGCGTTACTACGGGGTTACTACGGATTTTTAAGATATTTTCGACATCTCTTTTTGCAGCGTTTCGTCCGATACAAGGGCATAATATTTCAGCGTTGTGCTGTATTCCTCATGGCCTAAAATCATCTGTGTGGCTTCGGGTGTTACGCCGTTTTCGACCATCATCGTGGCGCAAGTCTTGCGGCAACTGTGCGGCGATAGCCGTCGTACTCCGATGGCGTCAAGCGCATCATAATACTTTTTGCGCATATAGCACGAACTATAACCGGTGCCGTCATCCTTACATATGAGCTTTTGTCCTCCAACATTTAATCTTCTCTCAATATAAGGCTTTATGATCGGCAATACGGGGACATGGCGGTTTTCTCCGGCTTCGGTCTTCAGACCGCCAATAAGTATTTGCTCGTCGATGATGTAGTCATCCGGAGTTAAGGCGAGCAGTTCGGAGATGCGGAAACCGGTGTAGATCAGTATGAGTATAACATCCGCATACGGGACACGGTTTTCCGCAGCCTTCTTTATCTTCTCGACTTCTTCTGCGTTAAACGGGTGTATCTCGTTTTTCTTTTTCTTCGGCAATTTTACAAATTTGGAATAGTCTTTATGGCAGATATCACGCTCCAATGCGAGCGCGTAGAGCCGAGAAAAGGAACTTTTAATGTACGACAAAGACGTGCCGCTTTGCTCAAGGTGTGCGTCAATGCAGCTCTGCATATCCTCTGTTCTTAGTTCACGCATTTTGATAGCCTTTACATCTTCGGGAATCTTTTTCCAGGCGGCGTTGTAGCAATCTCGAGACTGTTTGGATATGTTTTTATACTCCGGGCGTGATAGCCATATCGTATGCAAATCATCAACGGTCATGTTTATCTCTGTGACCGGGTGTTCGATGTATTGCGCCAGAGCAGCTTTTGCCTCTTTGCTCGATGCGTAGTGCCCGAGGATTTCCTGCTTTTTAATCATCTTGCCCTGCTCGTCCAGGCTATAACTTGCCGGCAACGCGACGACCCAGGGACGCCGCTTGATATCCTTGCGTTTGTATACGCTGCCTTCACCGTTTTCACGCTTTGCCATTAAAAAATCCGCTCCTTTTTGCTTGTGTTTCCTCAGAGCGGGTGATATAATAATTATATCAATCCACTCTATACGCATGGTGTGTGTTGATGCCTGAGCCCTCGGTGCTGGAACACCGGGGGTTCTTTTTTATTTAATCGTCGTCATCTTCAAAGTCAACATCACTGCGATAATCATCGGTGTATGTCTCATCGGAGGACTGAGACTGACGGAATTCCGTTGCCATCATGGTCTTGTTAAATTCCGCTGTCGGATCTATCTCATTGACTATAGACTCAAGCTCGTCCACAGAGGAATAGAAGAACTCTTTTCGGCGGTTGACCTTGTTCACTCGCTGCGCATCAAGGCGGTCGTGTAGGGCACCTTCGAGAGCCACGGCGTTATCAGAAAATATAAAGCTGTGAACATCAAACTTAAACGGTACGCTCGCGCTGCCAAGCTCGTCAATGCGATCTTGCGGATAGAGTCTGCGGGTCATACCGATTTTGAACACTTTATCGCCGAACGAACCAAGATTACTGATTATGTAAATGTTTCCGGCAGTGCCATTCTGAAGCTTGACTATGCTGTCCTTCTTGACTGCGACATCGGAAAGCTGGGACTCGAGTTCGAGGATTCGCGCCTGAAGCAGATTGACCTCTTCGCTGTTGGCTGCGGCGAGCTTATCCTTGAGCGACTGGATTTCGTTGTTATATTTTGTTTCTTCTGCTTCAATCTTTTTCTTTTCTTCGGCGAGAGCTTTACGATCTTCGGCTTCCTGACGCATTTGCTCTCTGATTGCGAGTTGTTCTTGGCGAGCCTGTTCTTTTTTGACATAGTAGTTGTACTCTATCTTTACGGCATTGATAAATAGGTATTCTATTTCGCCGACGAACTTCTTCAGCGTGCCGGCTATATTCTGATTGCCTTCCTCGGCAATGGCAAGATATTTAGCGGTTACCTTCTTTACATCTTCGATACCCTGGTCGAGCTTTTCATATTTCAGGCTCAAGAGGATATTCTGAAGCTCAGCACGAAGAGCAATAACCATGAGTCTGTAGATAGTCTGGTTGGTCTTTGTAGTGTATCTCGCAGCGTATGTCTGCATGACCTGTTCAATCTGCTTATCATTTGCTCGGAAAGCCTTGCGGAGATCCTTGACATCAAAGCAGTGCAGCTTGAGGGTGACGGTCGGAAGCAAGTCATCGAGTTCGAGCAGATCAGACGCGAGAGGATTAATATCCGCGCCGTTGCCGAATTCCTTGACAGTGTAGTTGATGCTTCTGTAAAGTTCGTTGATTCGGTTAAGTTTATTCTGCGCTGTTTTTAAACGCTTCTCGGCTTTCTCACTAAGCTCTGTTTGTTCGAGTATAGAGTCCCGGAGTTTCTCAATGGTCTGGTTATAACTCTCAATTAGCTTTTGCAATGTATCCGTAGCGGCTTTTGTCTCATCGTAGGTGGTAAATCCGAGCTCTTCCTGGTGCCTTTTGAGTGCGACAAGTTCAGTGGTATTATTTACTACACTGTTATTTAAACACTGGATTTCATAGTCTTTGTCATTAATAGTTTTGTTAAGTTCCTTTGTTCGCTTAGACAACAGCACGGTAAGGATGATACCGCCTATACCGGATACAACAGCGACTATACCGCCGGAAGGCAGTGTAACGAATCCCGTTAGAATCGACATCGCAGAAACTATGTACAAACCTATCTGTAAATTCTTCTCTTTCAAACCTTAAACCACCCTTACTATTAGTTTTTAATTATCTCTCTCACGAGGAGATAAGGAACGCCGATGATGTGATACTGCTCGAGATTTGCGCCTGTCAACTCTTTGGGTGGGTAGGAAGGATTAAGCGGACTGAGCCTCACCATATCGTCAAAAATTTCGACACGCTTAAGCGTCGCGCATTCTCCATCATATATAACGGCTCCGACATCTCCGCTGCGCTCGACAAAGGTTTGCCGAAGAATGAGAACTTTATCGTCAGTGTGGTAAGTCGGGTACATTGAATCACCGTGTACCTTTAGAACAAAAAAGTCGGATTTGCTTCGTCCCTTGAGAAAAGAGCGCGGGACATCTATGGTTTCGCCGCTCCAATCCTCGACTGCAATTTCTTCATATCCGGCGGCAATATTGCCTATTACCGGGAACGTAACAACATCTTCGGTCACATTCGGAGAAACGAGGTTTAGCGGCTTCATGGGAACATCTGCACCCATTAACCACGGAATAGATACATTTAAAATTTTTGATATTTCTTCAGTTCTTCTTTGTTTTGGTGCATAGATTCCTTTTTTATAATTGCTTATTGTAGCGTCAGCGACATTCAACGCTCTCGCAAGTTCCGCTGCGGTCATATTTCTGCGTTCTAAGGCTTCATTTAATCTTTCTGCAAAGCTTGGCATATTGATCACCTCGCCTATACAATATCACAAAGCCAACGAAAACGCAAGTAAAAATGAAAAAAACTTTTGAAAACTTGTGAAAAAGTATTGACTTGTGAAAACGCAAGTGATATAATCAAACCAAAAGGAGGTGAAAGCGATAATGTATGATTACTCAAATTTGCTCGGCGCAATGAGGCAAAGAGGCATAACCCAAAAAAGCCTTGCAAAAAGCGTCGGAAAAAGCGAAGCGACGATTAACCGCAAGCTCTGCGGTGCAAGGGAGTTCACGCAAAGCGAAATGTTCAAAATACTTGAGATTATAGGTGAGCCGGTCGAAAGAGTCTCCTTTTATTTTTTTTACTCATCGACTTGTGAAAACGCAAGTTATAGCTAACCGAAGAAAGGAGCTGAAAAAAAAGAAAGAGAGGTGGGAATATGAAAATTTATGCCGTAATAATTACATTACTTTGTATCGGCATGTTCGTCGGCTATATCAAATACAAGATAAGCACGCAGGCGCTGTCGTATTATTTGACGACAAAAAGCACCGCTCCAACCTATGACGAGCTGACGCGGTGTGCTGAGTGGGTGATAAAAAATTGGTTCAGGAAATAATTGAAAACTGCGATTTTATCAGATTGGTGACAACATTTGAAGCTATCTGAACCAATGCGGAAAGCGAGGCGGAACCGATTTGCCCGGCAATGTTTTTGACATTTGTCCAGACCTCATTCTTACGGACATTTGCGATAAACTCATGTCCAAGCGGTGTGAGATCCTTGATGAGACAGTCACCCGTCATTGTCCACATCTCCACATCGAGTAGGTTTGACCATTGACATTGACGAACATGGTAAAGAATTTCATCATGCTGATACTTGCTCTCCAACCCAAACATGTTGTCATCAGTGAGGCGAAGCATTTGGTTAAATGAGGTATTTTCTTCGACCACAAAGAGAATATCCCTGATACAGTCCGGATTCAATTTCACATTATTCACCCCCTCTCAAGGGAGTATATCACGCGAAAAGAAATAAATCAAGAAGGGAGGAAAAGAGATGGACAACCCGCTGTTATTCAAAATATGTTTCGCTGTGGTAACCGGTAGCTTGGTCTTTGAAATCATTGCGCTGTGTGCAACTGCGAAAGCCAAAAGAAGAAAGAATGGTAATAATGCCACCCACAATGGTGATAAGCAATCCCAATTTTTGGGCGGAATCCCAGAATGCAGCCCTTTTCTTGTGGCGCTTGCTGTTTGGGTGATCGTGGTTTGCGTTGTCATCATCGGCATCGTTGGTGGATGACGATTTATTTGCAAGAAAATGTGCTGTTGGCTGCTTGTGAGGAACATCGGCACTCTGTACGACGCAGGGTTCGGATAAAAATGGAATTGCGCCAGTCGCTATTTCCTTCAAAAAGTCCTCCGCCTCCGGTTCGGTAAGGCTCGATGAGGTAATTGAAACATAACACGCATACGAAGAGCCGTGTAGATTGTGCTCGTCAATGGATAGATAAAAGTAAGCATTCTCTTCGATGCTGTTGTTGTAAAGAAAAGTTATGGAACTGAATGCGGTGCTGTCGGAAAAATGTTTTTTAAACTCGTCGAAAGTGTATTTGACTTCATCACATATGCCGCGGCATACAACAATCACCGACCGATAATCTTTAGTCATCGGAATCAATGTTGTGTATTCGTTCTCAATGATTTTGAAGAGTTTCAACAAAGAAAACTTTTCGACTTTCCAAGAAGCGGAAACCGAGAGATTAACATCTTGTGTTTTGGAAATTCGCATAGCGCGCCTCTGTAATTTTTTATTATTAATTATAAACGATATATTGTAAAAAGTCAAATAAACCAAATCAATATGTTGTGGAAAGGAGCTCAATGAATATCGCTCAATTTTTGCGCCAATGCCGTAAAGAATCCGGTTTGTCGCTAAAGCAGTTGGAAATAAAAAGCGGCGTGCCGGCATCGACGATTTCTTTTTACGAGCTGGGACGGGTAGAACCCACCGTGTATCGAATGGACGCGCTATTAAAGGCGCTCGACCAATCGGTCATACTCGGAAAAGATTCAACTTTATTTAAATGAAAGGAGGAAAACACCATGCGTAAAAAAATGGCACTTATGTCAGTCGACGAGGCGTCAATGTACCTGAGAGAGGTTATCTACATACCGCCGCATCAGATCCGTCTGCTCGCGAGGGAGGGAAAATGCACCTTCTGTATCGCGATCAAAAATCCGAGCGGGTCGTACTCGTACTACATTAGGCTTGACCGGCTTGAGCAGTTCAAGCGCGGAAACATCGGTCTGATGGTGAGCTAAGGGCAAAAACAGAAAGGAGACATCAAAATGACAAAAGGATTTTTAACAATTGCCGCAGTGCTGGCGCTTGTCCTGCTTTTCGCGGCGGCAGCGGTTCCGGAGACAGAACCGATTACCGCGCCTGAATCGACGGTATCGGCGCAGATACCCACAGCACGCTACCGGTTGACCGCAGACGAGCGAGAGCTTATATGCGAGGTTGTTATGGCTGAATCGGGAATCGAGCCGTTTGATGGCAAAATGGCGGTCTCACAGTGCATTTTAAATGCGTGTGAAAAGACCGGCAAACGCCCCGCGGAGATAGTTGAGGAGCATGGTTACACCGACCGCAGGGTAGAACCGAATGCAGAGACGAGGGAAGCCGTCTCCGCAGTCTTTGATGCCGGCGAGACAGTGACAGACGCGAACATTCTTTATTTTTATGCGCCTGAGCTTGTAAGCAGCGAATGGCATGAAGCTCAAACATATGTAATGACCGTTGGCGGCCATAGGTTTTTTGAGGTACCCGAATGAAAAAAATTGAATGGAAAGATACCCGGCTTAGTTTTTCTGTTGATTATGATTATTCTCTCTTTGTCCGCAATCGCTGTGTATTCTTTTGGGGCGTGGGTACAAAGTGGCGTAAAATTGTGAACTACGCTTTTAAGTTCACGAGGCAAAACAACATTTGTGTTGTTTATCTCTACGGTGAGCCACGAGGCAAGCCTGATACTTTCAAAAATTATATCAAAAGTTTAAGCGGCAACATAATCGTGATTAATTTTAAAACTTCCTGCGCAGACCTTGAAGCTATCGGCAGATATGAAGAGTGGTCAGGAATGAAAAAGACAATGGGATTAATCGACAGGTCAGGAAATTTAGTCAACTCATACTTTAGTGAGCGCCAAAAAATAATGAGAGCTATCGCTAACGGAATTTTACCTGAAACAGATGTCATGTATCAGAATTATCTTAACGATGACAAAGTCCAAAGCGAATATACGGAGGCTAAAAAAAGACTTGAGAAATTGCAATTTGAGGCTGCTCGCTGTATTTCCAACTGTGTTGACTTAGAAACGATTAACCCTTGTGAGAGTGGAATACTCGAAACAATTCGGCGTATTTTTCCCTTTGGCGTTGAAGCCGACACAACGGACCTCAACTGCGTTAAGGTTGCAAAAGCCAATAGATATATTGCGCAAGCCCGGCAAGGCATTGACAACGCAATGGGAATAAATTTCAGCAACTCGGAACAGTTAAGATTTTTCAGCACTCGCGGTGCGTCTGAGATGCTGAGTTATATTAGCCGCTTGTGCGACAGCAAGCTTGAAGTAGACGGTACGTTCACCTTATGCGAATTATGGTTTGCGATTGAACAGCCGCCATATGGCGCATATAAATGCAATTGGTATTATTACATTTTCGCGTTCGCTTTAAATCCGTATTTTGCAAATCCTTATTCGGTGCTTTTCGGTTTTATTCCCAATCCTGCCGAAACGGTTAACTTTGCATTTTTCATCAAAGGTAATTCGGGCAGAATTTTCTTGCAGTCTAAAACGACCGTCTTTCTCAAGGATGCAGTGTGTAGGCTTTTTGATTTGCCTAACCAAAAATATATTCACGATGCGTTGTTATATGCTCGCCAATGGTGCGAAGACAATGCAAGAACGCCGCTATCATGGATCGACAATAGGTTTTTAGAGCTACTTGATTTCGATTGCGAGAAATGGTGCTATCGCCATGCAGCGGACAGCTTGCTTTCGTGGATAAGCGAAAACGAATCTGAACTGTACGACAAAATCCACAACATAAACTTCGACTATGATGACCAGCTCATAAAGCAAGGCTATGATACAGAGAGAGTCAGACTGTGGCGCAAGTGGTCATATGTAAAAGGTGGCGCGGTCGGTTGGCTTCACGGAGCCGAGGAATTTCACAGGAGGTGTATTACTTACATGAACAAAGAAAACATTTGCCGCGAGTGTGGTAGACCAATTGAAAAATATAGCACCTATTACAGAGAAGCGTTGAGTTCTGTTAAAGGCGATTGCGCTGTTCATCATAACGAAATTGTCTTTACTGCAAAACAGACAATTGGACTCAACAAAAAATTTCTCGGACGTTATCAGAATGAATATTTTTGCATTCCTTGCCTATGCGAAGTGCTCGACAGCGATGCCGAAAGGCTGTACGAAGAGATGAACACATTTAGAGAGCAGGGATGCACATTGTTTGAGTAGTGGGTAGGAGGCATAACAAAATGGCACTGAAATTTGCAATCCAGACGGTGTTTGAAATCGCCGTCGTCGTACTTATCATCTATGGCTTTTGGCATGAGGACAAGCTCATAGCTTTTGAGGACGACCTCAAAGCAAAAATTTTAAACAGAAAGGAGACAAAACGCAATGGGAAATCAGACGACTAAAAGCCCGTTCGATGTGCAGATCCTTGCTGCCAGGCTAAAAGACCTGATGCGCGAAAGCGTGCCGAAAGTCACGCAGAAAGACCTTGCAGCGACGCTCGGCACTGCGCCTAACATGGTATCGGCATATATGCGCGGCAAGAGCTGTCCGTCGCTGCCGATGGCGGTGAACATAGCGCAGTATTTTGATGTGTCAATTGATTATCTCGCCGGCTTGACCGACCAGCGGCGGCAGCAAGTAATCGTGTCAGCACCGGCACCGGCGCCGAAGCGCGGACGAGACCCGTGGCGCAAAATGGCGATTTGCAACAGCTGTGACTGGCGCAGACGCATGGCAGCGCCGTGCGGCGACTGGGACGGCACGGCATGTATGTACACCCACGAGACCGGGATTTTTCGCGAATCGCCGCCGACAGACGATTACTGCGCATATTATAAAAGCCGCCAACGCTGAGTGGGCAGCGAAGACGGCAAAGGTAAAACCTCAACATCATGATAACACGAAGGGAGACTAATGTCAAATGAAGATAAACAGCCTTGAACTCGAGAATGTAAAGCGTATTAAGGCGGTCAAAATCGAGCCCACCGAAAACGGTCTGACCGTGATAGGCGGGCGTAACGGTCAGGGTAAGACCTCTGTGCTCGACAGCATTGCATGGGCGCTTGGGGGCGATAGATTTCGTCCGTCAGAGCCACAGCGTGAGGGTTCTGTACTGCCGCCCAATCTCAAAATCACAATGGACAGCGGCATCATAGTGGAGCGCACCGGAAAGAACAGCACCTTGAAGGTCACAGACCCTACCGGCAGAAAAGGCGGTCAGCAGCTTATAAACGAGTTTATTTCTCAGCTTGCGCTTGATTTGCCGAGGTTCATGACCGCATCAAACAAGGAAAAAGCCAACACACTTTTGCGCATAATCGGCGTTGGAGACAGGCTCGCACAGCTTGAGCACGACGAGACGGAGCTCTACAACAAGCGCCACATGATTGGACAGATAGCCGATCAGAAACTCAAGTATGCCAGAGAGATGACGGAGTATCCGGATGTACCGGAGCAGCTGATTTCCGCATCCGAGCTTATCAAACAGCAGCAAGGTATTATGGCGCATAACGCCGAGAATAAGCGTAAGCGTGACCGAGCCGCTGAGATACAGCATCACTATGACGCCGTCAACAGCAAAATAAACGGAATCCAGGCTGAGCTTCAACGTCTTATGACGGAGCAGCAGAGCCTTATGGATGACCTCAGAATCGCGCACATGGAGACGGAGCACCTCGAGGATCTGAGCACCGCCGAGCTTGAAGAGGACATTGAAAATGTTGAGAAAATCAACATTAAAATCCGTGCCAACCTTGAAAAAGAGAAAGCGGAAGAGGATGCGAAAGCGTATCAGACTCAGTACAGCCAGCTGACGAACGAGCTTGAAGATGTCAGGCAAAAGAAAACCGACTTGCTCAAGTCCGCACAGCTTCCGTTGCCGGGGCTGTCGGTCAAGGATGGCGAGCTGACATACAACGGCTTCAAGTGGGACAATATGTCCGGAGCGGATCAGCTCAAGGTTTCCACGGCCATCGTGCGCAAGCTCAACCCCAGTTGCGGGTTTGTGTTGCTTGATAAGCTCGAGCAGATGGATCTTGACACTCTTGCTGAGTTCGGCAAATGGCTTGAGTCTGAGGGGCTGCAGGCGATAGCAACGAGGGTCAGCACCGGCGATGAATGCAGTGTCCTTATAGAGGACGGATATGTGGTGAACGAACCGACGGAGACTAAAAAAGCATGGAAGGCAGGACAGTTTTAATGAACATAACATCAGGAATAATCGAAGATGCACAGCGGGTCATAGTTTACGGTCCGGAGGGAATCGGCAAATCAACCTTTGCTTCCAAGTTCCCGGGCGCGATTTTCATCGACACGGAAGGCAGCACAAAGAGGTTGAACGTTAAGCGTTTTGACAAACCGAGCAGTTGGACGATGCTTCTCGAAGAGGTCAAATATGTTCGCGATCACCCCGAACTGTGTATGACGCTTGTCATCGACACAGCGGACTGGGCAGAGCAGCTTGCAAGTAATCATATATGTTCCGTAAATCACAAACAGAGCATTGAGGACTTCGGATACGGCAAGGGCTATACAAAGCTCTACGAAGAGTTCGGCAGGCTTCTTGACCTGCTCAATGAGGTTATATCAAAAGGTATTAACGTCGTGCTGACCGCTCACGCCAAAATGCGTAAGTTTGAGCAGCCGGACGAGCTCGGCGCATACGACCGCTGGGAGATGAAACTTTCAAAAAATGTCGCGCCGATCGTAAAAGAATGGGCAGACACGGTTCTCTTCGTCAACTATAAGACGTTCGTGATAAAGAACGAGAAGACCGACAGCAGAAAGGCACAGGGCGGCAGAAGGGTAATGTATACCAATCATCATCCCTGCTGGGATGCGAAGAACAGATACGGGCTGCCGGACGAGGTCGATTTCGATTTCAGCGTCATCGCACCGTTTATTCCGTCTTCCGGTGCATATGTCGCAGCGGCGCCGGAAGATAAGCCGCAGACGAATGCGCTGCCCGACCCGCCGAAAAAAAGCATAGAGGAGCTCAAGGCAAAAATCGACGAGTTTACCGCCGATGCCGATGAGCCTTCCCCGAACACAGAGAACACTGAACCGAGTTCTGGCTTGCCGGCAGCGCTGCGTGAACTCATGACGGCGAACAACGTTACCGAAGATGAGCTTAGAAGTGCGGTAGCGTGGAAAGGTTACTTCACTGCCGACACGCCGATTCTCAATTATGGCGAAGCTTTCATTAACGGCTGCCTTATCGGCGCATGGGAGCAGGTCTACGATATCATCGTCAATCATATAAGAAAATTTTAAATAAAAAGGAGTATTAACTATGAACGAAAACTACAATACCAACAGAAACGACGCCCTCGACTGGGACAGTGTAATCGAAGCCGAAAACGAATTTGTACTTCTGCCGGAGGGCGAGTACGAGTTCACGGTCAAAAGCTTTGAGCGCGGCTATTTCAACGGCTCGGAGAAAATGTCTGCCTGCCCGAAGGCAGAGCTTACGCTTCAGATAGACGCGCCGCAGGGCACAGCAATCGTCAAACATAATCTTTTCCTCTCGCGTAAAACAGAAGGGCTTGTGTGCGCGTTTTTTATCAGTATCGGTCAGAAGAAACACGGCGAACCTCTGAGAATGAACTGGGCGCAGGTTGTAGGTTCAAAAGGCCGCTGCAAGATAGGGCAGAGGCTTTACAACGATAATTATTACAATGAGGTCAAGAAATTTCTTGAGCCGGACGAAACCACTCAGCGTCCTGCTTTCACTCCGGGGAATTTTTAATCCTTGGACGCGAGACCTTATCAGCTGGAAGCAGAACGGGCAATATTCAACGAGTGGGCGAGCGGCAATAACCGCACATTGCTTGTCCTGCCGACCGGCACCGGCAAAACAGTCGTTTTCGCTAATGTTGCAAAGCAGTGTGTTCAGAACGGTGAGCGGGTTCTTGTGCTCGCTCACCGCGGCGAGCTGCTTGAACAAGCGGCGGACAAAATACTGAAATTTACCGGCTTGATGTGTGCCACAGAGAAAGCCGAAGAAAGCTGCCTCGGCAGCTGGTACCGTATAACCGTCGGCTCGGTGCAATCTTTACAGAGAGAAAAACGACTCGAACAGTTCGACAGCGGCTATTTTGACGCCATAATCATCGACGAGGCGCATCACTGCCTTTCCGATGGTTATCAGCGCGTGCTTGAGCACTTTGGAGACGCGCATGTCTTAGGAGTCACTGCTACGCCGGACAGAGGCGATATGCGCAATCTCGGCACATACTTTGATTCCCTTGCTTATGAATACACTCTTCCGCAGGCTATCAAAGACGGTTATCTTTCGCCTATAAAAGCCCTCACGATTCCTTTAGCTCTCGACTTAACGGGCGTATCTATGCAGAACGGGGATTTCAAGGCGGCCGATATCGACAACGCCCTGGATCCGTATTTGTATCAGATTGCCGACGAGATGATAAAGAACTGCAAGGAGCGCAAAACAGTCGTGTTTCTGCCGCTTATAAAGACCTCGCAAAAATTTCGGGATATTCTGAATGAGCGCGGTTTCAAGGCTGCAGAAGTCAACGGCGGAAGTCAGGACAGAGCGGAGATAATCGAAGCGTTTGAGCGCGGCGAATATAATGTGCTCTGTAACTCCATGCTCTTGACGGAAGGCTGGGACTGTCCGGCAGTCGACTGTGTCATTGTATTAAGACCAACAAAGGTCAGAAGCCTATACAGCCAAATGGTTGGGCGCGGAACGCGCCTTGCACCCGGCAAAAAGGATCTTCTGCTGCTCGATTTCTTGTGGCATACAGAGCGCCATGAACTTTGTCATCCTGCTCATCTGATATGTGAAAACGAAGAGGTCGCAAAAAAGATGACGGAGAATATCGAAGCGGCAGGGTGTCCGGTTGATATTGAGGCTGCCGAGCAGCAGGCCGAGAGCGATGTCGTTGCTCAGCGCGAAGAGGCTCTTGCGGCACAGCTCAAGGAAATGAGGAAGCGCAAGCGCAAGCTTGTAGACCCGCTGCAGTATGAAATGTCGATTTCCGCGCAGGATCTTTCAAGCTATGTCCCGACATTTGGGTGGGAATGCGCTCCGCCGACGGAAAAACAGATTAAAACGCTCGAAAAGCTCGGTATATTTCCCGACGCAATCGAGAACGCCGGCAAGGCAAAACTGCTGCTTGATCGCCTCAGCAAGCGCCGCGAAGAAGGTCTCACAACGCCGAAACAGATACGATTTTTGGAATCCCGCGGTTTTTTGCATGTAGGCGAATGGAGCTTTGACGCTGCGACAAAGATGATAAATCGCATAGCTGCAAACGATTGGCGTGTTCCGCGCGGCATTGTGCCTAAAGACTATAAACCGGAGGCAATGACGATATGACAGAAGAAAAGCTCGACCTGAAAGAGCTGATAAAATACATAGACCCGGCTGCTTGCACATATTCCGAATGGGTGGAAGTCGGCATGGCGCTTAAGCATGAGGGATACAGCTGCGATGACTGGGATGAATGGTCACGCCCGGACAAGCGCTATCATGCCGGCGACTGCGAAAAAAAGTGGAATACCTTCAACGGTGCCGCTGCACCGGTTACGGCGGGGACTATCGTTCAGATGGCAAAAGACAACGGCTGGCATTTTCAGGCAGATGACGGCGCACTCGATTGGGACAGCGTAATAGGAGAAAAGAAAGACGAGCTTATCCTCGTTGACAAAAGCTGGATTGAGGGCAAGGAGCTGAACATACCTGATGAGTGGAATCCGGTGGAGCAAATCACCAAATATCTCGAAACGCTCTTCGAAGCAGGGGAGACGGTCGGTTATGTCACCGAAAGCTGGGAAAAAGACAGTAAATACCTGCCGACGAAAGGCGTGTATACCAGGACTGCGGGCGAGCTTATAGAGGCTCTGAGTAAATGCGAGGGCGACATAGGTCGCGTAATAGGCGACTGCAAGCCGGAGGCGGGGGCGTGGATACGCTTCAATCCTCTGGACGGCAAAGGCGTCAAAAACGAAAATGTGACGGAGTTCCGATATGCTTTGGTCGAATCCGATACGACCGACATCACCCATCAAAACCAGATAATACGCGAGCTCGAGCTGCCGATTGCCTGTCTCGTTTACAGCGGAGGAAAGAGTCTGCACGCCATCGTACGAATCGATGCCGCAAACTTTGACGAATACCGTAAGCGTGTTGATTACCTCTATGATGTGTGCAAGAAAAACGGCATAGACATCGACCGCCAGAACAAAAACCCGTCCCGATTGAGCCGTATGCCGGGCGTAGAGCGCAACGGAAAGAAGCAGTATCTGCTCGACACAAACATCGGCAAGAGTTCATGGAACGAATGGAAAGAATGGATTGAAAGCATAAACGACGACCTGCCGGATCCGGAGAGCGTCGCCGATGTGTGGAACGACCTGCCGGAGCTTGCGCCGCCGCTTATAGACGGAGTGCTGCGGCAGGGACACAAAATGCTTGTCGCAGGACCGTCAAAGGCCGGTAAGTCTTTTGCGCTGATAGAGCTGTGCTGCGCCATAGCCGAGGGGCGCGAATGGCTGGGCTTCAAATGTACCCGGGGCAAGATAATGTATGTCAATCTCGAGCTTGACCGTGCGAGCTGTCTGCACCGTTTTAAAGATGTCTATACAACGCTCGGCTGGGCTGCGGAAAACCTGCATAACATCGATGTGTGGAACCTGCGCGGCAAATCCATTCCGATGGATAAACTCGCGCCGAAGCTCATCAGACGCGCCGCAAAGAAAAACTATATCGCCATTGTCATTGACCCGATTTATAAAATCATCACCGGCGATGAAAACAGCGCAGATCAGATGGCGCATTTCTGCAACCAGTTTGACAAGGTCTGCACCGAGCTCGGGTGTGCGGTTATCTACTGCCACCACCATTCAAAAGGAGCTCAGGGCGGCAAGAGGAGCATGGACAGAGCATCCGGCAGCGGAGTGTTCGCCCGCGACCCCGACGCGCTGCTCGACCTCATAGAGCTTGATATAACCGACGGTATCCGCAAACAGCAAGAGGACAAGGCGCAGTGTGAAATCTGCCTTAAATGGATGCGCCGCTTCAAGCTGCCGGAACCGTCGCAGGACGAAGAGAATACCGCGCACGAGCTGCTCAAAATGTGCGGCGAGAGTCTATCTCCGGCATCCCGCGATCTTATGCTTGCCGAAGTCAGAAAAGCGTGGAACAGCATAGAGCAGCGTACCGCGTGGCGCGTCGAGGGCACCCTGCGTGAGTTTCCGAAGTTCGCTCCGGTCAATCTTTGGTTCGATTACCCCGTGCATCGGATAGATGATACCGGCGTGCTGGAGGATATAAAGCCGGAAGATGATAGACCGGCGTGGAACAAGACCTGGCAGAAAAATTTTAAAGGTAAAAAAAGCAATAATGATCGGAGTAAAGAACGTAAAAACAGCATCTATACCGCTTTTCAAGTTTGCAGCGCAAATGGAAAAGTAATGATTTCTGACCTTGCGGAGTACACGGGAAAAAGCGAAAAGACTGTAAGGAGGCACCTCGAAGAACATGGTGGATTTTGGGTTTCTGATAATGAAGTAGGATTAAAATGACAAGGACAAGGTCGGTGTTTTGTCCTGCGTGTCTTTTAGACAAAGTCGGGACACACACCGTGTTTGTCCGTGTAGACAAAATCGGGACAAAATCCGAGTTTGTCTCGGACAGACAAAAGCACTTATATATTTCATATATAAGTGGGGAATGTCCCTTCCCTCAAGGTCAGGGGAAAGAAGTGTGGCGGCTTGAAGCTGCCGCCGCACACAACTTCTTCCCTTCCCTGACAAGGGCGATTTTAAAAAGTCAAAAAGGAGGTAACACGAATGACAACTGAATTTTTTTTGCCGATGCACCCGCCGACCGTCACACACCACGACAAGCGGATCACGGTCAAAAACGGTAAGCCGATAATGTACGATTCGACCGAGCTGAAAGCGACCAAGAGTAAATTAACATCACATCTCGCGAGGCATGCCCCGGCACAGCCATACGGCGGCGCGGTCAGACTGATAGTCAAATGGTGCTTTGATAATGATGGTACACGGCACCGGGACGGCGAACCGAAAATAACAAAGCCGGATACGGATAACCTTGAAAAGGCATTAAAGGACTGCATGACCCGGCTGCACTTTTGGAGAGACGATGCTCAGGTCGCATCGGAGATCAGCGAAAAGTTTTGGGCTGCCGTGCCGGGAATTTATGTGAGAATCGAGGATCTGCCATGCTGAAACAAATAACCCAAGAAGAGACCAACAGGCGCTACATACGGGAGCGGACGAGTGACCGGGAAACACGCTGCCTGAGATGTTATTACTGCTGCAAGATATTCGAGACAGGAGACGATAGCCGGTATGTTTGCCCGAAATGCGGCCGAGAACTCATTGAAACTGGATTCTTGAAAGTGAGTGACGACTATGATGTATGAAGATGCGCTTCGCGAGGTATTAAACCGAGTTTATCGAAACACAGATGATTGCGAAATGTTAAGCATAAAGTCAGCTCCCGCCGCCGCCGACTATTGGCTTAGACAGGGTTATTCCCTTGAGGACACCAACGAACTTATCAAGGCAAGTACCGCCCTTTCCAAGACAGGTCTTATTAGTTCTGCTGAGGCAGCTCAGTACCTCACCTCAGCGATTGGCGGTTTTGCCGAAGGTATGAGTAACATCGCAAACTCGGCACGTCTTGCGGCGCAAAAATGGAAAAATGGACGGAGGTAACAACAATGCGTGAGATACTGTTTAGAGGTAAAGATTTTTCTGGAGTCATAAATCATAGTTGGTGCTTTGGCAGTTTGGACACAACTGAGGACGACAGAACAATAATTATATATCCCGATAGGTTTGGAAACAAATGTCGAATTTTTGTTAATCCTGAAACTGTGGGACAATACACAGGTCTCAAAGATAAAAACGGCACAAAGATTTTTGAGGGCGATATAGTAAAGAGATTTTGGTTCGGCAAAATGTGCATTTATCAAATTGACTATGAAAACGGTCTCGCACGTTTTATCGGGCGAGCGGGCATGATATTTAAAGCATCATTTTACTATGATTCGGAAGAGTTTGAGGTTATTGGCAATATCTATGATAACCCCGAGCTATTAGGAGGTGATAGCAGTGCCTGAGATGTGCCCGAATGAGCATTGCGTGTTTCTCGTCCAGACCGGCGGAGAAAAGCCTCCTTTGTGCCCATTTCGGCATTGCTTGAAGCCGGAGATTGAAAAGCACGATAAGACCCGAGAGGAGGCTGTCAAATGACGCTTAAAGAGTTGTCGCAGCTGTACTACCTTGACAAGGAGATAGAGCTCGACAGGGAGCGGCTTGCGGAGCTGCGGGCAAATTTGCTCTGTCCGAGGTCGCCGAACTACGACGGTATGCCGCATAGCCCGAACCCTGAGCCTGCACTTGAACGCTGCATAGCGGAGATAGTTGACCTTGAGGCTGCTATCCAGGCTAAAATCGAGCAGCGCATATATGAGCGCAGCCGACTTGAACGCTACATATCGGATATTCCCGACAGCCTAACCCGGCAGATATTCACGCTGCGATTCGTGGATGGTTTGAAGTGGGAAGAAGTGGCGGCAAAGACTGGCAATAACACCGCTAAGAATTGTAGCAATATTTGTTATCGCTATATTCGGCAAAGTTGAGGACAATGAGGAATTCATTTCTGTTAGCATTAGGATGAAGAATGTTACCGATATTCTATTCTTCATTTTTATGTCCCCTTTCACCACGCCTGCCTCGCGGCGTCATAAATAGCGGGGCTTTTGATTTACGACAAGAACGGAGGTGAACCCATGACCGACAAGCAAAGGCGGTTTGCAGATGAGTACATCATCGACTGCAATGCGACAAGAGCATACAAGGCTGCTTATCCGCATGTGAAAAACGATGCGACGGCATCAGCGGCGGGAACCAGAATGTTAGGAAATGTTAATGTCAAATCCTACATCGAAGCAAAACTTGAAGAGCTAAGCTCGAAAAAGATAGCCGACGCACAGGAGGTCATGGAGTACCTCACGGCGGTGATGCGCGGAGACAGCACGGCGAGCGTCGTCGTTGTAGAAGGTCAAGGCGACGGCTGCTCGGCGGCAAAGGTGCTGGATAAGCCGCCGGACGAAAAGGAGCGCCTGAAGGCTGCGGAGCTGCTCGGGAAGCGATTCAGCCTGTTCAAGGATGGAATTGAAGCAAAGATAGAACCGTCGGACAAGCTTGACAGCATTCTGAGGCAGCTGAGCGGCAATGAGTGAGGTTCTGCTGAGTAAGAAGTTCCGCGATTTTCTCAGATGCTCGGCACCGGTCGAGTTCCTTGAGGGCACGACCTATGCCGGCAAGACTACAGTCGGCATCATGAAGTTTATGTTCCGTGTTGCGGCGAGCCCGAAAAAGATTCACATCGTCAGCGGTCTGGACACCGGAACAATAGAGAAAAACATCATCAACAAAGAGCTTGGTATTGTGGATGTGTTCGGCTCCCGGGTAGAATACAACAGCGGCGGCAAGGGTCAGTACAGCTTGCCGCATATCGTCTTTCGAACAGGAGCAGAGGATAAAATAATATATGTGCTCGGCTACGACAACAAAGCTCGCTGGAAAAAGGCTCTGGGCGGCCAGTATGGCTGCCTTTATATCGACGAGATAAACATTGCGGATATGGAGTATGTGCGCGAGGCGGCTATGCGCTGCGATTATCTGCTTGCTACGCTCAACCCCGACGACCCTAACCTTCCGGTGTATTCGGAATATATCAACCGTTCCAGGCCGTTACCCGAATATGTGGACGACGCGCCGACGGAACTGCTTGAGATGCTTTCCGAGCCGGCAAAGCCCGGTTGGGTGTGGTGGTACTTTTCGTTTGACCACAATGCCGCCCTGACACCCGAAAAGCGGCAGCAGATTATAAGCAACGTTCCCGCCGGTACAAAGATTTACAAGAATAAAATACTCGGATTGAGAGGACGAGCCATCGGGCTTGTCTTTTCTAATTTTGACCGCAAGCGGCATGTTATATCAAAAGCGGTGATACGCAAGCGCTTAGAGGATGAGAATGATCCGTTTGAGTTCATCGCGTTTTCGTCCGGGCTTGATACGGCGTATTCCTCGCAGTCTCCGGACACGATAGCGATGATGTTTCTCGGCATCACCGACGACCGAAAGGTAATATGCCTTGACGAGCGGGTCTATAACAACCGAGACATCAGCGAGCCGATAGCGCCGAGCGACACGGTGCGCAACTACATTGACTTTTTGGAGCGCAACCGCAAGGAGTGGGGGCTCGCACGGAATGTCTTTATCGATTCCGCGGACCAGGCAACTATGACGGAACTTCAAAAGTACCGTCGGAATAACGCCTGTCTCTATTCTTTCAACAACGCCTATAAGGCGACAAAGATAATTGACCGTATAAACCTGCAGCTCGGCTGGCTGCACACAGGACATTACCTTGTGTGCGACCACTGCAAGAACCACATCGCAGAGCTTGAATTGTACAGCTGGCAGCAGGACAAAGACAATCAGCCGGAAGACCGAAACGACCACACAATAAATGCGTCGCAGTACGGATGGCTGCCGTATGTTAAGCAGATCGGCGCAGTAACAGGAGGGTGATCAAATGAGCCTAGGCGACAGAGTCAGAACCGCCGTAAGGAACTTTTTGAATATCAGCACAGATAACGGAGTGTCTATAAATATCCATCAGCTTATGGACCATGACGCCGAAGTATTTAAAGACCGTATCTGGTATCGCGGCAGGGCGAACGAAATCGAAGAGCTTTATGCGCATATTCAGGACAACATAGGCAACGGACACTTTTGGGGCAGCAAGCCGACGCGCGGAATGAAGATCCGCAAAATTCACACCGGGCTGCCGTCACTGATAGTCGATACGCTGACCGATGTTTGTGTCGGAGACCTGTATGCTATTACCGTTGATGACCCCGACATGGGGAAGGTGTGGGAGGACATAGCCGAAGAAAACCTCATAACCGACATAATAAGCGACGCCGTCCGAGATACTTTGTATCTGGGTGACGGCGCTTTTAAATTGTCGTATGACCCCACGGTTAGCAAATTGCCGATCATTGAGTTCTATCCTGCTGACCGTGTGGATTTTGAGTATAACCGCGGCAGAATCAGTGCGGTTGTTTTCAAGACAAAGCGGACTATCAATCAGAAGTCGTATCTGCTCAAAGAGCGGTACGACTATGACAGCATAACATATTCGCTGGTGGATGTGTCGAACGATAAGGAAGTAGATATTTCTGCATTTCCGGAGCTTGAAGGATGCAAGAACATCAAAAATAACGCTCATTTCCTGCCCGCAGTACCTTTGATGTTCCGGCGGTCAACTATTTACCCCGGGCGCGGAAAATCAATCTATGACGGCAAGCTCGATGATTTTGATGCCTTTGACGAGGTGTTTTCTCAGTGGATGCTCGCCGTGCGCAAAGGTCAGATAAAGGAGTACATACCAGTCGACCTGCTGCCGCGCAATGTCCGCACCGGAGAGGTTCTCGAAAGTAATGACTTTGATAATGATTATATCCAACTGCAGGGCAGCATGGCGGAGGGCGCGCAGCAGAAAATCGAGACGACACAGGGCACCATCCAGTATGAGGCTTTACTGTCCTCGTACTGCACCGCACTTGACCTCTGTCTGCAGGGCATAATTTCCCCGTCCACGCTCGGCATTGACGTTAAAAAGCTCGACAACGCCGAGGCGCAGCGCGAAAAGGAAAAAACCACGCTTTATACGCGCAACCGCGTTACCGATGTTCTCAACAAAGCACTATGCGACCTTGTGCAGGCTTCGCTTGATTTTTACTGCACGCTCAACGGCCGCGAGAGCAAAGAGGTTGAAGTCACCGTTAACTTCGGCGGCTATGCGAACCCGTCCTTTGAGGCACAGGTCGAGACTATCGGCAAAGCGGCAACCAGCGGCATAATGTCAACCAAGACACAGGTCGACGAGCTCTACGGCGACGATAAGGACGAAGAGTGGAAGGCGGAAGAGGTCAGGCGCATAAAAGAAGAGCGCGGCATTCTCGAAGCGGACGAGCCCGCGCTGAACAGTGATTTCGAGTGAGGTAACAGATGAGCGGCATGGATTTTGACAAGGAGATAGCACAGATCTATCGCGATATGGAGCTTTACCTTATCGAGTCGATGCAGCGCAATCTTGCCGGACATCTTGCCGAGGAGGCAAAGACGGGCTTCAGCTATCCGCAGTGGCAGGCGGAAAAGCTAAAAGAGCTGAAGCGATATCAGCGAGAGAACCGAAAAATCGTCCGCAGTCAGACTGAGGGGCTGTCCGAGAAAGTGGCAAAGCACATGAAGTCTGAGCTGAGGCAAGGCTCGAAGCATGAGCTGAAGCGCTATAGAGAGGCGCTCGGAAAGGGTTATAAACCCGCAAAGGTCATGCGCAAAAGCTTTTTCAAGGTCAACGACCGAAAGATAAGCGGGATGATTAACGCCCTGCAAAACGATCTCGGTACGGCAAATACTGCCGTGCTGCGTATGATGAACGACACCTATCGGCAGACCATCCTTCGAGCAGGAATGTATGCCTCAAACGGCGTGATGACCGAAACACAGGCATACGATATGGCCGTGAAAGACTTTCTGGAACGCGGAATCAACTGCATCGAGTACCGCGACGGACGCAGGGTCAACATTGCGGACTATGCTTCAATGGCCGTTCGCACGGCGAATCAGCGGGCGTATATGGTGGGCGAGGGTGAATTTCGCAAAAGCATAGGCGAGACGCTCGTCATTATTTCGCACCATGCCACCGCCTGCAAACTCTGCAGACCGTTTGAGCGCAAGGTGCTCATCGACGATGTGTATTCCGGCGGCAAGCCGGACGACGGCGACTATATGCTGCTGTCCGAGGCTATGAAGCTCGGCTTGTTCCATCCTCGGTGCCGGCACGGTCTCGGCACTTATTATCCCGAGCTTGAGGATATCAACCGTTACAACAACGAGGAAAACGATGTTTCCGACTACGGTCGATACAACCGTGCGCACATAGAAAACATGGTGCAGCGGTACAAGCGTCTGACAGTCGGCAGCGTCGACCCTGAGAATGTGGCGAGATATCAGGCGAAGCTCAGAGAGTGGAGCGCAAGACTTGACAATAGTACAGAGGATGGTATAATAAAAACAGAAAGATATAGAAAAAAGGCGAGTCAAGATGAATTTCAAGGTATCAGTGACGAACGTTTTGAGCAGCTAACAATTAGCGCACGCAAAAGTGGAGCACAAATAATAAGAGGGACGGAAGAAGTCGAGAGGCACCTTGACGAGGCGGGGGCAAGCGCTTCAAGCATTGGAGATATTCTTCTTTTTAGAAAGAAGGTTACCATAAGCGATGTCCTTGAAGAGAGTTTTCATTTCTTTCAACATAAAAACGGAGTCAATGCGGATAAGCCGGAGCCTTTGCGGAGTTTCCTTAATGAAATTGAAGCCAAAGAATACTTGATAAAAAATCAAAATAAATATAAAATTCCGAGGGCAGAAACAGAGGTAACACAGCAGCAAATTAAAGAGCTTAAAAAGCAAATTGATGAGTTGTTAAAATAAGGAGATGATACGATGCTATGTAAACCTATTGGGGAAATAAAAATTTTAGATAGGTACACAGTTTTAAGGTTTAATAAATTACCTACTACGCCTTACAAAAAGATAAAAGTCGGAAGTCGACTCTTTGAGGTTGTTCCAGTTTATGACGCAAAAAACTGCATTGCAGTTGAAAGTACGGATTCTTTTCTTAACAGTCAAATTGAGTTCGTTCTGTAGAAAATTCGACTTTATCTTTGCATATTTGAGTGTTTTTTAAGTTATCATTGAAAAATGAGAAATCAATAATTACAGCGTTTTGCAGTCAAATGCAAGGCGCTGTTTTTATATCCAAAAATCGTTTGCCTGTATCGTAAAACAGGGTAACAGTTGACCTTAACTGAGAAAAGGAGTGTAAAAAATGGCAGAAGAAAACAAGAATGTTGAAACCCCGGAGGGACAGGGCAATGAGGAGCAGAATGAGCAGACCCAGCCCGAAAAAAAGTACACCGATGAGGAAGTAAACAACATCAGCGTCAAAAACAGCAAGAAGGCGGTCGCCAAGCTCATGAAGGAGCTCGGTATAACCGAGAAGACCGACAGGGCGAAGGTCAAAGAGCTTATCGAGAAGGCGCAGCTTGATAAGCAGGAAGAGCCGGAGACGGACGGCGCGGAGCAGAACTCCCGAGCAGCCGCCGAACTCGCAGAGGCTCGTGCAATGGCCGAAGGCGCAGTCCTGGAAGCTGTGATGCTCGCGGCACATGTCAAAGCGGACAAGGTGTCTAAAGCGGTCAAACTCATCGACCGCGCGGACTGCCTCGACGATGATGGCAAATTCAGCCGCGAAAAAGCTTCCGCCGCAGTCACCGAACTGCTCAAAACGTGGACAGAGCTGACCGATAAGGCTGAGGACGGGGGACCCGGATTCAGCATAGGCGGGGACGGTCAGGAAGACAAGAGCAAGAAAGAGCCCGCCAGGAAGACGGCTCAGAAGAGCTGGAACAGATTTAACTATTAAAGGAGTGTTGAAAAATGCCTAATACGGCAAACTATGCAGAAAAGTGGGAGCCTGAGCTTCTTGAGATCCTCACCCAGGATTCGCTCGTTTCTCCCTTTATCACGACCTCGGTGAGATGGCTTTCGGCTAAGACCTTCCATTTCACTCAGATGTCAACCAGTGGCTATAAGAGCCACAACAGGAACGGTGGCTGGAACAGGGGTTCCTTCGTCCAGACCGATGTTCCTTTTACCCTCAAACACGACAGAGATGTGGAGTTCCTTGTCGACAAGCTTGATGTTGATGAGACCAATGCGACCGCATCGATGGAGAACATCTCCAAGGTATTCGTCCGCACCCAGGAGGTGCCCGAGGCGAACGCCCTCTTCTTCTCCCGCGTCGCGACAAAGGCAAAGACGCTCGACGGCTATCATACCGAAACAAAGCTCAGTGATTATACCGCTGCCAATGTCTTTACCAAAATCAAAAAGGCACTCGGCTCCGGCAAGCTTCGCAGATACAAGGCGATGGGTGCGCTTATCGTCTATGTCAGATCGGAGATAATGGATCTTCTCGAGCAGAGCACTGAGCTCGTCAAGAAAATCGAAATGACTCAGATCGCAGAGGGCGGCATCGGTATAGAGACCCGCGTTACGAAGATTGACGGTGTCCCCGTATTCGAGGTCATCGACGATGAGGTGTTCTACGACACCTTCAACTTCGACGGCGAGGATGGAGGTTTCGCGCCTGCAGAGACGACCTATAAGGCGTCAGCCGATACCAGCGTTGTTGCCGGCAAGACCTATTACACCAAGAGCGGTGATAAGTATACCGCCGTCAAGAGCCCGACCGGCAATCCGTCCACTTCGAGCTACTACGAGGTTGATGCTGCCGGCTCAAAGAAAATCAATATTCTGATTGCTTCGCCTCTTACCACGAAGTTCGTGCCGAAGGTCAACAGCATCTACTTCTTTGCGCCGGGCGCGCATACTCAGGGCGACGGCTGGCTCTATCAGAACCGCGCTTTCTCCGACGTGTTCGTTTTCCCGAACGGCAAGGATAACAAGGTCGACAGCGTGTTTGTCGACACCGATATCGCTTGACGGAGTTGATGCGGTATGTATGCTGACGTCAATTTCTACCTAGAATCTTTTCCCCACGGTCAGCAGGAGGCTTCGTGTGAAATCGAAGCCTCCTTAGCTTTGGCCGAAATAAAGATCGATGAGGCGACATTTAATCGAATTAAAGGTCGTGGCTTTGAAAACCTTACCGCGTTTCAGCAGGAAAGAATCAAGCTCGCTGCGTGTTATCAGGCTGATTATATCCGCGAAAACGGGTATGACGGAGCCGGCATACAGAGCTACAGCGTGCTTGACATAAGCGTTACGGTCAAGGATTTCGGCAAGGTCTATGAGAGACTCGGAATGAGTCCCGTGGCGTATGCCCTGCTGCAGCAGACCGGACTTACAGGGAGGATATCATGATGGCAAACAGCATTAAGAAACTTCCGTTCCCGGATTTCCTTTGCGTTACGCCTTGCGAAATACGGCTTGACGAGCCCAATATCAGCGAGGACGGAGAGCCGAAGACTCACGCCCCGATAAAAGCCTCCTGCATCTATTCTGAACGCAGGAAACGGCTGTACGACAAAGACGGTAAATATACCGAGCTTGTCGGCAAGGTTATCGTAAAAGGCGATATTGCGCCGAAAATGCGCGAAATATCGAGCGGTACGATTACCATTCACAGACGCGAAATGGCAATCTATTCGGGCATCAGAGCTAAAAATCCGGACGGTACGGTGAATCACACGGAGTTTGAGCTGAAATGAAGGTCACAGTGAAGCTCAACACGGCAAACATAAACCGCATCGAAAAAGCAATTTCCCGCAACCTGGTGAAAACGGCGGACGCGCTGAAGACGGATCTTCAGCAGTCGGAGACGATGCCGTTCAAGACCGGACAGCTGCAGAACCGCTCCACTTTCATCGACGATAAAGAAGCGGCCACGGGCAAGGTGTATATCGTGTCCGATACGCCGTATGCCCGCAGGCTTTATTTTCACCCCGAATACAATTTCAATCGGGCTGAAAACAAAGCGGCGGGCGGAGCGTGGTTCGAGCCGTATATCTCCGGTCAAAAAAAGGATTATGCAAAGCGGGTCTTCGCGAAATTCATGCAAAGGAGCTGCGGCGGATGACGCTGAAAGTATTAAAAGACTTTTTTAAAAGCGCATACAGCTGGACGGACACTATCTCTATCGGGAAGATAGACAGCGACGCTGAGAGAGCGATTTGTTTCTATCATTCCCGATTCGGCTCGGCAAAGATACAGACGGTGGGCGGCAAAGCCAACCGAAGCTACGGTGTGCTGCCCGTCACGGTTCTGCTGCGCTGGACACGCAATGCAGATACAGCCGAAAACAAGGCACAGAGCATTTACGATTTTTTCGATGAGAAAAACTTTGAAATCGACGGAAAAAGGGCATTTGTTATCTCTCGCTATGACGGTCCTATTGACTTGGGAACAGACAGCGAAGGAGTATATGAATATTCTTTTGAATTCGATGTCTATTACGACAAATAAAAAGGAGTGAAAATATGGGTAACTTTTCAGGAGTTTTCCCGGTGTATGATCTCGACATCGAGATATGCACAAGCGGCTCGACTTTCGCGCCGATAGCCGACATGGAAAATGCAAAGCTTTCGATTGAGACCGGCGTAGAGACATGGAACTCAATCACCGAGGACGGCTGGCAGAGAGCGCTGGCGACCGCGAAGTCATACACGCTTTCCATGAGCGGCAAGCGCAATGTCGGCGACCCCGGCAACGATTATATCGCGGGACTGGCGCTCAAGAATGGACGCGACTGCGATTCAAAAATCAAGGTGACATTCCCCGACGGTGCGGCGTTTACCGGCGATGTCGTCGTGTCGGTCAGCGATTATGCCGGCGACGATGCGACCGCCGTCAATCCGCTGGCGTTTGACCTTATCAGCAACGGCAAGCCTACCTACACACCGGCTACGGGCTCATAATTTTCGGGACTGCTGCACAATGCGGCAGTCCTATTTTTATCCAAAATCTCAAAGGAGCGAATCAATATGAGAATAATCGATACAGGCGACGCCATTCTTTCGGGCGACAATCATCCGCAGCTTAAAATCGGCGACAAGCTTTACCTTGTCGATGACAGAAAGTCCACCTGGGACAAGATTCAGCAGGTGCAGGAAAAGGGCGGCGACAATGTCGATACCGAGATCCTCACCCTTGCGCTCGGCAAAGAAGCGGTTGCCGAGCTGGTAAACAACAGCGATATATCTGTGTCAGGTTATACGAATCTGTCATTTTACGTCATGGCAGCCATAACCGGTGAGGACTATGAAGACCTCAAGAAGGCAGCCAAAGAAAGAAAAAACTAACCGAAGAAGTCTATTACGACGAGCAGTTTGACGAGTCGCTCATTGTGGCATCATTCGCCAAGCAGTACGGTATTAGGCTTCTGACAGAAGATATATCGGTCAGAGAGTACAGGAAGCTGCTGACAGGCATCATGCACGACACGCCGCTCGGATATGTTATCTCGGTCAGATCCGAAAAGGACCCGAAGAAGATACGCGAGATGACGAATGCTGAGAAAGACATTCGCCGGAAGTGGCAGCAGTTCCGTGCTGCTAAGGCGGGTCCTGTGCAGTATACGATGACCGTGGAGCAGTTCCAACAGCTCTTTAAAAATCTCGCAGGGGGGTGAGAATATGCCGCAGGGCACAAATGTTGGCTCTGTGTTTTTTAACATAAACACAAACCGTGGTGCGTTTTCTAAGGAAATAAAAAGCGCAGCCGGACAGGCTCAGAGCGTATTTTCATCCGCGATGGGCAAGGTCGGTAAGGCAATAGGCGTTGCATTTTCGGCGGCTGCTGTCGTATCTTTCGGCAAAAAGTGTGTCGAGGTGGCGAGCGAAACGCAGTCCGCCTGGATGGGTCTGAGCTCCATTCTGAACGGGCAGAAGAAGTCCTTCAGCGAAGCGAACAGATTTATCCAGGATTATATTTCTGACGGTCTCGTGCCGCTTAACAACGCTGTAACCGCATACAAAAACCTCGCGGCTCGCGGATACAGCACCGAGCAGATAGAAAAGACGATGACTGCGCTGAAAGATGCCGCGGCATTTGGCCGCCAGGCGTCTTATTCATATGGTGATGCCATCTCCACGGCGACGGAGGGTCTGAAAAACGAAAATTCTATCCTTGTTGACAACGCCGGTGTGACCAAGAACGTGGCGAAGATGTGGGATGACTATGCCAAATCCATCGGAACAACCTCAAACGCTCTCACACAGCAGCAGAAGATAGAAGCTGAGGTCAACGGTATTCTGCAAGAAACAAAGTGGCAGACAGGCGACGCGGCAAAATATGCCACTACTTTCGCCGGCAGGGTCGCAAAACTGTCTGCGACATTCACGTCATTAAAAACAGAAATCGGCAATGTGATCATACCGATACTGAACCTTTTTATCCCGGCAATTCAGACCGCGCTTGACGCGCTGCTGAAGTTTTTAGGTTTGCTGAAAACGGCAATGGCATCAATCGGGCTTGAGATGCCCGATGTGACATCTCTCGGAGGCGTAACTGCGGGGGTAACGGAGGCCGCAGAGGCTATTGACAACACCGGCACGGCTGCCGAAAAAGCCGCCAAGAAAGTCAAAAAGGCTTTTGCGTCATACGACGAGATCAATGTGCTTAGCAAATCAAGCGCATCCGATACCGGCACGGGCGGAAGCTCGGCGGGCGCGTCGGGGGTTGAAGCGGCGACTATAGGCGGCGTAAACTCGCTGAAAGACCAGCTGTCAAGCGCATCGGCGGAGCTGGGTACATTCTTTGACCCTCTCGCCGATGCCTGGCAGGCGCACGGAGAACCGATTGTACAGAGCATAAAAAACGCCTTTAACAATCTGAAAGAGGTTGGAAAGGGCGTGGGCGATGTCATAAAAAATTGGTGGCAAGGCGAGAGCGGAAGGTCGTTTGCCAACACAACACTCGAGCTGTTTGAGAAAATAGCAAGAGCTGCCGAACGTGTCACAAAAAGCATTAAATATATCTGGGATAACGGCGGTAAAGACACCTTTAATAATCTTGTGAAGATATTGGGCAATGTCGGAGAAATCATCATGATCGTTGTCGGTTATATTGCCGATCTCTATGGCGATCTTGTGGAGGGATTCGCCCCGGACGCTGCCGAAGGTTTGCAGGGCGTAAACGACAAGTTGTCGGCGTTTAACGGCGTGCTTGAGTGGCTGAAAACGGATGGAAAACCAATTCTTGAGGGCATCGCGTATACCATAGGGCTTGTCGGTGCAGCATGGCTTGCTTATAAAGGCATTATGATTGCGGTAGAGGTCGCAAGCAAAGCTTATGCAGCTGCGCAGGCGGTTGTCAATGCGGTCATGAATGCGAATCCTATCGGGATTATTGTGACTTTAGTAGCAGCGTTGATCGCAGTTATAATTTTGTGCGCAAAGCATTGGGACGAGCTGAAAGCAGCAGCTTCGAGAGCCTGGGATGGAATAAAAGCCGTATGGGCAACAGTGGCGAATTGGTTTAGCGTAAACATCATTGAGCCGATTAAAAACTTTTTCTCGAACCTCTGGGCAGGAATAATGACAACCTTCGCGAATGTGAAGACATACTTCCAGCAGAAATTTAGCGAAGCGTGGGCGGCTATCAAGGGTGTGTTTGCGCCGGTAGGGTCATTTTTCTCGGGAATTTGGGAGACGATACGCTCTAAATTTTCGACAATAGGAACAAAGGTCGGCGAAACGATGGGTAATGCCTTTAAAACGGTCGTTAACAAAATCATATCGTTTGCCGAGCGAACCATAAACGGATTTATCCGCGCGATAAACCGCGCTATATCACTCATCAACAATATCCCCGGAGTGAGTATATCGCCGCTCAGCGAATTGAATGTTCCCAAGCTCGCCCAGGGTGGTTGGGTAGCGGCAAACAATCCGCAGCTTGCTATCGTCGGCGATAACACCCGTGAGGGCGAAATAGTGTCGCCCGAGTCAAAGATTCGCGAGCAGGTCGAGCTTGCGCTCGCCAAGGCGGGCGGTTTTGCCCAAAAGGTTAAGCTGCAGCTCGAACTGCTTATCCGCTATCCCGACGGACGCACGATAATCAAAACTATCAACGAAGCCCAGATAGCCGAGGGCAGGATTCTTCTGGAGGTGTAAAGTGTGGAAAAATATGAAGTGCTTATAAACGGCAGCATAACACTCACCGCCGACGGGATGGGCTGGGAATATCCGCAGACTGACTCGGAAGGGTCGGGCGCGACCGATGAAAATTTGATGATCCGCGAAGTTCTGCCGGAGCGCGACAAGCTCATTCTGACATTTGAAAAGGATAAGACCGAGGCGGAGATCAGGAAAATTCTGCAGGTCAGGGCGATGACCGAATGCACTGTCAAATTCTATGATCTTCGTGCCGGCGCGTTCTTGACTAAGACGATGTACCCGGTTTCTGATGCAGTGACGGCGCACGCGCTGATTAACGGTGAGTATGTTATCGAGGCGTTTGAGCTGCGCTTCGTTCAGACCGTTCCGAACAGCTAAGGAGGACGAAATATGTATGCAGCAGGTACAAGCTATAAAAACTACATAGCGTCATCCAGGGTTCGTGTGCCGAAGTCAAAAATAGTAGTAGGAAATGCGACTTATACCGGACAGCAGTATTTGAAAACATACCCGAAGATATCGCATTCCAACAGCAAAATGATAGGCGGGTTTCCGGCGAAAAGCTGTGAGTTTGAGATATACAATCTCGACGGGTCCATAGACCTGAAGGGAAAAGAGGTATCTGTATATCGTGGACTCGAGATAAACGGTTCGGTGACATGGATTCCGTTGGGGCTTTTTACTGCCAAGGACGAGGACATTACAAACAACAAAACTGCACGGTCGATATCTTTCAAAGGTACTGACCGTGCAGTGCTTTTTGACTGCGCGTATGGCGGCAGCCTGACTTATCCGACAACATTGGGCGCTTTCGTGCGGGAGATATGCACGCGTCACGGCATTACGCTCGAGACAACGACTTTCCCGATGTCGACTTTCAAGCTGACAGAAGCGCCGAATATGGACGCCTCAGTTACAGACCGAGAGTTGATCTCCCGCGCCGCCGAGCTCGGCGGCTGCATAGCGCAGATAAGCCGTACCGGGGGACTGCGCATAAGCAAGCCGGTCAGTACGGGTATTCAGATAGGCAAGGCGCGGTATAAGGCGGTTTCAAAGGAGCCTAAGTTCGGCGTTATAAACTCATTGGTCTTCGGGCATGACGGATATGACGATGATATCACATACCCGTCAATCGCACCGGAGAATCTTTGCCAGTGGCGCATAGACGATAATCCCTTCATCGACAAAACGCGGGAGAGCAGCATAAAAACCGTTGCAGCGCAGATCTTCGGCATGTCAATCATGCCGTTTCAAATCACCGACTGCATTGATGATTATATTTTTGATTTGAACGACACCATAAGCGTCCAGGATAAAGACGGTACATATTTCACGGCTACGGTGCTGCAAATAGAAACTACTGCGCGTATCAGGTCAAAGCTTTCCGCAGAGGCTCAGACAGTCAGAAAAACCGATTACAAGATGGCTGGCAGCGTTATGCAGACCTTGAAAAAGGTGCAGCTGCAAGTCGATCATCAAAATCTCAGCATACAGACGCTTGTGCAGGATGTGAGCGGGCTGTCCGGCGAGGTGAGCACGCTGAAGCAGACAGCGAGCAGCATCCAGTCAAAGGTGACAAAAATCGAAGGAGATTATGTAACATCATCGACGATTGAGCAGCTGAGCAACGAGATCAACGTGCGCTTTAACAGTATTTCCGAGTTGAATAACGCAACAACTACCATTAACGCGCAGGGCATAAAGGTTGAAGATGGGTCTTTCACGGCGGAGAGCGATGCATTTAAAACCGACTTGTCGGGCGGATATCTGCAAATGTACTACGCCACAAATATGGCGACGGGTACAAATTACAATTATTTGACTGTTACTGACGCAATGGTGGACAACCACTATTATGCGACATTTGCGTCGCCGTTGCCAAGCATTGACGGGATAAACACAAAAGGCTTTAGATTCGGCGAAAGCGACGAGAACAAAACCGGAATAATACATTGGCAGACCGATTATGTGCTTATCGAAAAGGCAAGAGCGCGGTTCAGACAGTGTGTCGAGGTCAACGAGATACTGGCTGATAATAACGGCGAAAGTATAGGCTTTATATCTCACGCTCCCTTCGGGGCAACGGACATAAGCGCGGAAATAGGTGCGACAAACAAAGCAAAAGCGTTTATGCAGCTTGCTAATAACTCAAAAGGCACAATTCCGGCGCGAATCAACATCTACTCAAGCGGTAGCGGCGGAGCGGGTATGAGCCTTGAACTTGAATCCGGCGGCGGGTACACTGGACGACTGTTTGTTGACAATACGGGTTTGTATGCGGAGTTTAACGGCAACGGTATTTACAAAAAACTTGCGTAAGGAGGTATCAAACCAGAAGATATGACAACTACAAAAATTGCAGAAAAAATCCAAGTCCGTATGGCTGAGCTTGATGACGAACAGAGAATGTATGAAAACTGTCGAACGATATGCATCGGCATTAAAGACGAACTCAACAAACTGCTGTCCTCGCTCGAAGAGGACGACAAAGACCGGGAAGCAGGTGAAATTATTGTTGAAGAAGATGAGACAGTGTCGGCTTAATTTTGCCGATAACCGATATGACTGCGAAGCCGGAATAATAGGGGAACATTACGCCACGGAGCTTATTGTTACTCCACCGGCTATCATGCCGACAGAGGCAGTGTATCGCCTTTGCTTTGAGCCCGGCGGTCTGTCGGAGATAATTTTACAGACCACGGACGGAGCATTCTCATATCCTCTGCCGTCGGCGGTCACGGCAACACCCTACTGCTGCGTAACGCTTATCGGATATGTCGGCAGTGAACAGATTTATAAGTCCAGAATGGTGAGACTGCACTTTTCTCAAACGGCGGACGGTGACAGCTCTATAGATCTGCAACAGCCCGGCATTGTCGATGAAGTCAACCGGAACACCGCCGCACGGCACGGCCATGATAACAAATTCGTCCTCGACCGCCTGTCAGACGCGGACGGAAAATTGCAGTTTGACGGCAAAGAGATATCGGGCGGCGGTGGCGCAGCAACAGCAGCAGATGTCAACTACGAACTGCCCGAAGAAGTCCAAACAGAATTTCCGTGGGCTGAGATTGAAGAAAATACTGTAAAAGCAGGACTTGACACGGCTATATATTACGCACTTGCAGGTATGTACGCAAAATATATAGGCGTTACCTTGCAGGGCGCAGCAGGCACGGTTGATATTAGCTTGCAGAATTTTATCAACAACACATATATTCCGGTTGCCAATAAAGCCCATGAACACGATAACAAGAGCATTTTAGATGAGATAACCGCCGAAAAGGTCAATATATGGGACAACAAACAAGCTAAGCCGTCGCAGGTCACAAGTGGCACAACGATAACACTTGCTGACAATACGGAATATCGCTTGACTGATGTTACAACGCTAACCTTGACCTATCCGACAGGCAGTTTTGAATGTTGGATGTCGCTTACCTTTGCCGAGAGCGGCAATATCACCGTTACACTTCCCGCCGAGACAAAATATATCGGCACAGCTCCCGATTTCAAAAACGGCGAGACGTGGGAGCTCAGCTTCAAGGACAAGGTTCTGGCGGCTCAGAAGGTCGGTGACGGCACTTGATAGGACGAAGAAAATTCTTTTCGCGTGCCGC
>ERZ1026898.182-NODE-182-length-42713-cov-28.739885_pt1 | contig 42713 bp, 24 predicted proteins | sample MGYA00380178_ERZ1026898 | MGnify/ENA primary metagenome ERZ1026898 (study PRJEB33269, sample SAMEA4719814) | human gut metagenome | biome: human-associated habitat; feature: organic feature; material: feces | place: Cameroon | collected 2013-10 ...
GTTGTCTCAGTTTGACAGATTTAGCTCTGTAAGCTTGGATATACGTAAAATTATGAATTGGTAAAGCCATATCTAAAAACATATCTCCATGATTAGAGAGTATCGCTTCTTCTGCAAAGATTATGCAAACGAGCGCAATGTAAGCTTGCTTACAAATTGCCGAGTGCAGCTTTTCTTCTGCAAAGATACGCTTTTCTTCTGAAAGAAGCAAGAAATTATTGGAAAATGTTTGAGGGTGAAGGAGATAAAAAGAATAAGGTGTATCCTCGCTTGCCCGATGTATGAGGCAAGAAGGATACACCTTATTATATATATGAGAGATATATGTCCGATTGCTTACTTTACAATCTTCATGGTCTTGTTTCCACACTTCAGGATAAACAAGCCGTTGCCAGGGATATTGTTCTTCTGGAACTCAGAGGTCTTCATCTTACATACCAGCTGACCTTCGGCATTATATACATAGGTATAAGGAGAAGAAGCACCATCACTATATGACAAAGAATTAAGACCGGTAGTTCCATGCCAATCTGCATCCGTCACTGCAGTTAAAGCTATAGAATTATCGCTTTTTACTAGAATATAACTATTGTTATTTCCTTCCGAAATATGAACTGGCTCCCAATAATCATCTGTATCATCTTTTGAAGCCGGATATATACGGTATGAACCATCTGCCAAATCACTAGGCAACAAACACATATTAGATGATGCTTTTGTCAAATAATACATATTCGGCACATTCTTGTTTTCTTGTGATAACAATACATATTGCTTACCGTTTCCTTCAAGAACAACACCTAATAAACCCGTGAAATCCTGATCTGACAGATTTGCATACTTTCCGTCATTTATCAGTAATTTAGTAGAGCCCAATTTGGTTACCTTGAAGTTGTCTTCTGAGACAATTTCAGAATGGTGTTTGATGTCTGCACTTGGTTTATCCACACCCGACAACATAGTCTGTCCAGTAGAAAATTTATTTCCTGTAGGATTAAGCAAAGCAATATCATAATAGCCATCATTCACGCCATCCCATCCCCAATTGACATGCACAAAGTTATTTTGATCGAATCCATCCAATACAAAACAATGTCCACCATTACTTTCATCCACACCCGTATAGATGATAGGGCGACCAGTCTTTAATTCATCATATACTTTGTTTATCCATTCTTTAGTGGTATAATAGTCTCTATAATGAATCTGCAAATTCTTATGATACCCAAAGTTCTTTCGCAAAGCAGTAGCAGCATTATATGAATACGCTCCACTTCCACCTGTATTATACTGCATCTTGATAGAAACACCACACTGATACATCAAGGTTGCTACAGCCAAAGCAGACTCATCAGAGTATTCACCCTTTTTATATGTAGGTGTCATAAGATTCCATTGATAATAGGTATTATTAAAGTCTGCACTCAAAATTCTGTCCTGGAAAGAATAGGTAATGTTTCCAGTTCCCTTTTCAGGATATTGATGGTAATACATTACCTGTGCCATCGCTGTTGCCACACATCCCGTTGGATATATAGCCTTTTCATTCTCCCTTTCTGTAGGACACAAGTTATTGTATGGAGTATCCTGTCCCCATCGAGTTTTAAGCAGAGGATCTATTGGTTCTTTACTTTCCAATGCTGATGAAGAAGCGGTATGTGACTGGAGAGCCTGATTGGCTGCATTTAGATACCACATCATGTCTGGAGATTCCAAGTTTGTTTTCTTGTCAGAATATCCAAGAATAGGCGCATTCGTATCATCGTTACTTACAATAACAAAACCTCCATTACTATATCCCAACACAGACAATGCATCAAGAGTTTTCAACTCAAGAATCTTATTCTGGTTGTTGGCTCTTGAAAAATTGTGATTTTTGATTAAATAACTTCTAGCAATGGCTAGCTTTTCTTCGCTTGTTCTTTCTTTAGCGAATAATGAACCAAGACTTAAAGTCAAGATCAGAATGAGTACAAGTCTTTTCATAAGCGTTATATTCAAAAAAAAGAGAGATCGACCGTTTGATTCGGTCGGTCTCTCTTTATATTTATTATTTTGATGGTTCAAAATCTTCTGGGAAATAGAAATCTTCTGCAAAGTCACCAAATGAACCTACATTAGGAACAAAGTGGGTCAAAGTCATCTTAGCAACCTTATTCTTATCATCATAGATTCCACTACCTTGAACACCAATTACACCATAATTCGGATGAGTCCATGCAGCCTGACCAGCAACAGTAATTTTTTTAGTCTTCCAATCAATGATGAAAGTAATGTTACGTCCCTGATCATAGAGATCTGGCAACATATACTTGCCATTACCAAGCTCATATACGATCTGCTCCCATGAATCCCCAGCAAATGCAGAACTGAATGTACCAACATACTTCTTTGGAGTCTTTACATTAATTGTAATGGTGTTAGCGCCATAGTGATAAGCCTGACCTTCAGCCACGCTGATATTTACATTCTCATCAGAACCGCTTTCCAAATTAGAAGTAACAGTAACAGTCTTTGTCTTCTCATTAGCACCGAAGCTTACCTGAGAAGGAACATTGAACTTGCTGTTATCAGATGTCAGAGTCACAGAACCAGCTTCTACAGTATCACGGCGCTGCACTGTAATCTCGAACTCCTGAGCCTGACCAGGTGTAAACATAAAACTTGTTGTGTTAGCAATCAAGAATGCTCCCTTATCTTCTGGTGCAGCAGGATCATAATCATAACTATCTGTACATGATGTCAATCCGATTACCATGATAGCACACAGTAAAGAAAGACTATATTTCAATAACTTTTTCATGTCTTTATTCTATTTATAAGTTTTACTTACCTGTCCAAGGAGTATATTTGTCTGATGGGTCAGGGTTGTTGTTTTCCTTAACCTGTACATTACCTTCTTCCTCATTGGCAGAAATTACCCAGTTCATCCAAGCAGGACGACCATTAGAGTTGAATCTCTGCTGATCGAGATGGTTAGTTCCTTCATAACCACGTGTACTGCTATAGTTCAAACGCTTGAGGTCGAAGAAAGACTGGCCTTCACCCCACAACTCAATACGCTTGTGGAATACGATTTCCTCTACGACAGCATCCTTGTCAGAAACCTTGCAGGTATAACTTGCATCACGATAAGTCTTCACGAATGATTCAAGAAGCTGCTTACCACGAGCAGGATCCTGATGAGCTGCAGCTTCAGCCTCAATCAGATACATCTCTTCTACACGCATCATTGGGAATGCTGTAGCACTAGCGACAGAATAAGGAGCAATTACACCTCCGTTTGGACGGAACTTCAAGCCAGAATAGTCTGCCAAGCTCTTACCAAGAGCGTCGTCAACATACATATTCTGACCATCGAGAGCAGAACCAGCAGGAGCTTTCCACTCCAACTTACGCCAGTCTGTGTTACTCAGACGCTCATACAATCTGCGGTCGAGCATGTTGTTACAGCCACCGCCACCAGCATAACCATAGCTAGTCTCATTAGATACCATAGAAGCCCAGTTTGCCAAGTTGCTCCACAAAGACTCCTTAGTATCCTGTGCACCCCACATCCACTTAGAAAGATCGTTGAAACCAGTTGTGGTGTTCAAGCTCTCCTCCTGAGTCATTGGCTTGCCCTTATATTCGTTGATAGCCATGCGAGCATACTTCTCAGCGTTAGCATAGTCCTCAACCCACATATACAAGCGAGCATAGAGACCATATACACAATCCAGGTGAGGCAAAGTCTTAGTTGTCTTATCCAACATAGGAATGTATTCAGCAGCCTTATCAAGATCACTCTTAATAAATTCCTTCATTTCCTCACGTGTAGCACGCTTGTTGTCACGAGCCTCAGACTCTGTAGTCTTTTCTGTTACAATAGGAATAGTGAGACCTGCAACATCATTGCCATAAGGACTCTTTGGCTCTGTACCATCAGTTGGAAGATACTCATACTCACGAGCCATATCCAGATAAAGCAATGCACGATATGCGTATGCTGCGCCAAGATAACCCTTCTGGATATCTGTTGCATTCTCTGGATTAACTGCAGAAATCACATTGTTTGTTGTATTAACAAACTTTGTCTGATAGTTGTACAGATACTGTGCAAAGACATAATCACGTCCTGCATACTTATTCTCTGCAAAATAGCTGAACTGATAATAACCAGCATCGTCTGTTGCACAAACGTCACTAGACTGGATGTCACGAATGTACATAAGAGCACCATAACCAAAAGCCCAATCATAACGACTACTGAAATAGCTAGCTGTTGAATATGCAGGAATAGCCATCAAAAGTGCTTCTGTTGCAGAAGATGACTGCTGTACCTGTGATGTTGTTGCTGATCTTGTAGGCTCTGTCTCTTCGATACAACTAGTCAATGACATCGTTGATGCAACAAGAGTCAAAGCAGAAAGGCCATATATTAAACTCTTTTTCATATAATTCTTTCTTTATAAAAATTAGAATGTTACTGTAATACCACCAGATATTGTTCGAATTGGTGAATAGTATGCGTTTGATGTTGCACCTGTGATGCTCTGACGTGGGTCAAGACCCTGACGCTTTGACCAAAGCCACAAATTAGAACCTGTAGCGTAAACGCGAACCTTGTTGATACCAATCTTAGAGCACAACGCACGTGGGAGTGTATAACCCAAAGTTACATCCTGCAAGCTCAAGTACGAACCAGATACGAGGAATCGGTCGGATGTATATGCTGCATATGAATCACCATACTGAATGCGAGGAATATCAGATGAAGTGTTAGATGGAGTCCAAGCATCAAGCAAGTCTGCATGGAAAGAACGACCTCTAGAAATACTCATCAATGAAGAATAAGAAGAATCATAAATCTTACCACCCAACTGATAAGTAAAGTCCATAGAGAAATCAAATCCCTTATATGACACACTTGTACCGAAACCACCGTATGCATCTGGCAAGGCTGTACCGCAAAGGTGCATAGTTGCCTCGCTGGCATTAGTAGTTGTAGTCTCACCATTTTCTGAATCCTTATAGTAAAGAGCCTCACCAGTCTCCTTATCTACACCAGCATATTTTGCCATATACCATGTATAGATAGGCTGACCTTCACCATAGAAGTAACCACCACCAGCATAACCTCTTACGCCATCAACGGTAATAGCCTTTTTCTCTTCTGGCATAGAAGTAATCTTGTTCTTATATGCTGTAAAGTTGAAATTTGCACTCCATGTAAAGTCCTTGGTACGGATAATATCACCATTCAACTCCAACTCGACACCAGAGTTACGCATATCACCTACATTGTCATAGTAACCAGAGTATCCATAAGATACAGGCAATGAGAAGAATGCCAACATATCGGATGTCTTACGATAGAAGTATTCTACACTACCTGTCAAACGACCCTTCCAGAGAGAGAACTCGGTACCAATATTCAGGTTACCGCCCTTCTCCCAGCTAATCTTGCGGTTACCCTTTGTTGAAGATGGCTTCAAAGAGATACTACCATTTGAGTTACCGATAGAATAACGGTCGGTGTACAAGTAGTCACCAATGTTGTCATTACCCTGCTCACCATAAGAAGCCTTCAACTTCAACTCGTCAATCCATGAAGACTCAAACCACTTCTCCTTAGAGAGGATCCACGCTCCACCGAATGACCAGAAGTTACCCCAACGATTATCTGGATCGAAGCGAGAAGAAGCATCACGACGATAAGAGAATGAACCGAAGTACTTCTGTGCATAGTTATACTGTGCACGGCCAAAGAAACCTTCTGTATTATAATCGGTTGTATATGAGCTAATGCTACCATCAACAATAGCTGCATCCAATTCTGAATTGTAGATAGAGAAGATATTACTCTTGCTTCCTGCCAATACATAGTAACGTGTACGATAGTACTCATGTCCTACCATAGCCTCAACATCGTGCTCGCCAAACTGGTGGTGCCAGTTGAGCAACTGCTGGAAGTTGTAAGACCATCTACGAGTATGATACTTTGACACATTACCCTTTGACTTAGCTGGCTGACCAAAGAATGGCTGGCTCAAATTAGACTGACGAGACTCATCTACCATAGTACTATTAGTAGAAGTAAACTTAAAGTCCTTCAAGAAACGAATCTCGGCAGCACCTACTGCATTGAATGCATTACCCTCAACATTGTTGGTTTCCAACTGAATATCACTGATAGGGTTAGACTGCTGGAAAATAGGACGCATCAAACCAATCACGGCACCATCACCATAATCATAAGAGTTCATGTTAGTTGTCTGGTTGAACATAATATTACCCTTACCATCACGGATGTATAAAGGATAGATTGGAGCAACGCTGTTTACAGCAAACATATTGCCAGAATCGGCACTATCACCATCACTACCCAAATAGTTAGAATTACTATGGGTATAGTTCATGTTACCAGAAACCTTCAACCAAGACTTAATCTGATAATCAGCCTTCATACGACCAGTGAAACGAGTATAGTCTGAGCCCATGGTGATACCTTCATTCTTCAAATAGTTGGCAGAACCATAGAATGAACCCTGAGTACTGTTAGCAGTAGCAGTAAGGGTATATTCCTGACGCAAACCGTTCTGATAGCTGGCATCTCTCCAATCATCAGGCATCAACATATACTCCTTACCATTGTAATTGATAACATTACCCAATGTAGCATTAGGATTGAGCTTACCATTTACACCAATGAGGTTTTCACCAGTAGGTACAGAATAAACGTTATAGTTCAAACCATAATCAGAAGAGTTGATCATATTCTTGTTTGCCCAACCATAAGCCTCGTTAGCGTTGTAACCTAACTTATTCTGAGCATAATTGTTCAAAGCAGCATACCAAGTCTCATAGTACTTAGCTGGGCTCTTTACAATATTATAATCAGGAAGAGCCTTAGAGTTAGAACCCCACTTAGCATCAAAAGTAAATGAAGTAGAGCCATCACGACCACTCTTTGTAGTGATGATAACAACACCATTGGCACCACGAGCACCATAAAGAGCTGCAGAAGCAGCATCCTTCAATACGGTCATAGAAGCAATATCTCCAGGGTTGATTGAGTTCATATCACCATCGTAAGGAGAACCATCAACAACAATCAAAGGAGCATTACCAGCATTAATAGAGCTAATACCACGAACACGGATATTGAAGCTTTCCTGACCTGGCTGACCAGTAGCTGCATTAATCTGTACACCAGATACTTTACCAGTCAAGGCAGAAACAGCATTAGAGTTTGAAATCTTAGCAATTTCATCGCTCTTAAGAACAGCAGCAGAACCAGTAAAAGAGCTCTTCTTGGCTGTACCATAAGCAACAACCATCACCTCGTCCAAAGAATGATTGTCTGCATCCAAAACAATCATCATGTTCTTGCCAGCCTTTACAGACTTGCTCTGCATACCGATATAAGTAATCTCCAACTTAGCACCAGCTGGAGCATTCAATGTGAAGTTACCGTCAATGTCGGTAACAGTACCAGTGTTAGTTCCTACAACCTTGATAGAAGCACCGATAACAGGGCTACCATCCTCAGAAGCAGTAACTTTACCAGAGATTTGACTTTGCGCAAATGCCAAGCTTGTACTGAGAGCAAGGCCTGCAACTAATGTCATGAGTCTTTTTTCCATAAATCTCCCTCGTTTAAATGAATATATAATGTTTATAATTTCTTTCTCTCTTTAATATATATATGAACAGCCATCCCTCAGGATTTTGGCCTATCATTTGCATCCCACCTCTTGCCCCGAGGTAGAGATTTATGGGGATAATGGCGATTTTTCACAATAAAGCTATTGGAATTAACAGGATGTGTCATACCTTTGGGTATATTTTCGTAAATTCTTTATTTTTAATCATTTAAACATTTAGGTTATGGCGTATTTCAAGTTAGAATTCGGTTTCGGAAGAAGTAAGAGTGAGGGTAAGATTTCTGATTCTGCGAATCTGGCAGATGAGCAGGCTGTGTTGGAGATTCCTGGATGGGACTTCGTGAAAGGTGAAGTGGAGAGGGCAAAACAGGAAGGACGCTTTAAAGTTGCTGGTAATTATCTTACTGCTGCCCGTTCCTTTACCAAGTTCATTGGTAGGAGCGACTGGCTTTTTTCTGATATGACGGCAGAAAAGCTGGAAAGCTATCAGCGATGGCTGCTGGGGCGCAATATCTGCCTGAACACATGTTCTGCTTATATGCGGGCATTGCGGGCTATGCATCATAGAGCATTGCCGGTTCTCAATGCTGCTCCATTCAGTAAAGTGTTTACGGGGAGGACCAAGACCGAGAAACGCTGCATCTCACAATCAGAAATTCTGCAGCTCAAAGCCTTGCCGCTACAGCCTGGAGGTTCTCTTTCCTTCGCTCGGGACATCTTCCTGTTTTCTTTTTATGCGATGGGAATGCCTTTTGTTGATATTGCCTATCTCAAGAAAAGCCAGTTGCGAAACGGATGTATTTATTATGCCCGGCATAAGACGGGACAGCAGATACAGGTAGCACTATTGCCTGCAATGCTTGAAATTATCATGCGATATGAACAAAGAGATTCAGAATTTGTCTTTCCGATACTTTCAGACAAGGTGGAAGATTCTGTTTCCTCACCATCTGTTTCTGCCCAACAGCATCGTCAATATACAGCTCGATTGCGCCAGTACAACTACAATCTGCATCAGGTGTCTAAGATGCTGGGGTTGGCTAAACCTTTATCTTCTTACGTGGTTCGTCATTCATGGGCAAGCATAGCTTATCTTCATCATCTGGACATCAGCTTGATAAGCAAGGCTTTGGGACATACTAAATCTTCAACCACCTTTATCTATATAAAAAGCCTTTTTGATTCCGATCTGTTCGAAGCAAACCAGACTTTGATGCAAGATTTGGGATTGTAGTTCTGTCGGAAAACTTCACCGATTATTGAAACAAGCTTCGTTTGCCATTGAAATAGGCTTCATCGGTCAATGAAATAGGCTTCATCTGCTTTTGAAAGTAGCCTCATTCCAGTTATTGCCTGGTTATGGCACGATGTTGCCCTCTACTGGGGCAATTTTGTGCCATTGCCGGGCACAAAATAATACGTCGGGAGGAAAATTTCGGTAGGACTATCATCGTGATTTGGAATAGAGGTTGCAGCTTGAGCTGTTTTGCCCATAAAAATCCTACTCTCGATTTCACTCTTCACCAAATCGTCTGAAACCCCGATAAACACAGGGGTTGCGAGAGGTGAAGAGTGATGCCCCACTCTTCACAACTCTTCACCACTCTTCACCTGATGCAAGAGGATAAACGCTGAGCCGCTTACTTATCACGAAGTTCGGTCATCATTGATGACCAGCGCCGGTCTTCAATGATGGCTGAAGCAGGGAGCATGGAATGATCTCGGAGCCTCAAAAAATACAGGGTGAAGAGAGGTGAAGAGTGGTGAAGAGTGCATAGCCACTCTTCACCCGTGCAAACCTCTTATATACAGTTGGTTATGTCGTATTTGTGAAGAGTGAAGAGTATTTTTGAAAGTAGCTCTCTATTCATCAAACAACAACTACGAGGTAAGCAACCACTTCCATACTGGTATCACTTCAATCTTCAAGTCATCCAGTTCTATCGTCTCCTCTTCATCCATCGTAATAACAAAAAGTCTACTTTCTGGATACCTCTTCTGATAAGCATTCAAAGCCCCCAATTCCCGCTCACGAGTAGCAGCATCCTTGATACTATACGACACTTGGAAAGCACATTGATGCTCAAAGAGACAAAAGTCCACCTCCACATTATCATGATAATAGAAGAGATCTTCCCCATACTTCTCATGCAGGTGAATGGCTACCAGATTCTCCAAGAGAGATGTTTCTGGATCAAAGAGGAATAGACTCAGAAAACCATTATCTATAAAGTAATACTTCTGGTTTGACATTCTATCTTGTAATTTTGCGCAAATGTTTTCTATGGAGAAGACCAGGCAAGTGTCCTTGATATATCTCAGATAGTCCACTATCGTCTCTTGCTTTACCTTTCCAGCCACAGTAGAAACCAGATTAGCCAGTCTGTTATAAGACTGTGGCTGCTTTACGCTCTCAGAAAGTTTACGTATCAAAGTCTTCATCGCCAGAGGGTTACGGATGCCGTATCTGGTAATTAAATCTCCAAAGTAAATCTTGTTGTATAGATTGCCCAACCACTCTCGCTTAAACTGATTATCAACAATCACCAATTCTGGCAAACCGCCAATATGAAAATACTCCAGAAAAGCCCTCTTGAGGTCAGAATTTTGCAGATACTCCCACTGCGCAGGCAAGGAGATATGCTGGGCTGTCAAGTATTCCTGAAAGGAGAAAGGAAAAACGGGTTGCACCATATATCTGCCGCCAAGCGTAGTAGAAATCTCGCTACTCAGCATCTTGGCGTTGCTACCAGTGATATACACTCTATATTTCTGGTCAGCAAGTCTGCGTGCAAATTTCTCCCACCCATCAATGATTTGTATCTCGTCGAGCATGAAGATAGGCTGATGCCCATACATCTCCTCGTAAGCCTGCTTGATGGCATCTAGGTCGGAAAGCTGGAGATTTTCCAATCGGTCGTCCTCAAAATTGAAGTAAAGGATTTCCTCTGGCAGATGTCCCTGAGCTATCATCTCTTGGGCACGCTGATATAGCAAGTAAGACTTACCGGCTCTTCTTAGTCCTACCAGCACATAGTTAGAATGAGATTCGAAGCTGATGTTTCTTTTCACCATCTCCACATTCTGAATCATCCTTTGGTTCTCCGCTATCAGCAGTTTTGCTATTCTCTTGTCCATATCTTCCGTTTTATGTTAATCTGGGTGCAAAGATACAACATTTTCCTTTATAAAGGAAGAAAAGTTGTAAGATATTTCCTTTATAGAGGAAACTTTTCCCGAAAAACTTTCCTCTATAAAGGAAACTTTCTTTAAACTCCTTCGAAAAATGTGAGGATTTGCCGAAAACTCCTTCGGAAAATGTGATTTTTCATACGTAATCCTTTGATTATGAGCCTCTTTTGTAAAAGAGGCTAAAAAACACCAAAATGGGCTCTCCGTACCAGCCTCTTGCCATACGAGCGTAATGCCGAGGCTAAAACGCTCAATATTCCTCTCTATATGCTCTTTGTTCTTGGAAAGGAGCTGGAGACTGAAAGCTAAAATCCTGAATGAGCGATGGTTTTTAAATGAACTGTCGCCCATTTCTTTACATTTTATAAGAAAAAGTGCATAAAAACCGGATTTTTATAACAAAATGTAGTGGGAAGTGCAACTTTTTCTGAAAAAAGTTTGGCGGTTTCCTAAATAATGCTTAATTTTGCACCCGATTTAAAATATTTTTTAAAATTTAGTAAGTTTTAGGCTTACAGACTCTTATATAAAAAGGTATATAGAGTGACCCTCCACCTCGGGGCAAGAGGAGGGGGCAAAAAGATGATGATAACTCCTTGTGAGTAATCATATAAGAAAAGTAGAGAGAAAGAAATAATAAACATTATATATTCATTTAAACGAGGGAGATTTATGGAAAAAAGACTCATGACATTAGTTGCAGGCCTTGCTCTCAGTACAAGCTTGGCATTTGCGCAAAGTCAAATCTCTGGTAATGTGACCTCTTCCGAAGATGGAAGCCCTGTTATCGGTGCTTCTATCAAGGTGTTGGGTACTAATACCGGTACAGTTACCGACATTGACGGTAACTTCTCACTCACGTTACAGAAGCCTAACGCTGAGTTGGAAATTTCATACATTGGTATGACTTCCAAAAAATTGAAGGCATCTTCTAAGATGAGCATTGTTTTGGACTCTGACACCCACTCACTTGAGCAGGTAATCATCACTGGTTATGGTGCTGCCAAGAAGCTGGGATCTGTTGTTGGTGCCATTTCTAATGTAGGTGAAAAGAAGTTGCAGACTATCGTAACCCCTAACTTTACCGATGCGCTTGCTGGTCAGGTTTCAGGTTTGTCTGTATTGACTTCTGCTGGTGACCCTTCACAGTCGGCTTCTATCCGTCTGCGTGGTGTCAACTCTATCAACTCATCTAACCAGCCATTGTTCATTCTCGATGGCTCACCTATTTCTTCAAGCTTCTTCAGCACATTGAACCCTTCTGATATTGCTAATATCACAGTATTGAAGGATGCTGCTTCTACAGCTATCTATGGTTCTCGTGCTGCTAACGGTGTTATCGTTATCACCAGCAAGCAGGGTAAGTACAACGAGTCTGTTCAGATGACTGTAAAGGCTCAGTATGGTATTTCTACTCCAACTGCTGATGGTACTACTATGATGAATTCAGAGCAGTACATCCAGTTCCGTGACTTGATCGGTCAGCCTGTTAGCGACAATATCAGAAACCTGGTAAGCAAGTATGGTATCAGCACCAACTGGCGTGATGAGTTGTTGAGCAGCTCAGCTCCAACATCTGATATCAATGCTACATTGCAGGGTGGTGGTCAGACTATGAACTATTATCTCTCTTTCAACCACCACGAGCAGGATGGTTTGATTGAGCAGTCAAACATGCGCCGTTCTACATTGGCAGCTCGTATCAATGCACGTCTTAACAAGTTCTTCAAGGTTGGTTACAGCTCTAACTTTGGTGTGCAGGATTATGCTGTAAACTCTGCATGGAATGATAAGAGTAATATCTATCTGAATAACCCATTGGTTGCAGCCCGTATGGCTTTGCCTTACGATGCTCCTTATTACTATTCTTTCGATGATAACGGTAATATGATCAAGGGCGACAGAGCAGCTAAGCTCCTCTATAGTGGTCTCACTATGCCTTGGTGGGGAATCTCTAAGAGCGATGTTTCACGTAAGCGTGTAACATTGAATATGTCTCTCAACGAGCAGCTTACTCCAATCGAGGGCTTGACATTCACAGCTGTTCAGTCTTTGTTTGGCTATGACTATACATTGGATGGTAGAAACTTGCCTTATGATAAGGTTACTACTCCAATGGGACAGACTATTGCTGCAAGATCTGGTAGCGTACAGACAAACTTCTCTCGCTACTATGCTTATACCCTTACACATACTGCTGAGTATCGCAAGAACTTCGGCAACCACTATCTCAATGTATTGGTAGGTGAGGAAACTCGTATCGAGAAGTCAAATGAGTTTGGGGCATACTCAAAGGGTCAGACTGATGAGCGTCGCTTGTTGCTTACTGCCGGTACAACAATGGATCCAGCTCAGCAGAAAGATGAGCGTGAGAAAATTGTTGCCAACTCTATCTTCGGTAATGTAGAGTACAACTACCTGGAGAAGTACTATGTTTATGGTTCTCTCCGTCGTGATGGTAGCTCTAAGTTTGCTCCAGATCACCGTTGGGGTACATTCTGGTCAGCTGGTTTGAAGTGGGATGCTAAGAAGGAAGACTTCCTCAAGAACGTTTCTTGGTTGGACGCTCTCTCTCTGAGTGCTAACTACGGTACAACCGGTAACGACTCTGGTGCTGGTGCTTACGACTTCTATGGATTGTTCGGTAACGGCTCTAACTATAATGGTGAGGGTTCTATCACTATCTCACAGGCTAGTAACTATACTTTGACTTGGGAGACTGTGAGCAAGTTTAACCTGGGCTTGAACATCGGCTTGTTCGATCGTTTGAATCTCGATGCTAACTACTACATCAACAAGACTTCTGATATGTTGATGGCCATTCCTTACTCAATGACTACTGGTTTTGAGTCTGGTGCTGGTAACATCGGTGCCATGACCAACAAGGGTTTTGAGTTGTCTGCTAACTTGGATCTTATCAAGACTAAGGATATCCGCTGGACTCTTTCTGCTAACGTAGGTTACAACAAGAATGAGATTACTGAGTTGTTCGCTGGTCGCGATGAGTATGTAATTGCCAATACAGGTTTGAAGCTCCAGATAGGTCACCCTTACGGTGAGTTCTACAGCGTTCGCTATGCTGGTGTTGATCCTCGTACTGGTGAGCCAATGTACTACGACAAGAACGGTAACGTTACTAAGGTTTACAATGAGGAAGAGAACTCTGTATTCTTGGGTAAGAACCAATATGCACCATGGATCGGTGGTTTCGGTACTAACTTCACATGGAAGGGTCTCAGCATTATCGCTGACTTCACATGGCAGTCTGGCAAGTACATGACCGTAAATGATAACTACTTTATCATGAATGCTAACCAGGGTACTTCATTCAACCAGAGCGTTGATATGTTGAACATCTGGACACATCCTGGTCAGATTACTGATATCCCAGCTTACGGCTATGATATCCAGTTCGATGATCACTTGTTGAGCGATGCATCATTCTTGCGTATGAAGACTCTTACTGTCCAGTATGAGTTGCCTAAGAAGTGGATGGCTGCAACACATTGCCTCAAGGGTGCTAAGGTATTCGGTATCGCACGTAACCTCTTTACCATTACAGACTTCAAGGGATATGACCCAGAGCCAGATATCAACCTGGTTCAGTTCAACTATCCTAACACTCGTCAGTTTGTTATTGGTGCAGAGTTAACATTCTAAACTTACAAAAAAGAAAAAAAATATGAAGAAGATATATTTTTCATTGATGCTCATTGGTGCATTGACCTTCTCTTCTTGCTCTATGGACGAGGCTCCTTTCGGCAAGTTGGATGACAAGACTGCCATTCAGAAAGCAGCAGACCTTCGCCAATTCCGCAATCAGCTTTATAGCAACATGCGCTCAGTAACATCTGGCGCTTGGCTTTACCGCTCAGACATCCAGATGGACGAGTTCCACGGATTGATCAACAACGGTAACCGTGAGGGTGTTTATTCTAACGGTACATTCACATCTGCCGATAACGACCTCAAGGGTATGTGGCAGAACGCATATAATGTCATAGCTAAGTGTAACTCTGTGATTGAGAATGCTGCTAAGTTGTCTGCTGATGCAACTTTTGCTGATGCTGACAAGACAGATTTCGTACGCTACGATGCTGAGGCTCATTTCGTACGTGCCTATATGTATTTCTGGTTGGCAGAGCACTACTGCCAGACCTATACAAAGGCAGAACCATCAAAGGCAGCTTCTGGTCTTCCTTTGACCACAACTTATAATCCAACTGGTGATATCGCTTCCTATCCAAGCCGTAGCACACTGGATGAGACTTATCAGTTGATCGAGGCTGATATCAACGTAGCATTGACTGGTCTTCAGAAGTATGAGGCTTCTGGTGCTGCAGATGTAAAGGATATGGTTGCTGCGAATGCAGCTTATGTTTCTTCTTATGCTGTACAGGCATTGAAGGCTCGTGTAGCTCTTGTAAAGGGTGACTGGAAGACAGCTGCAGATAATGCAGAGGCTGTTATCAATTCTGGTAAGTTCCCATTGACAGAGATTGCAGACTATGCTAAGATGTGGACCGATGATGAGGGTACTGAGGTAATCTTCCGCCCTATGATGACCCCTACTGAGTTGGGTGGCTCTAATGGTGCAGAATACATCAACTCTTCAGAGACTGGTGCTGACTATATCCCAACATTCGCCGTATTGAATCTCTATGGTGAGGGTGATGTACGTTTCAATACTTTCTTCAAGGTATATCAGAAGCTTGATGTAGAGGGTACAAATTATCAGGCATACGTATTGAATAAGTTCCCTGGTAACACAGCACTTCGTACTGGTACAACCAACAACATCATGAACATGAGCAAGGTGTTCCGTTCTTCAGAGATGTATCTGATTGCTGCAGAGGCTGAGGCTCGCCAGAGCAATACAGCTAATGCCAACAAGTACTTGAAGGAGTTCCTGGCTAAGCGTATCGAGGGCTATGAGCCAAACGATTACTCAGCTAACACCATCTTGTCTGTCATCCTGGATGAGCGCCAGAAGGAGTTCATCGGTGAGGGTATGCGTATGATGGATGTTCGTCGTCTTGGCAAGGGTTTTGCACGTTATGCTACACATGATGAGAATCCTAATCTTGACGGTATCGTTGTAAAGATGGGGCAGTCTCTCTCTTATGCAGCTGATGATTATCGTTTCTTGTGGCCTATTCCAAAGACCGAGATGGATTCAAACCCTAATTTGGCAGGTCAGCAGAACCCAGGTTATTAATCTAGTTGTATCACAATTAAGAATAAGAAAATATGAAATATATAAAATTGTTCATGTTGATGGCTGCAGTAACCTTCTTTGCAGCCTGCTCTAGCGACGATGATTCATGGAACTCTGCTTCTGATGTTACTGTTGGAATGGCTAAAGCTCAAATGACAGTAAGTGAGGGTAAGGGTCTCTTTAACGTTCCAATCGAAGTGAAAGGCGAGACCAACGGTAATGTCTTCGTTACTGTTGAACTTAAGGAAGTTGGTGCTAATCCTGCAAAGGAAGATGTTAACTACTATGTTACAGATAAGACTATCAACATCTCTGAAGGTGTAGGAAACGTAGAAATCGAGACTGTTGATGATGATGATATCAATGACCCTCGTACATTCCAGGTTACTATCGTTGATGCAAAGGGTGCTAAGATTTCTGAGAATGCTAGCACAACCGTTACTTTGAAGGATAATGATGCTGAGTTCTACAGCAAGCTTCAGGGTAAATGGAAGATGAGTTATGAGGAAGATTCAAAAGCAGGTTCTTGGGATGTAACCATTACTGGTGCTACTGATGAGAACGATCCAGATTATAATAAGTATCTGTATGTTTCTGGAATGATGGGTCAGTCTTGGACAACTGCTGTTCTTACTTACAATTTTGATCCTGTTACAAAGACCGGCTATGTTGCATTCGATAATTTGGGTGGTGCATATAAGATGGCGGATGGTGTAATCTTTGGCTCTTTTACTGGTAGTATCGTACCATTTAGTATTGTTGGTGATAAATTGTCGACAGAACCTATTGTAGGTAAATGGAGTGAGGATTTCAAAACTGTAACCTTTGATGAGAATGGAGTGCTCTATGGTGCTGTATTTAACGGAGACAAGTATATGGGTGGCGTCTTTGAAATATCAAAGATTAAATTGACAAAGTAAGCCTTATGGCTTAGCTAATAATAAAAATAGGAGAGAATGACGGTTTCAATAGGAACCGCCTCTCTCCTTTTTTTCTTTTAAATCGTTTCTCTTGATTTTGAAGAGGTATCAGACAATCAATTATTAATAAGTTCGTTATGAAAAGAAAACTAATTTCATTCATTATGTTAGCTTTGGCTACAGTTTCTCTTTATGCCATTCCTGCCAAGCCTGGTATCTGGAAGACGCTGAAACTAGCCAATGGTCAAACAATCGAAGTACAGCTTCGGGGCGATGAGTTTATGAAATTCTGGCAAGATAAGGATGGCAAGAACTATACGATGACCGAAAAGGGGCTGGTTACAGCCAATATGGAGAATCTTGTACAGCGCAGCAAGGAACTCAGAGCCAGTAATCAGGGACCTTATCTTACAAGGGGTGGCTTGGTAAAGACAAATGCCCGTACCAATGCCCGCCAGAAAGTATCCTATATCGGAAAGAAACGCTGCCTCATTATCCTGGTTCAATTCTCCAACAAGAAGTTCTCGATGGCTGATCCTAAGGCATTCTATAACAGAGTAGCCAACGAAGAAGGCTTCAGCGAAGGAAACTTCCGTGGTAGTGTCAAGGATTATTTTCAAGCACAGAGCAACGGTCAGTTCGACCTGACCTTTGATATTGCCGGTCCTTATACCCTTGCCAATTATGAGGTTTATGGTGAAAACTCAAAGGATGATGGTAGCGACAAGAATCCACGAGGCATGGTAGCAGCAGCCTGCCAGAATGCCGTGAATGATGGTTGGAATCTCGCTCCTTACGATTGGGATGATGACGGAGAAGTAGATCTTGTATTTGTCCTATATGCAGGTCGTGGTGAAGCTACAGGTGGAGATGCCAATACGATATGGCCGCATAAATACAATTTGCCAATGCCTACTGCGTATGGAGACAAAAAGGTTTATACCTATGCCTGCAGTAATGAGTTGGCTACTGAAACCAGAGTAGATGGTATCGGTACCATCTGCCATGAATTCTCCCATTGCCTGGGTTTCCCTGATGCCTATGATACAGAATATAAAGGCTTCTATGGCATGGGAACCTGGGATTTGATGTGCTCTGGCAGCTACAATGGCAACAGCTATTGTCCTGCCGGATATACAGCTTACGAGAAGTATGCTGCCGGCTGGATAGAACCAGTTGAATTAACCGAGAATGTTGAAGTGACCGGCATGGCTACAGTAGCCAAGGGAGGTAATGCCTATAAATTCACAAACCCTGGTTTCAGCGACGAGTATTACATCATCGAAAACCGCCAGCAGGAAGGCTGGGATGCGGGGCTGGCAGCTTCGGGTATCATCATCAATCATATCAATTATGATGAAAAGATATGGGAAAGCAATAAGCCGAATACCAATAATCCGAAATATAACCAATTTGAGCATATCACATTCATTCCTGCTGATAACAGCAAGAAGGAAAATGATGAAAAGGGCGACGCCTGGCCTTATAATGGGGTCAATGCCTTAGGCAGCAAGACTACTCCTGCCGCAACCACCCAGCATGAAAATACGGATGGTAAGAAACTGATGAATATCTCTATCAGCGATATGGCGATAGCTGAGGATAAGACTGCATCTTTCAAGTTCATCAACTATAATGTTGCCTCTTCACAGGAGGGATACATCTTCCACGAAACCTTTGACAAGTGTCAGGGAACGGGTGGAAACGATGGTAGTTTCGTACCACCAATGTTGGGTCATGACTTTGCTACAGGAGCCTTTGCACCTGATGTTGAGGGATGGACCTGCAATTATCAGAAGGGCGGAAACCAGTGTGGTCGTTTCGGTACGACTTCGGCTGCTAATGTCACCCTCACATCTCCAGAGTTCGAGTTGAATGGTGAGGCAAAGCTTACCTTCAAATGTGCTCCTATCGGTAAGGCAGATGCCACACTCAATTTATCTGCCGAGAATGCAGAACTGGACATCCAGAGCATTCCTATGAAGAATGGCCAGTGGAACGAAGCTGTTGTGACAGTAAAGTCAAAGGGCAAGACAAAGCTCACCTTTAATTCTTCCAAGGCTTTCTTCCTGGATGAAGTTTATCTGCAATCTACTACCACGGGTATCGGTCAGCTGATAACAGATGCCAAATCTTCTTCTCCTTATACCTATGTATATAATGCAGAAGGTCAACAGGTATGCAAGATGAAGACTTCCGAGTTCCAGATGAACAATATCCCTGGCACCGGCTTGTTTATCTTGAAGTGTGGAAACAAGACAACAAAGATTGTGAAATAAGCAATCTAATATAACTCTTGTATATCGTATATATATAATAAGGTGTATCCTTCTTGCTCAACATATCGGGCAAGCGAGGATACACCTTATTTTAAATATATATGCGATATACTCTTTCTAGAATGTCTTGGAATACCCACTTTCTGTTAATGCCGTGTCGGAAACAGTAAACGAAGAGGTGCTGCTATTATTGAAGAAATTACCCTCGTAACGGGTTAACTTACCCTTTACCAGATGCACATTGTCAAAATTGCACTCCTTGATGACCTTGCCTTTCTTGTCCTTAGCCTGCGACTTTACATGAAGATTCTCTACATCATCAGCCTTCAAAAGCGTATAGACCGTGAAGAATAAATGATTGTACTGGTACTTCTTGGCATCAAATACTCTTTCGTAATGGATAGGAGCCTCTGTCTTGCATGTGCCAGTAGCAGGATTGAATACCACACCGCAACCTCCGGAAATCTCTATGGATTCGCCGGCTACATTTAATGGTGTATAAATAGAGCTCCTGAGAACGAAGGCACTCACGCCCCGTGATAATGTGGCATCAAAATTCTGGTTGTTTTCTTGAGAACTGACCGTAATATCCTTATAGGCATAAACCATATCGGTGACCTTGTCATTCGGAAATCTGACTTCGGTAGCCGACTTGATGGAAATACGATTATCCAAAGGCATAGGGGTTACTGCGGCTACAGCCACCATGTGGTAAGTGCCTTCAGGAACATCGAAGGTTACCTTGCCGAAATCATCGCCCAGACTGTCCTGTCTTACGACATAGCCTGAATCATTCTCGGAATCAATAGGTATCAATGCTACCTCCAGTTCTGAAAACCTGTGGCAGGCTGCCAAGGTCGTTTTGTTATCAGCACGGGTGGAATGTATACGTGCCGATGAGACATCTGAGGCAGAAGAGATATCTTCTATCGTTTTCTCGAAGAAGCTGATGCTTACCTCATGGTTAGTTACCTGTGATGATTCATTCATCACGTTTTCCTTGGAACAACTACATAAAAGTAGTATAGCGGAGACCAGCATCAGGCCTATGCTTTTACTGTTGTTCATCTGCTTCTTTTCGTTTGAGTCAGACGCCGGAACCCCCGGTATTATCGGCTAGTACGCATTTGAATGATACAAGCAAATAGCTTTTGTACTAACGTTGCACAAATATAGTGAAAATATGAATCCGTTGTACTTTTACTGACTTATTTCTTTGTTTTCTTAACAATTTATAACGAAAGAGGGCGATACACCCCAGAGAATGCATCGCCCTTAGAAAGATTAAGTATGAATATCTAAACTGTAGAATCCATTTGGTATTGTGGCTTACAATTACTTATCTACTGTAGATGATACATTGTTTTTCTCGTAATAAGCCTTATATTCATTGCCACCATACTTGAGTCCGAGGTCTTCGCCTGCTATTCCATCGCAGAAGCCCTTGTAAGCCCACTTGCGCTTGTAGCTGGCATCGAAGAGGTTAGGCACCTGACCCTTGAGCCAGTATTCGTGCTCTGCCTCGTTATCAGACAAGCTCCAGATGGTAATACCGCTCTGCTGAGCTGCTGGTACGTTAGCCTTATAGCTCTCCATAATCATGCGGTAGGCATCGCTCTGTGCCTTGTACTGATTAGATGAAGGAGAAGCTGTGCCGAGAGAAAGATCGAGCTCTGTAACACGAACCAGCTTGCCTGTAGCAGCCATGGTCTGGAACATAGCATCTACCTTCTCCTTGAGAGCTGCAATATTGGCTGCATTCTTCTCTGCATCATCGCTGCAGGAAAGAGATACGTGCATCTGGGTTCCGATACCGTCTACGATAGGAGTGCCATTCTTCTCGTCAATATCCTTAACGAACTTGATAAGAGCATCGAGCTTGTTAGGAGAGGTCTCCAGGTTGTAGTCGTTCACGAAGAGCTTGGTCTCTGCTGGCAGATACTTTCGTGCCAACTGGAATGCCTTTACTGGGTAGTCCTTTACATAGTAGCCCCAGTACCAGTGGTTGCTTCCCCAGTTAAGAGTCAAACCGTCTGCCTCTGTCTCTACAGGAGCTGCATCGTACATGGTCTGCTCATCTTCTGTCCATGTTCCACCGAAGATGCCTTCGTCGATTCCGCGATATTTGTTGCTGCCGTCAGCGATAGGCTCGTTGATGACATCGTAGCCATATGGAGTTACGTTCTTTTCCTTCAGGTGTTCTGCCATGCCCTTTACCCATGCTTCCATAGCACCTTCGAGAGCAGCCTGCTTCTCGGCAGCACTTTTCAATACATAGTACTTGCGGCTGGCACGGGTAACCTTTCTAGCCTTGCCGTTAGAAGCTTGGATGTACTGGATGCCTCTGGCTGCTGCATTCTGATCTTTGGCAAGACCGAACTTGATATTATCAATGTAATAGGTTCCGCCTACCTTGCCATAGTTGAGGATGATGCGGTTGGCATCATCGTAGGCAGGGGTGAAGGTGAATTCGCATTTCACCCAATCGGTACCTACACTGAAGGTATTGTAACCACCTTGAGAACTGTATGTGGTTCCATTCTGATACTGGAACTGCAATTCACCTGCAGGAGAAGTAGACTTGGCATAGAATTGGATGATGTACTTCTTGCCTTCCTGCAGCGCATCGTCGAAGGTATAGGCACACTGAGCTTCCCAGGCATTGCCATCACCCTTGTTCTTCAAGGCGAGACCCTTGCTGTTGTTGTAACCAGTGCCTTCTTCTACTTCGGCACTTTCCTTGTTGCTACCCCAGGAACCCCAATTGCCTGTGGTTCCACCTTCAAAGTCAGATGCATCGCCTGCCATCACATTCTCCATAGGGTCATCCTGCTTCAAACCAAACTGGATGTCATCGATGGTATAGGTAGCTCCAACCTTACCGAAGTTGAGGATGATGCGGTTCACATCGTCATATTTGTCGATGGTAAATTCATACTGGAAGGTTTGCCAATCGGTACCAACAGTGAAGGAATTATATCCACCCTGAGAACCGTATGTACTGCCATTCTGATATTGGAACTGCAATTCTCCGGCAGGAGAAGTAGACTTTGCCTTGAACTTGATGACGTAGGTCTTGTTCATCTCCAAATAGTCATTGAAGGTATAGGCGCACTGAGCTTCCCAGGCATTGCCGTCACCCTTGTTTTTCAGAACGAGGGCTGCTGACCCATCCTGTCCGGCTCCTGATACAACTTCAGCACTTTCCTTGTTGCTGCCCCATGAGCCCCAACCGCCAGTGCTTCCACCATTGAAGTCGGATGCATCGCCAGAGAGAACATTGGCAATATCACCATCACTTTCTACTACGAGGGTAGGGGCGATGAGTGATTTCAGATAGCTTTGGTTCTGCTGGGTGTGCCAGAAGAAGTTATGACCGTAGAGCTTCATGTTACCATCCAATGCTTCGATGAGCTTGTCCACAGTTGCGAAGTTCAGGGAACCGCTGTTGCCCATGATGGCATCGTTCTTCATGGCATTGCCAGGAGTAAAAATCTGATAGTTGGCATTGGCAAGGCTGCCTTCTCCATTGGCATTGTTGATATACAAGTCTGCACCCATGCCGATACCGATCAGCATGTTAGGAGTATACTGCTGGGCATAGTCCTTGATGTTGTCGTAGTTGGCGATGACTTCCTTCACGGCAAGAGGAATCTCTGCTGAGGTTACGTCAGCGTGGTCGGCTGGCTTGCCCCATTCCATGAGCTGGTCGTCGCAACCAGTGAGTAGCATCGCTGATGCTACTACTGGTATGAATATCTTATTGATTTTCATCATGATTTTCATTTAAGGGTTATTATTCTGTAGCTGTTTCGCCATCATTGAAGTCCTTTACTGCAATAGACTTGGTGCTGACAACGCGGAGGTTGTCGACATAAATCTTCTGGTTGAAGGTACTTGCCTTGTACTTGATGGCATCAGAGAATTCCAGGTCGCTGTTGACGAGGAATAATACCAGGTTCTTGTATGAACCGCTGTTGCGGTCTTCTACAATCTTCTGGAAGGTTACATCAGCTGCTTTCTCCGGATCGTAGTTACCGAATGCGGTCATCGGAATGGTGATGGTTTGCCAGCGTTCACCGGTGGTGAATGGGGCATGAGAGCCATCCTTTTCATTCAACCATGGAATCCATACGGTAGCTGTGTTGGTATATTCATCGCTATACTTTGTAGCAGCAGAACCCCAACCATAGTTTGCCAGATTGTTCTGGAGAGAAATTTCGAGCTGACCCGTCAGATCCCAAGGTTCAGGACAGTAGATGTCGAACTGGATAGCTACTTCTGATGCCTTGGTCTCGGCAGAAATCGTGCCATACATACGGCTCCAGTCGTCATTGGCATTGTCATTACCTGCTGTAGCCCAGTATTTGGCATTGCCACCTGCATCCAGACCGCCTGCATCGAGTACTGATAGTGGTGCGAGCAATGCAACCTTGCCACGACCGCTGTTGAGAGGATCGTCTACGAGATCGTCTGTACCGTAAGTTGCGCTCCATGAACCCAGTTCGCCCTTTCCGTCGAAATCGGTGATGAAGTTGCCGAAGTCGTTGAAATAGGTAGGAGTCTTGGCTGTACCGTTAGCGCCTTCGCTGGTGATAGAGCCAGACTTGGTGAGGTCGGCTGTGCTTGGAATAGTGAAGCTGTACCATTTTCCGTCTTCATCGTTACGGATGCCACTTGTTATTTCTGTACCATCAGGTAATGTGAGCTTGGTGGTTTCCTGCAGGTTGGCACCATATACAGTTACAGTTTCGCCAGCCTTAGGTAGAGTGTTGTCTACGCTGCTAATGCTAGGAGCTGCCGCACGGATGGTGAACTCGTAAGTCAGCTTGTTGTCATCATTCTTATAGAATACGATGGTATTGCGTACGCTGACGTCAGCTTTTTCTACTGGTGTAGCTGCATTGAGCGTTACCCATACGTTGTTGTCAGTCATCAGAGCGTTGTTGAAGTAGGTCTCGTATCCATTTACGTAGATTCTCTTCAAACCGCTGAAGCCTGAGCCTTCGATTCTGAGCAACTGTCCCAGTCGGGCAAACTCCACAGGACGGTCTTTGTTGACTTCATCGTCCACATTCTCCAGATATATCTGGTTAATCTTCATTGTTGCCGAGCTTCCGCCGTTGTCGTCATCGCTGCACGCAGCAAAGCTGAATGCAGCCAATGCAAGGCACAATGTCCAGAGATATTTCATTGTTTTCATAATTCTCTAAATATTAATGATTAGTTATACAGGTTGGAATGCCTGTTATTTAAACAAATCGGTGTCCTGCACCTCGCGATCGCCAAACTGATAAGCCACGGTAGCGATATTGCCGCTAGCATCTGGCTTCAAGAGTGGGTTCTTGGTCTGGTCGGTATCTGCGATAGGCAAAGTCAGGTTCTTGGCTGTGGCTGTTGCTACGCTAGGGCCTGGCTCTGCATAATCCTCGCTCAATACATATTCGTGGGTTGCTGACTTGTAGTAGCTGGCATTGCGATGCTGGTGATTGACATAGTTCACCATCTCCTGCTGCTGATAATATCCGCGACGGACGATGAAGTACCAGTACAATCCCTCGAATGCAGTCTCTACACGGAACTCATGGCGAATGTCCTCGAAGGTGAGGCTATTCTTGGTTGCAACACCTGCACGGGTACGGAGTGCATTGAAATACTTGAGAGCCGTAGCATCTGTAGTCTTTCCGTTGTTACCCAATGTAGCTTCTGCATAGTTGAGATAAACTTCTGCAAGACGCATCATATAGGTATTGATACCAGAGTTGTTGTTGACAGCAAAGCCGTTGACAGCATTGGTACCGATGACGTACTTCTTGATATTGGCACCTTGTGAACCTGCGTTCTCGGTCTCACCATATACGTATGGTTTCTCAGGATTGGCAGATAATTCAGGATAAGATTCGCCATAAGATGCAATACAGTTGTGGCGACGGATGGCATCATCCACCTTTGTACCGAGCGTCTGGTCTTCATATTCCTTGAATTCTTCCCAAAGATCGTAAGAACAATAGGTAGAACCGCCCCAAGAGTTTCCCTGATTAACTTGAGTACTCCAGGCGAGGAAACGTGTCATTGACTGTGCCAGACCGCCTTCTGCACCAGCCTGGAATTGTAACTGGAAGACGCTCTCGCTATTATTATTAAAGGTAGAGGCTGCAAACAATTCGGCATAGGTATCTACCAGTTTATATGGTCCCTCTTCAATAACAACTGCTGCTGCCTTCTTGGCTGCATCGAGATAATACTCATTACGTGTACCACGATTGGCATCTGTTGCTACGTTGCTACCGTCATAGCGCCCGCTGGTAGTCAAACCTGCCATTGACAGATAGAAACGGCTGAGCATGGCATAGGCTGCATACTTGTTGACACGGCCTGTGGCAGGAGATGCTGATGGCAGATGAACTGCGGCATACTCCATATCACGGATGGCAAACTCGATTCCATCGGCTACAGGGTTAGGACTTACAACATAGTTGTTGACCAGATCCTGGGTGTTGTTGTAGATAACGGCACAACCCCAGAGTGAACTGATATACCAGTAAGCCAGACCACGCATGAAGCGAGCCTCTGCAATACCTTGTATCTTTGCCGTCTCACTTACATTAGCTGTAGAGTTGTTGGCGATATTGTTGATGGTATTGTTTGCCTGAGCTACAACAGAATAAAGCGCTCCCCAAGCTTCGGTAAGACCGGTGGAAAGACCTGTCTCGGTGAAGTTGGTATATGGATAGACATAGTCTGAGTATTGGGCGGTGATGTTGTTGGCACGTCCATCGCCCATACCATAATAGAACTTATCATTGAAGTCGTACCACACATAGCTGTAAAGTGGCATGACTGCCTGTGAAACTGCCTCGTCATTATCGAAGAAGTTGTCCTGCGAAATCTGGTAGGTATTCTTCTGTTCGAGGAAGTCTTTGGCGCAGCTGGAGAATGAGAGGATTCCCGCTATCGCCAGTGTATATTTCAATATGTTAGTTTTCATATTCTCTTTTCTTTTGAAGTTGATGGATTAGAACTGCACATTCACACCGAAAGTATAGATGCGTGGTGAAGGGTAGCGGCTATAATCAACACCGTTGAGGAGAGCATTGCCGCGCATAGAACCAACTTCAGGATCGAAACCGTTATACTTGGTGATGGTAAACACGTTCTGCACATTGCAGTACAACTTGACGTTGTTAAGGAAGATATGGCTGAGCCACTTGCGAGGCAATGTATAGCTGAGTGATACGTTCTGCAGGCGGATGTATGAACCATCCTCTACGTATGCATCGCTTACACGGTTGTTCTTGTTTACACCACTTTCGGTAGACAAACGAGGCATTGTCGTATTGGTATTGACAACGTAGTAGTTACGATAGTCCTCTGGCCCATTCTCGTCATATTTTGCAAGACGGGCATAGTCCATTACAGTGGTCAGCTGGTTGCTGGTAGAACCTGTTATCTCCAGGAAACGACGGCCGTAGTTCATCACCTTGTTGCCGTAGGAACCGCTGAACTGAACGCTCAGGTCGAAGCCTTTATAAGAGAATGTGTTGCCAAAACCAAAGGTGAACTTTGGCTCAGGATTACCGATGAAGGTCTGGTCGTTGTTGTCGATGACGCCATCACCATTGATATCCTCATAGATATAATCACCAATGAACACACCACCACTGGTAGGACTAGTGGCAATAGATGCTCCTTCTGGTAAAGCAACTGTTTTCACATTACCGTTGGCATCCTTGTACCAGAAGTCTTCTGGCTTGTCGAAACGGCCGATAACCTTGTAGCCCCAGAACTGACCGATAGGATGATCTACTACGGTATTCGTAACTGTGGCTGTCTCAGAACCAATCTGCAAGGTCTGTGGCAATGTACCTGTTTCCGTATCGAGCGAAACTACCTTGTTGCGGTTGAGAGAGAATACAATGTTAGAACGCCAAGAGAAGTTCTTGTTCTCTACGTTGACGGTATTGATAGTGAACTCGATACCCTTGTTCTCCAGACTACCTACGTTACCCCAAGGGTTAGAGGCAGTACCATACTTAGAACCTGTGCCGGAACCGATGAAGGCTGGCAAATCGAGCATCATCAGCAAATCGTTGGTCTTCTTGTAGTACCAGTCGAATACGATGTCGATGCGGCTATTGAACAAAGAAAGGTCGAAACCTACGTTGGTAGAATAGGTAGTCTCCCATTTCAATGCTGGGTTGGCATTGTTGGCATTCATCACACCTACACCCCATGAAGTGGTATAGTTCTTAAGCATGGCTGCATAAGCCCACTGCTGAACGTTCTGGTTACCTGTAGCACCCCAACCCAGGCGGAACTTGAGATTGTTGATTACCTCATTGCCCTTCAGGAAATTTTCCTGGCTGGCACGCCAAGCCAAGGCTGCTGATGGGAACCAACCCCAACGATGACCTTCGGCAAACTTGTTGGAACCGTCACAACGTAGAGTTGCAGTCAAGAGATAACGGTCGGCATAGTTGTAGAGGGCACGTCCGAAGTAAGAATAGAGTTTGTAACCATCCTGATTACCTTGTGTCAGGTTGATATTGGCACCAGTGGTTTCACCGGCGATGATATCGGTTACGGAATTTGACAGGTAACCGGAGTTGCTTACTGCGAAGTTCTCCCAATAGCTCTGGCTCATTTCCTGACCTGCCATCACATTAATATTATGCTTCTCTGCGATAGTACCGTTATAGGTCAGAATATTACGCCATGACCAGTACTTGGTATCATTCTTGTACCAGGCACCGTCACGCTGTGTATTCTCACGTACACCAAACTTGTAATCTGGCTGGTAAGTCTTGGTTTTGTTGAGATTATAATCTGTAGAAAGCTCGGTCTTGAATGTCAAGCCCTTGACGAGAGTTGCTTCCAGATAGGTGTTGATACGGAAGTTGAGACGTTTGGCATAGTTGGTCTTGATCTCTGCCAAAGCCACAGCATTGTCTGGCATCCACTGATCGTCAGGACCATCATATCCACCATCAGGGTTGCGTACAGCCACAGAAGGCTGGGATTTCAAGGCTGTCATGATGATATCCCAGTTCTTCTCCATCTCCTGCTTAGAGTCAGAGAGTGAGAAAGAGATACCTCCCTTGAGCCATTTCTTCAACTGTGAATCGATATTTCCACGCAAAGTCTGGCGCTTGAAACCGGTGCACAAACCGATACCGTCCTGATTGAGATAACCGGCAGAAAGGGAGTATGTGGTATTTCCATTACCGCCAGAAAGTGACAAACTATGGTTGGTCATGAAAGCGGTATTGAACAACTCGTCCTGCCAGTCGGTACCATCGCCAAGGAGTTCCGGGCGCAACCAGCTGCTAGATGCTGGTTTGATTTTGGCATCTGTGATGGCATTGTAGTGTTCTGCATACTGTCTCAAGTTCATAACATCGAGCTTCTTAGGCATAGCCTGCCAACCCACATATCCATCGTATGTGATTTGAGCCTCACCATTCTGACCACGCTTGGTGGTAATCATGATGACACCATTAGATGCTCGCGAACCATAGATAGCGGTAGCTGAAGCATCCTTGAGAATGTCCATTGTCAGGATGTCACTAGGGTTGATGCCAGCCAATGGATTGCTGTTACCATTGTCTGAACCATCAGAGTCGATGATGACACCATCAATAACGAAGATAGGTTGGGAGGTGGCATTCAGAGAGTTTGTACCGCGGATACGGATGGTACTACTACCACCAGGAGTACCTGTGTTGGCCTGAATCTGCACACCGGCAGCACGACCCTGGAGTACCTGGTCGATACTGGTTGTTACAGACTTCTCGAAAGCCTTGTTGTCTACCTGAGTGACGGCACCAGTCAAGTCTGCCTTGCGCATGGTACCATAACCTACGACGACAACTTCGTTCAGAGCCTGAGCATCTGATTCCAAAGTTACATCAATAGGACCATTGCCAACTTTAATCTCTTTATCCTTGTATCCAAGATAAGAGATCTGTAAAGTTGCACCTTTAGGAGCCTTCAAAACGAAGTTACCATCTAGGTCGGTGACGGTAGCTGCGTTTGGTTGCCCCTTAACACGAACTGTCGCTCCAATGACTGGACCATCGTCTGCGACTACTGTACCTTTTACATTACCATTTTGAGCCAATGTCTCCTGACAAGGGAACAATAAAAGCATCAACAGTAAAGACAGGTACTTGAAAGCATTACCTGCATGTTTCATGATTAATTGGTTTTGTTTTTGTTGGTTTATACTATTGTTTATTCTATGTCTTAATTTGGTTTACGGCTGCAAAGATATGCCCTTTTTCGTAAAGTGCAGTTAAAATTTGTATCTTGCGTGTTTTTAAATGTTTCATGTATAATAAAACCGACATATTTGGCAAAAAAAAAGGGGATACGCAGCTGCAAATCCCCTTTATACCTTATTATATATAGACGTTTTAGTATTCGTATAGCTTGATGTGGAGTATTTTATTGTCGCCACATGAGATGCGGGCATGGCGTCCCTGGTGGTCCTGATCGCCATTATCACGGCGGATAAACTGTAATTTACCGTTTTTGTCTACTTCTACCTGGTCAACATATCCGATACCGATACGCTTACCTTTGAAAGTTGCGGCTTGTTTCTTTGTTTCAGTTCCACCGTTGTCAACAAATCCGTCCTCACCGAGTTTCTTTTCTTCAGCTTGCGCTTTTTCAGTCTTACTTTGGAAAACTACGACGATACCATTACCAGCTATGATGTATTCGTTCTTGGCGAGTTTCAGAATCAATCCGCCACCTTCTGGCCATTTGCTTCCATCTGTAGCACGAGGATCCCATGGTAGCGTGAAGAAATGACGGCAAGTCATGGTAATATCTCCATCTTCAATGATGCGCTCTTTATCTTCCTGGTCGAAGAGTAATCCCCAGTTTTTGCCCTTTCCCTGATGCTGGAGCAGGAGAGGAGAGAGCTGGTTGATAACCTTGTATGAACGTCTGAGACTGTTCTTCACCTTGTAGTTAGCTTCATCGAGAGCAAACGGACTGAAACTGATGGCATCTGTTTCGCCGAAGGTATAATATGCCTTTACGCCGCTGTTAGCATCGCATTTCACTTCTGGTGTGAAGAAAGGATTGTCGGCACGCTTGTATTTCTCTACCCATCCCTTGTAACCGGTATCATAGATATCTGGTGCAAAGATGTCGATACTTGGTGCACCACATTTCCAGATATCAATCAGATGAGCTAGTGGACCGGCAGAAGGATATTCGCCTGGTTTTCTGCCACGACTGTTCATTGCAGCATTTACATACATCGGAATATTGTAGATGGCTTTGCCTGCTGAGGCTAGTTGCTCTACATATTTAGCATAGTAATATGCCTGGAATTTCTCGTCAGCATAACGGTCTGTGCCGAAAACTTCTGCCCATGTACCTTTCTTCTTGAGCTTGAGTGCCTTGAGCAATGGAGCAGGAACGGGTTGTCTGTAAGCTTTTTCGGCAAGAGGAGAATGGTCGCGGGCTGATTCGAGCATGCCGATTTCGTTTTCTACCTGCATCATGATGACGGTATTCTCTTGACTGTCAACTGCTTTGATGTGTTTCATCAGTTCGCAGAATGCTCGTTTGTCTGCTTGAAGCAGGTTATCGCTGAAGGCTGTGCATATCTCTAATGGCTTACCGTTCTCTGTGAGTGAACGAGGAAAACGCTTGGTGTTTTCCTTTACCCATAGTGGAGCATAGCAGCTCATAGAGTTCTTCCAGGCACCAAACCATAGGAAGACAATCTTCAAGTCATGTTTACGGGCAGTTGTGATGACGCTGTCTACGAGTGCGAAATCATATTTGCCCTCGTCAGGTTCAACAAACTCCCAATATGCAGGAACGAAGACAGAGTTAACTCCGCTATTCTTCATCTGTTTCAATGCTTTTCTGATGTCGGCAGGACTCGTTGCGGCAGAGTTGCTCAACTCACCAGCCAGGAGAAGCATCGGCTTGTCATTGACAACAAGCTGGGTTGCAGAGCCTTGCTTCTGCAGTTTCACTCCAGCTTGTATGTTGATGCAGCATAATAATGTTAGAAAAGATAATACGATCTTATTCATAAATTTTCATTTTAGAGAATGTCTGAAAATACTTGAGGCAGGTATTGCGCCATTCCTTGGCGTTTTCCAACTGTACATTGAGTAATGAATCGGTATGTTGCCATTCCTGTTCATGCCCCTTCATATACTGTTTGGCTGAGGTGTGCCAGAAGTCGCGGTAAACTTCTACCATCGCCACACCCATGTTGTACTTCATGCAGAGTTCCTGCCAGAGGGTGCTTCCTGATTTCATCTTGTAAGTCCAAGGCACATGATGGAACCATAGGAGATATTCTTCTGGGCAAGTCTCTATGTTGTTATACAGACTGCGATATGGTTCCGGATACTGACCTACGGCATCTGTACCTTTGGATGAGCGGTCGAAACCTACACCCTGGGCATCTGCCTTGTGATAATAAACCGGGCACCATTCCAGAGGATAACTTGCGATGAAACCATCAGGCTCCGGACCGTAGTGGTGGTCGAACTTGAAGATATGATGCAAACCCAAAGGCATCATATAGTTGACGCAAGCTTCGCGGGAAGTCATCATCATCATCTCTACAGGTTTGGTGAACTTCTCGTCCTGGTTTTCGTAGGTCTGTACGAGCCATTCATGAGCAATCTCTTCAGCTGTAAGTGAAGGATTCCATGCCAATCTGCCGAAGGCATACCAGTTTGCCTGTGAGAAAGGATGACCACACCAATTGGCATCATCACCGATATTGGCTACACCTGAGATTCCAACCAGTTTGTCTGGATTGACAAAATCAAAGAATTCCTTCCACATAGGTGCTAGATAGGTGAGGTGCTTAGACTGACCAAGATATTCCTGGGTAATCTGAAGTTCTGCTATCTGAGGTGTCTGTTTGATGTTGTCGAAGATAGGAGCGTATGGTTCACGAGGCTGGAAGTCGAGCGGACCGTTCTTTGACTGGAGGATTACATTGTCACGGAACTTTCCATCCATACCTTTGAATTCGCTGACAGCTTGCTTTACGCGGTCTTCTCCTTTATGATTAGCACCATATACAAAGCTTCTCCACATGATAATGCCACCGTATGGCTTGACGGCATCGGCAAGCATGTTGGCTCCCTCGGCATGAGTGCGGTGGTAATCGCCAGGACCAGGCTGTCCTTCAGAATTAGCTTTTACCAGGAATCCGCCAAAGTCAGGGATGGCAGCATAAATCTCCTTTGCTTTCTTCTGCCACCACTGTTGTACCTTTTTATTCAATGGGTCTGCAGTCTTGGTATAGCCCAATGCCATAGGAGAAGCAAAGTTGATGCTGAGATAAACTCGGATGCCGTAAGGACGCAGAATGTTGGCGATGACCTTCACCTTATTAATGTATTCAGCAGTCATCATCTTTGGTGATGCATTTACATTGTTCAGTACGCTTCCGTTGATACCCAAAGAGGCGTTGGCACGGGCATAGGTGATGAGACGGTCGTGAAGACTCTTGCTGATGCTGCCACCCTTGCCGTTTTTGCCGAGTTTGATTTCTTCCCATTTGAAGATGCTCTTGCCGGCATAGCCACGTTCGATGCTGCCATCGAGATTATCCCAATGGTTGAGAATGCGGAGACCCACTTGTGGTTTCTCGGTCTCATCGATAGCTTTGCTGAAGTTCTGCTGATTACCGCTACCTGTGTTGTAGGCATCGGTGTTCTGAAGACGAATCAGCTCGTAGGCACCATAGAGCAAACCGATAGGATTGCTGGCGGTGATAGTTGCTTCATACTGAATGTTGTCGCCTTGCTGTGCAGGGCGGGCATAGAGGTTATAGCCCTCGCCAAGATTCAGAGCCTTGTCTATCTTGAGTTCTACATTCTTACCTCGCCAGTTGTTCTCCAACTCCTGCTTGGCAATCTTAGCTGTTGCGTCATCAGGCAACTGTGAGATGACTTGGCATGAGTTAGCATACTGCTTTCCGAGCCATAACTGTGAACCATCACTCTGTGCAGAAACATGGAGTGATGTAAGTACCGTAAATAAAAAAATAAGGTATTTCTTCATATCTTTGCAGATCGTTAGTTTGTATTATTATTGTTTCTGCTGCAAAGATACGAAAAAAATACCTTATTCTCTTCTATTTGTTGTTTATTTCTCATTTCTCTTTGTTTCAGCATATTCACTTGGTGAAATGCCATAGTGTTTCTTGAACACTGTAGAGAAGTGGGTCTGGTTGTTAAATCCCACAGAGTAAGCTACTTGCGTGATATTAATCTGTCCTTCTTCGATAAGACGTGCTGCCTGCTCTAATCGTAAGTTACGGATGAATTCACCGGCAGAGACGCCTGCTATTTCTTTCAGCTTACGGTGCAGTTGGGCACGGCTGATACCGACATCCTCTGTCAGTTTTTCAACGTTGAGGTCTGGGTCGGTCAGGTGCTCGTTCATATATTTCATCACTCTCTCCATGAGAGCATCATTATTTCCCTTTACCTGTATTTGCTCAATCTTAGCCTTCTGTCCCTGCGCACCGCTGTATTTGCCACGGATGCGTCGGACATTGTCTACCAGGTTGTCGATGAGAATATGAAGTTCTTCCATATTGAATGGTTTAGCCAGGAAGGCATCAGCACCCTTACGCAATCCCTCTAGTCGGTTCTCTACCTCGCTCTTGGAGGTGAGCAGGATGACTGGAATATCGCTTACGTTAGAGTTACTCTTTATCTTCTTGAGCATGGTAACACCATCCATTTCCGGCATCATCACATCGCTTATCACGAGATCATATTTGCTGGTGAGCAACATCTTGAGACCCTCCTTTCCGTTGCAGGCATGTTCAAATCGATACCAGTCGCTCAGTTCAGTCTTGATATAATGTGCTATTTCGGCATCGTCATCTACTATCAGGATGTTGAAATTGCGGTTGGCTTGCGTTCTTTTACCGGTGGATTCGGCAGTTTTTGTGCCATCCTCCTGCAGGATCTCCTCTGGCTTGAGGTGTTCCTTGCCCAACGGAATGTTTACCTCGAAGCAAGAACCCTTGATTCCGTCAGTGCGATTATAGGCTCTGATTGTTCCTCCATGCATCTTGACGAGGGCTCTACAGAGGTTCAGACCAATTCCGGTTCCTTCTATATGAATGTCGCTGTTGTTATTGCCTTGATAGAAGCGTTCAAAGAGACGGTCAGTCTTTTCTTCCTTCAGTCCGATACCTGTATCTTCAACCTTGATGATGGCACTCTCTTTGTTCTTTCCTATGATAATCGTAATGTCACCGCCATCCGAGGTATACTTCATGGCGTTGGAGAGTAAGTTGGAAATAACCTTGTCAAAGTTGATGCGGTCTATCCATACTTGCAGGTTGCCTTCCTCGTTTAGGGTCTCGTCCTCCTTCAGGCTAAGAGTGATGCTACGTTCCTGGGCATTGAAGTTGTAGAGAGATACTATGCCACGCAGGAACTCCTTGAGGTTGGTCTTCTGGCAATGCAGGTGCATCTGGTTCTTGTCTATCTTGCGCTCGTCAAGAATCTGGTTAACCAGAAGTAGAAGTCGCTTGGCATTGCGGTCTATCATGTCGATATCCTGTTTGCTTTCTGGGTCTTCTATTCTAGTCTTCAACTTGTTGAGAGGTCCCATAATCAGTGTCAACGGTGAACGGATGTCGTGGGTGGCATTGATGAGGAACTGCATCTTGGTTTCCTCCAAGTCTGCTTTGCGACGGCGTTCGTAAGTATAGAATACGTAAAGAACAGCACTCGCGATAGCCAGGAAATAGAGAAGGTAGGCCTCTGGTGATGCATACCAAGGGTCACACACCTTGATGTTGATGACTGTTGGCTTCTTCGAATATTGGCCATTGCTGGTAGCTCTTACTTCCAGCTTGTAATTGCCAGGCTTCAACTTGTTGAAGGATACAGCATTGGCTCCCTCATTGGTGCTGCTCCAGTTGCCGCCATTGATGCGATATTGGAAACTGATATTATCAGTGTTCTTATAGTTGAGCAGCGAGAACTCCAATGTGAATGAATTCTCTGAGTATGGTATCTTAAAGTCGTCGCTCAGGCAGTTAGTTGCCTTTCCGTCTATGATGAAGTTGGTAAGGTATACATTGCCCATCTCCATTTTGTTGGCTCTCACTACGTTAGGATAGAAAGTGGTGATGCCGTCGCTTGTGCCGAAGGCTATCATGTCGTTGGCAGTATGCATGGCAGAACCTAATACATACTCACGTGTGGTGAGTCCGTTGCCATTGATGTGTCCGATGAATCGTTTGGCGTTTGTGTCATATTGCCAGATTCCCATGGTTGTGCTAACCCAATAGTCGCCCTTGTGGTCTCTTACGATACCACATGTCTGCTTGCCTGTTAATGCTTCAGCGTGAGGGAAGTCTACCACCTTGTTCTTTTTGCGGTCGAAGAGATAGAGTCCTTTTTCAGTACCCATCATGATGTCTCCGTCCTTTCCTTCGCAAATGCCATTTATCTGCTTGTCTTTTAGGATATTGTGCCATCCGAAATCCTTGAAGCTGAGTGTCTGCGTGTTGAGGCAGGATACACCGTTGGCTGTACCAATCCATAGATGTCCAGTGTGGTCAAGAGCCATACTGCGAACCCAGTCATTACAGAGATAACCTTTTTTGCCTCGGGTACTCATATTGAGGATCTTTACGTTGCCGGTTTCCACATTATATATATATAGTCCCTTACTGTAGACCGAAATGTAGAGGTTTCCCTGGTTATCGTCGGTCATACAGTAGATGCCAGCACTGGTAAAGCTGATTTTCTGCTGGTAAGCTCCAGTATATGGATTATAGCTGTAGAGTGCACTACCATTGCTGATCCAATAGCTGCCACGTTTGTCTTTGTAGATGATGCAGGTTCCGGCTGGTGACTGAGGATGAGCGATAATCTTTCCTGAAGCATCAAAGCAGAAGACGCCACTGTTTTGTACGGTACACCATGTTTCTCCTCTATCGCCTGGCGCAATAGAGGATACACTACTACCTATTATATAGTTTTGTGCCGAGAAACTCCATGAGTTGAAAGCCTGTTGGCGTTGGTTGATGAGATAGAGTCCCTTTTTATAGCATCCTATCCAGAGGTTGTTGTCCTTGTCTTCGATGATGTCATTGACGAAGGCGGTGGATAGATCGAAGTTGCTGTTGCTGCTTTCCAGTTGCTCCACCCGGTTGCTGCCTTTTCTGATCAGCAATGCTCCATGCTCAGAGGTACTGATATAGAGGTTTCCCTCATGGTCGAAGGTTGCATTATTGATGGTTACATTATTGGCGTAGGTGCCAAAGTCGTAGCCCGCATCTGCTATTCTCCCCGTCTTATAGTCATAATAGATGATGCCATACATACATACAATGAGCAGGGTTTGTGGACGATGCTGTATGAAAGCCACTGGCGCTCCGTATGGCGATTTGAAGTCTTTGCGGTTCACCTTTCCCTTGTTTTCGATGAATCGGGTAAAGGTAGAGAGGTGACTGCTCTGCCATAGATAGTGATGCTGGTCTTCGTAGATATGGGTAAAGAATACGTCAGAGTCTCGCTCTGCGTATGGTCTTTCCTGCTTAATCAGAAACTGTTTGTCTGATGCTCGGGTAGAAACTGCTTTCTTTACGGAATAAAGTCCGTAGCCGGCTGTTCCCAGCAGAATATCTCCACGATGACTTTCTACGATAGAGTAGATGCGTGGCTTTCTGCCATCAGGAAAATTGAGACGAGTGAAGTCATTCGTCTCATAATTATAGCGCATCAGTCCCTTGGCACTACCTATCCACAGGTCTCCTTTCTTATCAACAAGGAGATCTGAAATGATATTGTCTGTGATGGATGTCGTATCCTTCTCGTCGTGCAGATAGTTGGTGAATCTGTAGCCGTCAAACTTGCTCAGTCCATATTCCGTACCTACCCAAATGTATCCGTACTTATCTTGTACGACACAATTGATGAGCGAACTGGACAGTTTGCCAGATGTGAATAATTCGCCACCATCAGCCCATAGCATGAGCGTGGTGAGGAGTGCGATAAGTGCCGCAAGGCATTTCCTGGTATACTTCATATTTTTGGTCGTTTACTTGTTCTTGTTTGGTTATTGTTGCTGCAAAAGTAGTAAAAAACTGCGAAAGCAACAAATAAAAATGCGATAATATGTTTCGTTTCCTTTTGTTTCTTTGTCTTTTATGCTTTTATTTTGTCTATGAAACAAATAGAAACGTTCTGGTAACTAGATATTGAAGAGCTTTCAGTAGTTTTTTGTACATTTGCAACGTGAATAGCGAATTGTGAGTAATAAAAACTGTAATAACAATGACTAAACAAACAATAAAGATTTTATCGTTGGCTCTCTTGCTGGCAGGAAGTAGTAGCTTGGCTTTCGCACAGAAAGTGTGGAAGGGTTCTTGGGCGACTGCTGTTGAATGGACTGGTAAAGGGGATATGCCTAAGGAAAGCTTGAGCAACCGTTCTTGCCGACAGATAGTTCATGTATCCTTTGGTGGAGAGGAACTCAGGGTGAAGCTCAGCAACGAGCAGAGTAAGGAACCCGTGGAAATCAAATCGGTGTATATTGCAGATACCGATAAGGACAGCAACTGGTTTGTGAATGGTAAGACCGTGAAGTATCTCAAGTTTAATGGCAAGAAGAATGTAACCATTGCTCCTGGCAAGGCTATCTTCTCAGATGATTTGAAATATGCCTTGAAGAGTGGACAGCGCCTCACGATTACCATCGACTATGGCAAGCAGACTCCAGTGAATGCAACATCCCATCGTGGTTCACGTACCACATCTTATATAGTAAACGGTTTGCATCGTACTCCTAAACCGATGGATAAGAGTTTTGATGATGGCGAGGAGGTGGATCACTGGTACAATCTTTCTGCCATTGATGTGAAGACCGATAAGGCTACCCCAGTGGTGGCTATCCTCGGAAACTCTATTACCGATGGCCGTGGAAGTACTACCAACCATCAGAACCGTTGGACCGATTTCCTCTCGGATGCTCTGAATGCAGAGAAGCCATACGGTGTGTTGAATCTCGGAATCGGTGGCAACTGCGTAGTGGAAGGCGGATTGAGCGAACCAGCCATGAAGCGTTTCGACCGTGATATCCTGGGACAGACGGGTGTGGATAAGCTCATCATCTTCGAAGGAACCAACGATATCGGTTGCTGCGGCGGAAATTATGAACATGTAACAGATACCCTGATTGCCTGCTACAAGGTGCTGATTGCGAAAGCCAAGGCAAAGGGAATCAAGGTATATGGCGGAACCATCACCCCAACCAAGGGCAACGGATGGTATTCTTTCTGGCACGAAGCGATGCGACAGACCGTGAACGAATGGATCAGAAAGAGTGGTGCCTTCGACGAGGTCATCGATTTCGATGAGCTGACCCGCGACCCGAAAGACCCTCAGCGTCTGAAGGCTGAGTATTCTGACGACTGGCTGCATCTCAATCCGAAGGGATATGAGGCAATGGGCAAGTTTGCCGCAGAGAAACTGAAGTAAATATTGTATATGCATCTTTTATGTTATATATATAATAAGGTGTAAACTTAATGACTGAATAAAATATGGAACAGACAACTGTATCACAGGAATCTAAGGGATTCTACAAACTGAATTGGCTACAACGCATCGGATTCGGATCTGGCGACTTGGCACAAAACCTCATCTACCAGACCATCTGTATGTATTTGTTGTTCTTCTACACCGACATCTACGGACTCAATCCGGGTGTGGCTGCCACCATGTTCCTGGTGGTTCGCCTGGTCGATGTACTTTGGGACCCATTGGTGGGAACTTATGTGGATAAGCATAATCCACGTTGGGGTAAGTATCGTTCTTATCTCGTCCTGGCGGGTTTGCCTCTCACCGTACTTGCCATCCTCTGCTTCTGGAACGGAATGGAGGGACAGACAGAAACCATCAAGCTTATTTATGCTTATGTAACATACGTAGGCTTGTCTATGCTCTATACATTGATTAATGTGCCTTACGGAGCCTTGAACTCATCTTTGACTCGCGATACAGATGAGATAACCATTCTCACCTCTGTACGTATGTTCATGGCAAATGTGGGTGGACTCTGTGTATCGGCAGGTGTTCCTATCCTGGTGGCGATGCTCGCTGCAGCCAAGGATCTCCCTATCGAAATGGCGCTCTTCATGGGTTTGGGTTCTCTGCCATCCTTCATCTTTATGCCGCTTGTGCCTGCCATCAAGAAAAAAGTAGGTAAGAAGAATATGTTCTACATCTTCCTTACTGTGGCTATCGTGGGTATGGCGATGCTTTATTTCATCAGCAAGATGGGACCTGTAAAGGATCATATCACCTTGGTTTATATCGCACAGTTCATTAAGTCAACTGGTGTTATCGTGGCTACAGGTTATATGTGGGCTTTGATTCCTGAGGTTATTTCCTATGCTGAATATACCAGTGGCAAGCGTATTGCCGGTATTGTCAATGCCTTGACCGGTATCTTCTACAAGGCTGGTATGGCTTTGGGTGGTGTTGTTCCTGGAGCTGTCCTTGCATGGACGGGTTATCAGGCTGCGGCAGCTCAGGAGAGCAATTCGCTTCCTACCGATAGTAATGCCTGGTTTGTTGCCATGCTGATCTATGCTCTGGTAGGTTTCGCCCTTCTGGTATTCTGCTTTACCCAGACCAAGGAGCGTGTGGTAATGGACGAGAAGGAAACCAAGAACGTTAAGGTGAGCGACCTGTGGACAGAATTTTTCCATAACCGTCCTCTCCGTATCGTGGCTCTCTTCTTTATCACCGCCTTCGCCATGATGTCGGTTGGTAATGCTGCCGGTGCTTACTTCATGAACGATTTGGAGCAGCAGAGTGCGCTGGCACAGGAGGGTATCCGCTGGCTGGTATGCGTGATTCCTGCCATCCTGCTGGGTTTGGCGATGTTCATCATCTCTAAATATGAGTTGACAGATGAGGTCATCGACGATATCAACAAGAAGATTGAAGCTCGTCATCAGGAAGAAAAATAAGATAGAATTAAAATTTAGATAATCATATAGAAGGAGAGATACCCTGTATTCTCAAATTCTTGAAAACAAGTGTACAATGAAAAAAATATCAACTTTTGCCTTGGGCTTGATGCTTGCTTCTGCAGCTTTTGCCCAGAAAGGTAATAACGCTCAAATCCCTACATTCCAGGAAACTATGGGCAAATATTTCCTGGTTGGTGCAGCTGTTAATACTTCTCTGACAGACGGACAAGACCCGGCAGGTGAGGAAGTAGTGAAGAAGCAGTTTAACCAGGTGGTTGCCGAGAATTGTATGAAGGGCGAGAAGAATCATCCGGAAGTCAATCGCTTTGATTTTGCCGATGGCGATAAATTGGCAGACTGGGCTGAGAAAAACGGAAAAACCTTGATAGGTCATTGCCTGGTATGGCACTCTCAGCCACCTAAGTGGATGTTTACCGATGATAAGGGTAATCTGGTAAGCCGTGAAGTGCTCATCGGCAGAATGTATAATCACATCATGAATGTGGTTACTCATTATAAAGGTAGAGTAAAGGGATGGGACGTAGTGAACGAGGCATTCGAGGATGATGGCTCTTACCGCAAGTCTTTATATTATAAGATTATTGGTCCGGAGTTCATCGAGTTGGCTTTCCGCTTTGCTCATGAGGCTGATCCTAACGTAGAACTCTACTACAATGATTATTCTACTTCGAAGCCAGCTAAGCGAGAGGCTATCTGCAAGCTGGTTCGCGATTTGAAGGCGAAGGGTCTCCGCATCGATGCTGTAGGTATGCAGAGCCACAATGGTTTTGACTATCCTGACTATGCTGAGTATGAGAAGAGCATCGAGGCTTTTGCTGGTGAAGGCGTGAAGGTGATGTTGACGGAGTTGGATATGAACATGCTTCCTAATCCGGAAGGATTCGGCGGAGCGGAAATCAGCCAGAAGTTTGAACTTCAGAAAAAGTACAATCCATACGTGAAGGGACTTGACAAGAAGGCGCAGAAGCTCTTCAACCAGCGTTATCTCGATCTCTTCAAGATTGTAGAGCGTCACAAGGATGTCATCAGCCGTGTAACCTTCTGGGGTGTCAATGATGGTCACTCTTGGTTGAATGGCTGGCCTATCCCTGGTAGAACCAACTATCCACTGCTCATCGACCGCAACAACGAGGTGAAGCCAGTGGTGAAGGAAATCGTCAATCTCTTTAAGTAAAATCTCTTTAGATAATATTGTATATCTCTTAAAATAATAGACAACAATGAAAGCAAGATATTTGTTCCCAAAGGATTATATGGCAGATCCATCTGCCAATGTGTTTAACGGTCGCCTGTATGTTTACCCATCTCATGACTGGGATAGCGGCGAAAGCTTCGACGATGATGGCGGTCACTTCCAGATGAAAGACTATCATGTTCTCTCTATGGACGACGTGATGGAAGGTGAGGTAACCGATCATGGTGTAATCCTCGATGTGAAGGATGTGCCATGGGCTGAGAAGCAGATGTGGGACAACGATGTAGTGGAGAAGGATGGCAAGTACTATCTCATCTTCTCTGCCAAGGATTATAATGGCGTGTTCCATCTCGGTGTGGCTGTGGCTGATAAGCCTGAAGGTCCTTTCGTTCCGAATGCCGACCCTATCCGCAAGTCATACAGCATCGACCCTTGTGTGTTCAAGGATGATGATGGCAAGATTTACTGCTACTTCGGTGGTATCTGGGGCGGTCAGCTTCAGTGGTACAAGGACAACAAGGCACTGAAGGATGAGCATCTTCCAGAGGGCAAGGAGAATCCATTGCCATCCCGTGTAGCCATGATGACTGATGATGTGCAGCAGTTTGCAGAAATGCCAAAGCCTGTTGTCATCGTTGACGAGGAGGGTAAGGTGTTGCCAGCCGATGATCCTCATCGCTTCTTCGAAGCTAGCTGGATGCACAAGTATAAGGGTAAGTATTACTTCAGCTACTCTACCGGTGATACTCATTATCTCTGCTATGCGGTGGGTGATAATCCTTATGGTCCGTTCACTTACAAGGGCGTTATCCTGGAGCCTGTAGTAGGTTGGACAACCCATCATAGCATCTGTGAGTACAAGGGACAGTGGTATCTGTTCCATCACGACTGCGTGCCATCAAATGATACAACCTGGCTTCGCAGCGTAAAGGTGGCTCCTCTCTTCTATGATGAGGAGGGTAACATCTTGCCGGTAAAATAGAATTGATTTTTAGGTTTTAATAGTTTGATGAATAGTTGATACATGAGTTAGTGTTAGTTAGAAACGGGCAGCATCTTCGTGACGAAGGTGCTGCTTTTTTATTGCTATAAAGCATGTTTTAGACCTGTCATATTTTTCTTTTCTATTTGTAAGTACTTGTTGTTCAACTATATAATCTTTATAATAAAATTTTTGAAATTTAGACCATATACTTTTCTCTTTTTCTATAAAAGTTCGTACC
>ERZ1026898.184-NODE-184-length-42499-cov-25.460866_pt1 | contig 42499 bp, 29 predicted proteins | sample MGYA00380178_ERZ1026898 | MGnify/ENA primary metagenome ERZ1026898 (study PRJEB33269, sample SAMEA4719814) | human gut metagenome | biome: human-associated habitat; feature: organic feature; material: feces | place: Cameroon | collected 2013-10 ...
CTGTCATTTCATCGGATGCCGAATTGAAGGATGTGACTTTGTCTGCATCTGACCTACGCAACGGAAAATCCGTGATAAAATCCGGGAATATTTCCCTTCAATTCGTCAGCTTTGTCACCTCCGATCTGCTGGACACGACCAAATATGGCCAGTGCGGCCAGAGGTTGGACAAATCCGAGTGGGGCGAAGTCCTTGTCGCTGATGTGCTTGACCTTAAGGAATCTATGAATATTCCGGCGGTAAGAAAGCAGCCTGTCTGGATGACGGTCAATGTGCCTTCTGATGCGAAACCGGGAAGGTATAGAGGAAAACTTACGGTGTCTTCAAGCAATGCCAAATCCCGCAGCCTTCCTGTTGAACTCGTTGTCTCAGAATATATTCTGCCTCCGGCTCACGACTGGGCGTTCCATCTGGACCTGTGGCAGAATCCATATTCGGTTGCCCGCGTTGAGAACGTTCCGCTTTGGAGCGACGCTCATTTCGAGGCTATGCGTCCGGTGATGAAGATGCTTGCCGACGCAGGGCAGAAATCCGTCACCGCAACCATTATGAACCGCCCGTGGAACGGCCAGACCGAGGATGCCTTCGGCTCTATGGTCACAAAGATCCGCCGCGTTGACGGCACGTGGCTCTATGACTACACGATATTCGACCGTTGGGTGGAGTTTATGTTCTCCCTCGGCATAGACCGGCAGATCAACTGCTACTCAATGATCCCGTGGGCGTTGGAGTTTGACTATTACGATCAGGCGACTTCTTCGAACACGACAATCCAGGCCACTCCAGGCAGTCAGGAGTACAATGAATATTGGGGCTCTTTCATCGCTGATTTCGCCCGTCATCTGAAGTCGAAAGGTTGGTTTGAGAAAACAATGATCGCGATGGATGAGCGACCTCTGGAGTCTATGCAGGCGGTCTTGTCCCTTATCCGCAAGATCGAGCCTGATTTCAAGATCTCTCTTGCCGGAAGCTATCACGAGCCAGTGATTTACGACATTGTTGACTTCAGTGAGACATTCTCGGGCAAGAAGGAATTTCCGGAATCCGTCAAGGCCAAAAGGAAAGAACTCGGTTTGACGACGACTTTCTACACCTGCTGCGCCGAGGCTCATCCGAATCTTTTCGTGATTTCCGATCCGGACGAGGCCGTATGGCTTGGATGGTTCGCCCAGGCCGAGAACTATGATGGTTACCTCCGTTGGGCCTACAACAGCTGGACAGCGGATCCGCTCACGGATGCCCGTTTCCGCACTTGGCCCGCCGGTGACTGTTTCGTTGTCTATCCAGGCGGCCGCGCCAGCATCCATTTCGCCAAACTTACCGAGGGCATCCAGGATTTCGAGAAGGTCCGCATCCTCCGCGCCCAGTGGCAGAAGGAAGGCAATGAAGTAAAACTCGCTCAGTTGACCGAAATTCTCAAGTCCTTCTCCACTGAGAAGATTCTCAAAGAAGGCCCGGCCAATGCCCTCACTTCCGCAAAGGCGTTCCTCGACAAGCAATAGTATATAAATGAGAATATGATGAGATGAGTTTTGTCCGGAGAGATTCCTTCTCTCCGGACAAAATTGCTTATTAAAAATGATGATTATTCTGCCCTCATATTTTTATTGCCAATTAAATATTCAATATATCAGAACCTTTGAGAAATCTTAAAATTTGAAGTTATTTTCCATAAATGGATTTTTTGTTATACTTTCGTGCTTGTATCGAAAGAGAACAGGATGAAAACAGAGGCCGGCCGACTCGATGACAAATATTTTCTCGAAGGACTGAAAAGGTCTGACACCAAGGTCTTTGAGGCCTTGTTTGATCTCTATTACGCCAACCTTGTGATGTTCTGCGGCAACTATCTCAAGGATATTCACAAGTGTGAGGACATTGTCTCGGGAGTCTTTGTGACTTTATGGGAGAGGAGAGAGAAAATCACAATCAGCAAGTCCTTGAAGGCCTATTTGCTGAATGCAGTGAAAAATAGGGCTCTGAATGAGGTCCGGCATGACAAAATCAGATACGAGCATGCCCGTAACGTGTGCCTGTACGATGCTCTGGAAATTTATGATGTGGATGACTATGTCCTTTATACGGATATGCGCAGGATCCTGGACAAGGCTGTGGACGCTCTGCCGGAGAAGATAAGAGAGCCCTATGTGATGTACCGGGACGGTGGGATGAAGTCATCGGAGATCGCCAAGAAGATGAATGTCACGCAAAGGACGATCGAACTGAGAGTATGCAAAGCGCTTTCCATCTTGCGGAGATGCCTTGAATGTATAATATTGTTGTTAGTAGTATAGAGTATGAATGAGAATGTTCGGGAATATGAGGAACTGATGTCTCTTTATTTAGAGGGCAAGTGTACGCCTGAACAGGCAGCACGGCTGGAGGAGTGGGTCAGCGTGCATCCTGATAACGCCAAGGAATATCACAGATTCCGAAATGTCTGGGAGGCGGAACATCCTGCGTTCAGATTCGACAGCATAGATGTGGACAAGGCCAAGGAGCGTGTTCTGGAGTCCGTCGGAGAGGGACATGGAAAATCGGGTATATTCATTGAATGGTGGAAGAATGTCGCCGCTGTCCTGCTGCTTCCGTTACTGTTCCTCGGGACTGTGCTTTCCTATGAGATGTATTTCAAAAAGTCACAGGATGTGGAATGGCAGAAGTTTTCCGCCCCGTACGGCGTGTATGCCGACATTGTCCTTCCTGACCATTCAAAGGTCTGTTTGAATTCAGGCTCTACTTTGTCCTACCCTTCACGGTTTGTAGGAGGGAAACGCAGCGTCAAGCTTGAAGGCGAGGCCTATTTTGAAGTCAGGTCTGACAATGACCATCCATTTTCCGTGAATGTCGGAGACATGGAAGTCACGGCTACGGGAACGGAATTCAATATCGAGGCCTACTCTGGGACATCTCAGAGAGTGACTCTGGTGACCGGGAAGCTCGGGGTCAGCGTACCTGGAAAAAGTTATGCGTTACCTCAGGGGTACCAGTTGCTCCGTGACGGAGACGGCGAGGTCTCTTGCTTCCGCACCGACACTTTCAAGTGGACATCGTGGCGGACTGGCACCTTGGCGTTCAGAGGTGACCCTCTGTCTTATGTGTTCGGAAGATTATCAGCGCTTTTCAACACGGATATTATTGTTATGGATTCGCAAATATCGGATTATCAGATAAGAGCTACTTTCCGAAACGAAAGGCTGGATGAAATGATGTCCCTAATAGAGCAGACCACCCCGATAAGATGTAAGTGTCAGGAGTATCTCGATGATGAAACCATCAGGGTCAAATACCTGATATATTCAAAATAATTTTTTCGTCTGGACTGTAGTTGTGTGTCCTATTTATGTAGTCTCCTATCAGACTACATGTTTTAACTACATAATTAATACAGATCGGATATGAAGAAATTCTTTTGGGTGCTTTCAGTTGTGATACTGTTGCCTCTTTTGTCCATTAACCTGTCCGCACAGGATGTGGGCGTCACTCTTCGGATGGAGAACACTCCGTTGGTCAAAGTCATTGACCGGGTTGAGCAGTTGAGTGGATACTCATTTATCTACACTAAACAAGTTGTGGATGACTTGCGTGTAGTCAACATTAATGTAAAGAACGCAAGCATTCGGACAGTGCTAGACGAGTTGTTTTCTGGCTCAGATGTCCGGTACAGGATTGAGAAAAAGCAGATTGTCCTGAGTAGAGCCAAAGATGGCGGTCGAGGTGTCAGAACGTTGGCGGGAACTGTCGTTGACGCTGCTACGTCGTTGCCTTTGGTTGGTGTGACCGTCTACATCAATGGTACATCCACGGGCACCGTGACTGATGACGGCGGGCATTATTCACTTGCGGTTTCGAATGGGGACGAGATAGAGTATGATTGCTTGGGTTATGTGGTTGAGTCACGGAGGGTTGCGGCTGGCGTGAATAAGATTGATGTCAGTCTGGCAGAAGATCGTCAGGCCTTGGACGAAGTTGTTGTTGTCGGATATGGCTCGATGAGAAAGAATGACCTGACAGGCCCAATCTCCAGCATCAAAGGTGACGCTCTGACGGAACGTTCCACTCAAATGCTGTCCACGGCGATGCAAGGACAGATTTCTGGCGTAGAGGTGACGCGCTCTTCTGGAGGACCGGGAAGTTCGGCGACGATACGTGTCCGTGGTGTCACGACACTTTCCAATAATGATCCTCTTGTCATCATAGATGGCGTACCGGGGTCGTTGAATGATGTCGTGGCTTCTGATGTTGAGACATTGAGCGTTTTGAAGGATGCGGCTTCGGCCTCTATTTACGGATCGCGTGCGGCTGCCGGTGTTATTTTGATAACTACGAAGAGAGCCAAGGAGAATAAATTCAATTTGGATTACAATTATGAATATTCCATAGACAAACCGACGGCACGTCCTACTAACGGCGATGTGATTGATTGGATGAATATTCAAAATGAGGTCAAGTGGAATGATGGTGCGTCTGATCCTTATTCGCAATATTCACAGGAAACCATCAACTCCTGGATGGCCAACAACGCCGCGGACCCATATCATTATCCGAATACGAATTGGTCTGACCTATTGCTGAAAAAGACTACTTCTCATCAGCAGCATAGTTTTAATGTCTCTGGTGGTACGGATAAGTTACAATCCAAATTTTCATTCAATTACCAGACTGCGGACGGGTATTATTCAAATAAGTCTTATGAACGCTATGCTGGCCGGGTAAACAACGATTATAAGATCAACTCTTGGATTCGCGCCAATATTGATGTTGATTTTTCAACCTCTGAGAGCCTGTCTCCGGCAACCATCAATCCTGTTTATTGGGCCTATCTGACTTCTCCTTATTACAATCCTTATTGGGAAGATGGACGCTATGCTGATGTGAAAGCAGGTGCCAATCCGTTAGCTATGCTCAATGAGGGAGGAACAGACAAAAGCAATTATTATAAATTTGGAGGTAAGGCGCAATTGGAATTGACTCCGGTTAAGGGATTGACTCTTACGGCGGTCTTTGCTCCTAAATACTCGTTTGTACAAGGGAAATAATTTGTAAAAGCGGTCAATGTGTATTATGAGGATGGAAGAGCCATCTCCACACAAAACAATAAGACCACATCCCTTAATGAAACACGCAACATAACGCAAAGCCGTACCTATCAGTTCTATGCCAATTATCAGAATAGATGGAATGATCATTCCTTTAATGCAATGGTCGGCTATGAGGGTTACACATACAAATGGGAAAACTTGGGCGCGTCAAGAAATAATTATGAGTTGGACACGTATCCATATTTGAATCTTGGACCGGAGGACTACCAGTATAATTCGGGTAATGCGGGCCATAATGCTTACCAATCTGTTTTCGGGCGTGTGATGTATTCCTACAAAGACAGGTATATGATACAGGCGAATGTCCGTGCGGATGCGTCTTCTCGTTTCGCCGCGGATTACCGTTGGGGAGTATTCCCTTCTGTGTCGGCTGGTTGGGTAGCATCAGGTGAGCCTTGGTTCCCTAAAAACAAACTGGTCGATTATTTGAAAGTGCGGGCTTCCGTCGGAGCCTTGGGAAATGAGCGCATAAGTGATGCAGAGTTCCCATACCAGGCGGCCATTAATTTCGGAAACAGTTATATGTATGACAAGGGGTCACAGTCAGTGACGGCCGTACAAAACGCTGCCCAGTATTATTATGCTTTCAACAACATCACGTGGGAGACAACGACAACGTATGACATTGGTATTGACCTCGCTATGTTTGATAGCCATTTGAGTTTTACGGGTGATTACTATTACAAGAAAACATCTGATATGCTTTTGACCTTGGGATTTCCTTCTTATGCCGGATTTTCCGCGCCGAAGCAAAATGCCGGTGATATGCACACACGTGGTTGGGAGTTTGAGGTCAATTGGCGAGACAAGATCGGGGATGTTTCTTATGGCGTGTCTTTCAATCTTTCCGATTATCGTTCGAGAATGGGTTATTTAGGGGATAGACGAACGATAGTTGGTGATAAGATCTATGAAAAAGGGTCTTACTATTATGAGTGGTTTATGTACAAGACCGATGGATTGTTCATTACTGATGCGGATCTGTACGATTCGGAAGGAAACAAGTACCCAACACTCACCCCAAACGATAAGGCAGGTAATATTAAATATGTTGATGTGACAGAAGATGGTGTCATCAATGCGGATGATAAAGTCCGCTTGGGTAATTCTTTGCCGGAGTTTCAGTATGGCGGTAATCTTTTCTTGGGTTGGAAGAATTTGGACTTCTCTCTTTCTTTCCAGGGTATAGGACATCAGAATGTTCTTTTTAATTCCGCTTGGATACAGCCATTGAAAGAACAATGGGGAGCCGTGCCTTCTCTTCTCTTGGGTAATTATTGGAGTCTGCATAATACAGAAGAACAGAACAGGAATGCAAAATACCCTCGCCTGACCTATACCAATACGACTAATACTTATACAGGATCTGATTATTGGCTGTTCAACGGGGCTTATTTCCGTGTCAAAAACATTACATTAGGATATTCATTGCCACAGAAACTTATGGACAAGTGTTTTATCAGAGGTCTTCGGATATATGCTGCAATAAACGATCTTCCTGCCATAAGCCATTATCCTAAGGGATGGGATCCGGAAATAGGTACAAGTTCAGATTTTATATCCACGTCTTTTACATTTGGCGCAAGTGTTAAGTTCTAAATTTTAATGATATGAAAAATATAAAATTTCCTATATGTGCGGCATCTCTGTTTATACTTATGTCGTGTGTCGATCTTAATTTGAATCCTCTTTCTGAAGGATCAAGCGAGAATTGGTATTCTTCTCAAGCGGAGATAGAAATGTCGTTGAATGATTTCTATCGTAAGGAGTTTTTCCCGATAGACGATATGATGTGGGGAGATGATGTGACCGCAAGAAACTCAACATCAGCGATTAACAATGGAACATTGACTTCTGAAGACTGGACGATTGCCTCACGTTGGGAGAACTATTATAAAGGTATCGCACGTGCTTTGCGTATAATCAAGAATATGGATCGTGCGCGTGCTATGGGGGTGTCTGAAAATGATATTACTCAATATGAAGGAGAGGCTTATTTCTATTTGGGATATGCTTACGGCATGTTGGCATTTCATTGGGGGGATGCAATTTTGGATAAAGAGGGCATGAGTCTGGATGAGGCTTATACGGCTTCCCGTTCCCCTAAGGCTGATGTGTTGGCTTACAGTTACGAATGCCTTGACAAGGCTGCGGAGCGCTTGCCGAATACTTATCCGGGTATCCAACGCGCCACAAAAGGTGCCGCTTATGCGTTTAAGGCAAGGATTGCTATTTATAATGAAGATTACACTGTGGCCGCTGCAGCCGCCAAGAGTTGTATGGATTTGAATGTGTATAAATTGCACGACAACTATCAGAACTTGTTTACGGCTTCGTGGTCTGATGAGTGGATTTTCTTTTTCAGGGGAGACGTGACGTTGAAGCAGTATTATTGGGCCGCGTCAGATGTCCAGAATTGTATTTCTCGTCTTTCCGGCGGATGGGGTGGACAGAAGGCTCCATCTTATGAATTGGTTTGCGCCTATCCATGCATTGATGGCAAACCGATTGATGAATCTCCACTATATAACCCGAAAGACTTTTTTGAGAACAGGGATCCGCGTATGGCTATGACGATTGTGCCTTTTGCGACCGCACACAACAAAAGCGTGTTGAATGGGACTTATGACCCGAAAGATTACGCATGGTTGGGGTATGAATATTCTCCATCTCCGCTCAAGACTACGGTTCTGAAAATCTCAGACGGCACATTGGTCGGAAATAATGATTCTAAGGCAAGGGCGGAACATGCTTCCTACACTGGCCTACTGTTTAAAAAGTACATCGACCAGTCTTTCTTGGAAAATGGTAAGGTCGGTGCGCCGACCACATATCCTGTGCTACGATATGGTGATGTCTTGTTGATGTATGCGGAAGCAATGAATGAACTGAATCAGTGCGATCAGGAAGTGCTGGACGCAACGATTAATAAATTGCGTGAAAGGGCTTACAAAGGGACAGGCCTTGAGTATCCGAGGGTTATGGAAGGGACACAAGAACATTTACGCACAGTTATCCGTACCGAGCGTTTCATAGAATTGGCTTGGGAAGGTCATCGCTACAGTGATTTGATTCGTTGGAAGATTGCTGGCAAAGTATTTAACCGCCCTATTTATTTCTTGAATCGTGCATGGTCTGGAAGTACTTCATGGGATGGTAATGAAAGCGTTGTTTCAGCAGAATATAAGCAATTGATTCAGAACTGGAAAGATGGCAACTATCCGATTGGTGGTGTCCCTAGGATTGACGAGGACGGTATCGCTGATTTAAGCGAAATGGCGAAAAATGGATACATTACTGTGGCGACAGAACGCAAGTTCGATGAAAGCCGTGATTATTTATGGCCGGTACCAGCCGCGGACAGGCTGATCAATGAAAACCTGTCACAGAATCCGAAATGGTAGAATCTCTTGAAGTTTTAATAATCTGATTAACGGGCTTCTCAGTTTATGCATTATATGTATATAATTGAGAAACCTTCATAATATTAGATGATATGAAATTGAATGTATTAGGTTTATTGGCCGCGTTTTCAATGTTCGGTTGTGCGGCACATGACGAAGCCTCAAAAACTCCGGATTCCATATCCGGGGTTTATCCAAGTTTGGCTTATTATAATAATGAAGGAGAATGTGGGACAGGAGCTGTCGTGCCTTGGGCGGATCGTTTATGGGTGGTTACTTATGGACCTCATTTGCCGTATGGATCTTCTGATAAATTGTATGAAGTGACCCCTGATTATCGGCAGATTGTACATGATGAGAGCATCGGTGGCACACCTGCGAACAGGATGATCCATAAAGAAAGCAATCAGCTTTTTATAGGCCCTTATGCTATTGATAAAACAGGGAAAGTCCGTGTGATTCCTTATACTGTAATGCCTGGGCGACATACAGGTAACGCGCGTCATTTAACGGATCCGGCCAATAAAATTTATTATGGCACGATGGAAGAAGGCTTTTACGAGGTGGACGTTAATACACTTGAAGTAAAAGAACTGTATCAAGATGGAAATAATAAGAAACAAAAGAAGAATGATACTGATGCAGGGCCGATAAATGCCTTGTTGCCTGGAGTCCATGGTAAAGGACTATATTCAGGACAGGGACGTATGTATTTCACGAACAACGGAGAAGGCACCCAGGAAGCCTTGAGAAAATTTGATGTTGAGGCAGGTGTTCTGGCTGAATGGGATGGTAAAAATTGGATGACTGTTCGTCGTAATCAATTTGTTGAAGTGACAGGACCAGGTGGAATTTATGGTAACGCGAATCCTGAGACTGACCCTATATGGGCGACCGGTTGGGATTACAAGTCGATTATCTTAGGTGTGCGCGATGCTGAAAAAGGATGGTCTTTTTATCGTTTGCCTAAAGCCAGTCACAGTTATGATGGAGCGCATGGTTGGAATACGGAATGGCCGCGTATCCGAAATGTGGGTACAGAGTCAGAACCTGAATATTTAATGACAATGCATGGTATGTTCTGGCATTTCCCGGCTATGTTTACCGCCGATAATTCTGCCGGAATCCGGCCACGGTCTGCCTATTTGAAGGTGATTGGCGACTTTACACGTTGGAATGATCAATTGGTTTTTGGCTGCGATGATTCCGCCCAAAAAGAATTCTTGAATAAACGAAAAGCGAAGGGTAATATAGAAGGGCCGGGACAGTCTAATTCAAATTTGTGGTTTACCTCTTTTTCAAGGCCGGATGAGTTAGGACCGGCTACGGCCGAGGGTGCTGTTTGGGCTAAAGAGATGGTGGCGGCAGGTGAAGTGTCTGAACCTTTTTTATTCAACGGTTGGGCCAAACGTTTCGGCTGGGTGAAAAACGATGGCGATCAGCCTGTGACATTTACTTTTGAAGTGGATGAATCGGGCAATAATGAATGGAAAACATTGAAATCGGTGACAGTCAACTCTCGTGGCTCTGTGTCTGTACCATTTACGGAGAGAGGAGAGTGGATTCGGGTGAAAGCGGATAAGAATACGATGGCGACTGTTAGTTTCAATTATACGTCGGCAGATTCACGCACGACATCTTCGGCTCCGATCTATAATGGTTTGGCTTCGGTGGATAAAGAGTCGGCGACCGGTGGTTTGTTGTATGGTTTGGGGGACAACCGTCGCGCTTTAGGTTTGTTGGCTAATGTGACAACGGAAGGGATGGTGTCTGAAACAGGTTATTATGAAATGGGTGAAAAATTGGAACTAGTTCGTAAAGATGACTCTGAGACAGCCGATTTCATCCGTAATAAATTTGCGATACCTGAACATGTCATATCAATAGACGAAAGTTCAGTTTTGATTGTGGATGATTCAGGCCGTCGTTGGCGTTTGCCTTTAGGAAATGAGACGTATAAGAAACTGACAGACCAGGGATTGCTCCGTATTTGCCGTGAAGTCGCAACAGAACGTGATCTGTTCTCTTGCATGGGTACATTTTATGAACTCCCGGCTGAAAATGCGGATGGGTATGCTAAGATCCGCCCAATATCAACACATAATTATCGTATAAACGATTATGCCTCTTATCGTGGCATGCTTGTCATGACGGGTGTGACTCCCGAAGAAGGGAAAGACAATCCGCATATCATTGTGTCAGATGACGGGAAAGCGGCGGTTTGGGTTGGAGTGATAGATGATTTGTGGTCTTTAGGGAAACCTGTTGGCCAAGGTGGCCCTTGGAAAGATACGTATGTAAAAGCTGGTACAGCATCAGATCCTTATCTGATTGCCTTTTACGATAAGAAAGAATTATCATTGTCCCATCAGTCTGATAGAAATGTAGTGATGACCGTTGAGGTTGATCCGACAGGAAACGGAGATTGGATGGAGTACGCATCATATACAGTAAAACCGGGAGAGACATTAGTACAACAACTTCCGGAATCATTCCAGGCAAGGTGGATTCGCTTCGTGTCAGACACGGATACGAAAGCGACAGCTTGGTTGAATTATAGATAAAAAGCGTTATTCCAAGTGGTGGCACGGTGTAACCTTGATTAATGCAACTTTTGTAAGAAAAAAAAATCAGAGGAAGAGTCTCTCTTTCTTTCATATTCACAAATTTGAGGATATGAATATCATGAAGAATTGTGTGATTTCAGTGTTAGCGTTTCTATTTAGTTGTGGAATAGGGCTGGCGGCTGACCTTTTTGTTGAGGCGGAAAATTTCAGTAACAAAGGGGGATGGAAGGTTGACCAACAATTTATGGATTTGATGGGATCTCCTTACCTTCTGGCGCACGGGATGGGAGTGCCGGTCGAAGATGCTTCTACTGAAGTGACTTTCCCTGAAAAGGGAGAATATTATGTATATGTCCGTACTTACAACTGGACCTCCCCATGGAAAAAGGGGAAAGGCCCTGGTAAGTTCAGTTTGTCAGTCGGTGGTAAACGGATGATTTCCCCGTTGGGGGCGGAAGGAACTGGATGGATATGGCAAGCAGCAGGGAAAGTGTCTGTGAAAAATCTCAGAGAGGTAGTCCGGTTGCATGATTTGTCGGGATTTGACGGCCGTTGCGATGCCGTTTACTTTACCACAGAGGCAGGCAAGACACCTCCATCGGACATCAAGGAACTGGATGTGTTCCGTCGTAAGGCGTTAGGATTACCGGATGATCCCCTGGTTGCCGGCCAATATGATTTGGTGGTAGTGGGTGCGGGTGTAGCCGGGATGAGCGCTGCCGTGTCAGCCGGTCGCTTGGGATGTAAGGTGGCTTTGATCAATGACCGTCCTGTTGTCGGAGGAAACAACAGTTCTGAGATACGGGTCCATTTGGGGGGCCGTATTGATGTGGGAACTTATAAGGAATTAGGCGGTCTGCAAAAAGAATTCGGCCCGGAAAAAGGAGGGAACGCACAACCTGCCGAGTATTACGAGGACCAAAAGAAACTGGACTGGCTCTCTGGAGAAAAGAATGTGTCTCTTTTCTTGAACTATCGTGCGATTGGTGTTACGAAAGAAGGTGACAGGATCACTTCAGTGATTGTCAAGCATATCGAAAGTGGCGAGGAATTAAAATTTGAAGCTCCACTGTTTTCAGATTGTACAGGAGACGGAACAATCGGTTATCTTGCCGGGGCAGACTATCGAATGGGGCGTGAGGGACGAGATGAGTATGGAGAAAGCATCGCTCACGAGAATGCTGACAAGATGACGATGGGGGCTTCAGTCCAGTGGTATTCTGTGGATGGCAAGAAACCTTGTCCTTTCCCTGAGTTCAGTTATGGCGTGGAGTTCAATGACGAGAATTGTGAAAAGGTGACGATGGGGGAATGGACCTGGGAGACGGGAATGAATTTGGATCAAATCAATGATTTCGAGCGAATTCGTGATTATGGAATGCTTGTCGTCTATTCAAATTGGAGTTATTTGAAAAACCATCTGAAGGATAATGACCAGTATAAGAACAGGAAATTAGGCTGGGTGGCTTATGTGGCCGGCAAGCGTGAATCTCGCCGTCTGTTGGGCGATTATATCTTGAAGGAAGATGACCTTACAAAAAATGTCTTCCACGAAGATGCCTCGTTTGCCACGACGTGGAGTATTGATTTGCATTGGCCGGATCCGATTAACAGTGAATACTTTCCAGGAAATGAATTCAAGGCGGTGACGAAGCATATTCTGATTTATCCGTACGCGGTTCCATACCGTTGTTTGTATTCACGTAATGTGGACAACCTGTTTATGGCTGGGCGCGATATCAGTGTGACTCATGTGGCATTGGGAACAGTCCGTGTGATGCGTACGACCGGAATGATGGGGGAAGTGGTCGGTATGGCGGCCTCTCTGTGCAAGAAATATGGCGTGCTTCCTCGTGGCGTTTATCGTTCGCATCTGGATGAGTTGAAGACGTTGATGATGGAAGGTGTGAACAAAAAGGGGCTGCCCAACAACCAGCGTTATAACGAGGGGGGTATGCTGAAGGACAAGCCCATGGTCAGATAAATTTTTCATGTCAAAAGGGTGGCACAAAAGTCAATACAACTTTGTGCCACCCTTTTAGTATGAAAGCTTATCTATTTGACCTTGATGGAGTTGAGGAGGTCGAGTTTCCTGACTTTGACAGCCTAAAAATTCCGTTTTTCTTACGTTCTGATAATCAATATATTGTAAAAAGCGCGGATTTTTCAGGGTGAATCGCATCACCTTTTCGTGCCTTTGAAAGAAGCTTCGTACATAGGTGTAAACAAGTAGGGTGAATCATTGCCAAAGTCAGGAAAGGGGCTGCCCAACAACCAGCGTTATAACGAGGGGGGTATGCTGAAGGACAAGCCCATGGTCAGATAAATTTTTCATGTCAAAAGGGTGGCACAAAAGTCAATACAACTTTGTGCCACCCTTTTAGTATGAAAGCTTATCTATTTGACCTTGATGGAGTTGAGGAGGTCGAGTTTGCCTGTGTCGGTGAGGTGGATGATGAGCTCGCCGAAGAGGGTGTTTTGCCAGGCGAACCAGGCGCGGGTGAACTTGCTGGCGTCGTCCTTATAGAAGGATTCGTGCATGAAGCCGGTGCCGGCGTCGGTCTTCATCAGGGTCTCGACGCACCACTTGATCTCCTTGTCGTCCTGGGACGTGAAGGCCTTCATCATTATGCTCATAGGCCAGATGTAGTCGTAGCCGATGTGCGGGCCGCCGATTCCCTCGCCGGCCTTGCCTTTGAAGAAATACGGGTTGTCCTCGCTCCAGACGAACCTGCGGGTGTTCTGGTAGATAGGATCGTTGATGTCAATGTCACCGAGATAGGCCATCGCAAGGAGGCTCGGAACGTTGGCGTCGTCCATCATCAGCTGGTTGCCGAAACCATCCACCTCGAAGGCGAAGATCTTGCCGTACTTAGGGTGGTTCACGACGGCATATTCATAAAGGGCTTTTTCCACTTCGGCGGCGAGGTCGAGGCATTCCTTCGCAAGTTTCTTGTTGTGGTTGACCTCGGTGAGGATCTCGGCTGCCTTGCGCAAAGAGGTGACTGCGAAGAAGTTGGACGGAACCAAAAACTCAAACATCGTGGCGTCGTCGGACGGACGGAAAGCCGATGCGATAAGGCCTACCGGCTTCACAGGGTTGCCTCGTCCGTCGTTGGACTTGGTGTCGAACTGGCGGTCTGTCTTTCTGGCGAACCTGTAAGGTCCCGGGCCATCCTTGCGCTGTTGCTCCTTGAAAGTCTTGAGGGTGGCCTGGATGGAATTCAGCCAAGTCTCTCCGAAGACGGAATCGTCACCGGTCACCTTCCAGTACTGGTAGGCGAGACGGATTGGGTAGCAGTGCGAGTCGATCTCCCACTTGCGCTCGTGGTCGTAAGGGTTCATGTCGGTGAGGTCCGAATCCCACTCGCTGCCCGTCGGACCGTCGTTGAAGGCGTTGGCGTAAGGGTCGATGCAGATCAAGGAGAACTGGCAGTTGATCACGCCGGCGAGCATGTTCCTAAGATGCTCGTCCTCATTGGCAAGCTGGATGTAAGGCCAGACCTGCGCACCGGAGTCCCTCAGCCACATGGCGTGGATGTCACCGGTGTAGACGAATGTCCTGAAGTTGCCGTCTTCGTCCTTGCCGAAGTGGACAGTGGTGTCCAGGGTGTTAGGGTAGCAGTTGGCGAACATCCAGGCGAGGCGCGGGTTTTTCAGGATGCCTTGCATCTGGGTGATCTTGTTCTCGACGGCCTCGGAGCGGAAAAGACGCTTTTCTGGAGCCGGACGCTGCGACTCGTAGGCCTTGGTGCTGTTGGAGACTGGCGCTTCGATGGTCGGTGAGTCCTGTCGAACCACAGCGGTCTTGCCTTGTGCTACAGCGCCGCCGAGCATAAAGATGGCCGAAGCCAGAAGAAGTGTGCGTTTCATTACTTTATTTTTCATTAGTGTATGAATATGGTCTGTCCTCCTTCGCGGTTCCTCTAACCGTGTCAGGTTCGGACCCCACAAGATACACAATTTTCGCACCGCTGGCAAGGTCTTCAAATCGGAAATAGTTCCGGCTCCAATCCTTGCCGTTGATTCTCACACCTTTGATGTAGAAGTTATTCTTCGAATTATCAGGAGCTTCCAGAGTGATGGCCTTCCCGTCCGGGCGGCTGATCACCGCCTTCTTGAACAGAGGAGTTCCGATGGCATATTCATTGGACCCAGGGCAGACAGGATAGAATCCGAGGGCGGAGAAGACGTACCAGGCGGATGTCTGGCCGTTGTCCTCGTCGCCGCAGTAGCCGTCGAAGTTTGAGTTATAGAACTTGTCCATCACCTCGCGGATCCGCTGCTGCGCCTTCCAAGGCTGGCCGCACCAGTCGTAGAGGTAGAGCATGTGCTGGATCGGCTGGTTGCCGTGGGCGTAATTTCCCATATTCATCACCTGCATCTCCCTGATCTCGTGGATAGGAAAGCCGTAGTAGCTGTCATCGAAGACCGGAGGGATTGTGAATATGCTGTCGAGCATACCGGCGAAGACCTCGTCGCCACCCATCAGGTCAATCAGGCCCTGAGGGTCGTGGAACACTGACCACGTGTAGTGCAGACTGTTGCCTTCCGTGAAGTTTCCGCCCCATTTCAGAGGACTGAACGGCCTCTCGAACGAGCCGTCGAGGTTCTTTCCGACCATCAACTTGTACTCCGGATCGTAGAGGTTCCTGTAATTGAAAGCGGCCTTCGCATAAGGCGCAAGCTCTTCCTCGCCGCGTCCCAAAGCCTTACCGAACTGGTAGATGCACCAATCGTCGTAGGAATATTCAAGAGTCCTGGCTGCGTTCTCGTTGATGCCGACATTGCAAGGGACATAGCCGAGGCTGTCGTAATATTCCCAGCCCAGGCGACCGGTGGAACTTACTTCAGGGTGAACGGCGTGCGCCCCGTGGGTGACGGCCTTCCAGAGTTCTTCCGCATCGTAGCCGCGCAGTCCTTTGAGCCAGGCATCGGCCACGATTGACGCTGAGTTGTTTCCGACCATACATCCCCTGTGACCAGGGCTTGACCACTCCGGCAGGAATCCGCTCTCTTTCCAGGTGTTGACCAGCCCTTCCTGCATCTTCACGTTCTCGTCAGGATAGACAAGGTTCAGCAGCGGGAACAGGCATCGGAACGTGTCCCAGAAACCGGTGTCTCCGAACAGATAGCCCTTGTGGACGGCTCCATCGTAAGGGCTGTAGTGAACTCTTTCGCCATCGACGTTGATCTCGGACAGATCACGAGGGAACAGAACCGACCTGTAAAGGCAGGAATAGAATGTGCGCAGATTGTCGAGGTTGTCATCCTCCACAGCGATGCGGCCCAGAACCTCGTTCCATCTCGCGCGCCCGGCCTCGGCGATTTCGTCAAATGTCCTGTCACCTAACTCATTGAGATTTAACTCTGCTTGAGTCTGGCTGATGAACGAGGAGGCTACCTTGAGGTTGACTTTCTGACCTTTCGCGGTCTTGAATCCGACCATAGCGATGTGTCCGTCAACAGTCTGTGTCTCGAACGGGGTGTCGGAAACCACCACAAACCAGTTCCGGAAATTCTCGGTCACGCCGCCGTGGTTCGCCGTAGAATAGCCCACGATCATATTCCTGTCTTTCAGGACTTCCGCCTGCCCTCCGTTGTAGGCATCGACCACGAGGTAGGACATCTCCTTTTCAGGGTAGGTGAGCCTGAACGCCGCCGCCCTTTCGGTAGGGGCGAGTTCGGCAACCACATCGTGCTCAGCGAGATAGACCTGGTAATAGTAAGGCTTCACGGTCTCCGCCTTGTGCGAGAACCAGCTCTGTCGCCCTTCCTCGTCGTAAACCGGCCCTGTGGTCACAGGCATAATCGAGAATGAGCCATAGTCGTTGATCCACGGACTCGGCTGATGGGTCTGCTTGAGTCCACGGATCTTGGTTGATGAATATGTGTACGTCCATCCGTCCCCGTTGGCTCCGGTCTGCGGGGTCCAGAAATTCATTCCCCACGGCAAGGCAATCGCCGGGTAGGTGTTTCCGGTCGAAAGTTCATAAGTGGACGCCGTGCCCATCAGCGGGTTCACATAGTCCACGGGATCCTCCATCCTTATTCTCTCCGGAGATCCGCACGCCGCGGCTATCAAGGCCACAGCCAAAAATATTGATTTTTTCTTCATCAGTTCTGAATATTTCCGCTAAGGTACATCAATTTCCATTGGTTCGGAATAGTTCCATCGTCTTGTTCCGCTTCCCACCGGCGTGTCGAAGTTGATCCTCGCCGCCGCGCGCACGAAGACCTTCCTGCCGGAAGGGAGGGTGCCGTTCGACTTGATGGTCACGTCGGTGCCCAGAAGCTTCTCGAACGCCTGTCCTGAATATGTCAGCTCGCTTGACCAGCGGTTGTCCCGGGCTCTGTAGCCGACACTGGATGACTGGCTTACAAACAGTTGGATGTCCGTTACGTTGGCGATGCTCTCCTTCCAGAAACCGGTAGGTTCCATAGCCTTGCGGATGTCCTCACGGCTTGTGGCCCTTGTGACCTTCACTCTTGCCGTGATCTTTCCGCCGCTGACCATAGGCGAGCCGACGAACTCAACGTTGAGGAAAGGCTGCACCTGGAAGTTGACCTCTGTCTTGCCTTTGATGTGCACGTCCTTGGTTCCGTTTGAGATGACGGTTCCGTCCTCGGTCTCCAACAGGATCGGGATGAACGGACCATCCACACGTACATTGTAGTCAGCCTCAAACAGTTTGGTGTTCCGGAATGTGCCGTCCGACTTGCAGTTGAAATCCTGAGGGGTGACATTGCCTTCCCAACTGGTTTCAATGAGACGTACCCTGATTCCTTCCGAACCTTGGTCCGTGAGAACCGGTGCTCCCGTGTTCACATCAGTGACGCTTCCGAAAATCGTCTCGGAAGGAGCGTCGTAGTTGTCCAGCTCGAACAGTGAGCAGGAGGTGAGGGCCATTGCGGCCATCATTGAGTATATTAATCTTTTCATACTTTCCTATCTGTTTGGTTGCTGGTCGATCACCGGGCTCTTGGCGACTTCTCCGCTTGGAATCTCGAAGTAGTAGTCAGTGGCGCTGTAAAGGAGGCGCATCTCTCTGGCCATCTGGAAGTTGGCGTCAAAGAAGTACTTGTGCTCCTTGGAACTGTAGAACGGATAGAGACCTCTGAGCCTGTACTCTCCGTCCGCGCCGGTTCTGGAGGCGTAGCCTTCCCTATGTTCACCCCAGAAATCGTCTCTGGCATCGTAATGCTGTACCCTCCAGCGCCTTACGTCCCATTTTGTCTTATGCTCAAGGGCGAGTTCCTTCCTCTTTTCACGGCGGACTATGTTCCTGCTCTCGATGTCACCGCTCAGGTCACTGGTCAGAGCGTCGGCTCCGGCCCTTTCACGGATGTCCCTGATGGCCTGTGTGGCCACTGAAAGCATATTGTCCCCCTCGACAGGGCAAGGAGCCCCGGCGATGGACAACTCGACAGCGGATTCCGCGGCTGCCAGAAGCACATCAGCATAGCGCATAAGGATGAACGGCTGGGCGGACTTGCCCTCTCCACGGATGTAGGCCGGATCCGGATTGAGATACTTCCTGAGATAGAATCCCGAAAGGTTGGCCTCGTTGTCCTGCGTGTTGTAGAACGGCCCGTTGGCACCGGCCGGGGTCATCTTCACTCCGTCAACTTCCATAACCGGCTGCGTCGCGAGGGCGTTGGCGCTCATAAACAGCGTCTTGCCGAACTGCGGCAGAAGCTGGTAGTAGTTCTGGGTGGCCCTGCTGTAGGAATAGTCAGACCAAAGAGGGGAGACGGGAGTCTCACCGGTGTAGATTCCCGCGCGGATCTCGATCTCGACATTGCGGAATATGTCTCCCGGCAGGATCACATAAGCCCTCAGACGTGGCTCGGCGTTCTTGAAGAAATCCATCGTGGTATTGTACATCAGGTAATGTCCATCTGTGTTGGACGCGCCGTCTGTCACACGGATGGTGCCGTCGGCATAGCGGTCGAACCCGTCAAACAACTCCACGAAATCAAGCGAAGGACACGAACCGGAACAAAGTGGATCCCTGAATATGAAAGGCGAGCTGTAGGCGTCCAGACCGTGTGTGAGGGACGGGTAGGAATATTCCTTGACGAGGATATTCTCCGGGCTGCTGACATCGCTGAACATATCCACCATATTCTGGTATTGCGCGTCTTTGTCCTCCGCGCTCCACTTCTTCTTGTAGAGGGAATATCTTCCGCTCTTCATCACCTCCCGTGCGGCCTTGTAGGCCTCAGAGAAATATCTCTGTGATGCCGCCGCGGCCCTGTCGCTGTCGAATCCGATGACCCTCACGCCTGTCTTCGAGCCGACTCCGGTAAGGCGGCCGGTGACGGTGTCGTTGTACTTGGCGACAGAACCGGCGTAAAGCATCGCCTCAGCTTTGAATGCTAAAGCCGCGTACTTGTTCGGCAGTCCCTGCAACGAAGAGGTCTCCGGAAGCAGTTCGGTGGCCGTGTCGAAATCCTTGCAGATCTGGTCCCAAGTTTCCTCTTCGGAGGATCTTGCGACCTCAAGCTTGTCAGCCTCAGCCGGATATGCGATCGTGTGCGTCACGAGCGGGATGCCTCCGAAGCGGCGGGCCATCTGGTAGAACGTGTACGCCCTGACGAAATAGGCCTGTCCGAGATAGTAATTCATCTCGACCGTCGAGAAGTTGCCTCCATATTCAGGAAGAGCCTCGATCAGGTGGTTGGCATCGTGCAGCAGGACGAAAGCCTGCTTCCAGAACGGTGTCCTCTCGCTCCTGAAGGTCTCGAAAACGTCGTCCCTGTTCATAGCCTCTCCGCATCCGTCGATTCCGAGGGTGCCGAGCCAGCCGTTGAACTCGAAGCCCCACTGGGCCATATACTTGAAGTCTTCCCACGGCATCTGGCTGTAGAGCCTTGCCAGATAGATCTGCATTCCCTTGGAAGAGGTCAGCAGGTCATCGTCCGTGACCGTGTTCTTCGGCGGGATATTCATATCACCGCAGGCCGAAAGAGCCAGCAATGCTATGACTGATAAATATTTGAATATTCTGTTCATTCTTTCAGACTTTAGAAATTCAGGTCAAGTCCAACTGTCACAGTCTTGTTGAGCGGGTACATCCTACCGTAGTCGGAATCCGGATGCTCCGGGTCAACATATTTGATTCCAGTGAGTGTGAATATGTTGTAGGCGTTGGCGAAAATGCGCAGCGCGTTCTTCGCCTTGCCCTTTGTCGGAAGCGTCCAGCCGAGTTCCACGCTCTTGAGCCTCAGGTATGCCGTGCTGACACGGTTGAATTCGGAGTTCTGGTCAGGAGTGTGTCCGGTGTAGGCGTGCTCGCCGCTTATCCATTTGATACTCTGGTCGTAAGGGTCTGCGGTAGGGTCTTCCGGATGCCATCTGTCGAGGAACAGGTCAAGGGTACCGCCTCCGTTGCTGCCCCAGATCGAGTACAGCGGCTCGGAGTACATATAGGATCCCATTGCCGAGCCTTGGAACAGGATGCTGAGATCCCAGTTCCTCCACTGCGCGTCAAAGGACAGGGAGTAGTTCATCCACGGAGTCTGGTCAAAGGCGTAAGGATGCATATCCAGTCCGTTGATCTCGCCGTCTCCGTTCCAGTCAAGGTACTTGTAGTCACCAGGAAGCGTGCTGCCCTCCTTGTAGATGTCGTAGTTCCAGATGTCCTCCCAGCTGGTGAACCGTCCGGCGCTTTCGTAGCCGAACTGGATTCCCTGATAGCGGTGGGTGAGGTTGTCGTTGCGCCATCTATCGTAGGAGTTGCCGTAAGGCCCCTGATTGAGAGCGTCGAGGTATTTCTGACGCGTGACGGTCACTATTCCTTTAATATTATAGGAGAAGTCTCCGATCCTGTTCCTGTGGCTGAGCTCCAGCTCAAGACCCATATTCATGTCCGAGTTGATGTTCTCGATCGGGGCGGATGCTCCGACGACAGTCGGAAGGGACGAGGAGTTCTGCGCGAATATTCCGCTTCTCCTTCTCTCGAAATAGTCAACCGTGATGCCCAGAAGGCCGTTCCACGCCTCGAAATCGACTCCGATGTTGAATGTCTTGGACCTGAGCCAGGTGATGTTCTTGTTGGGAAGCGGGTATGTCCCAACACCGTAGATGAATGATCCATCGATCAGGTAGCCAGGGGCGTAGTTGCTGTAATATCCCTTCTCCGCGTCTCCGGATGTCGCCGGGTAGGTGTAACCGGACACCCATTCGTAATTGATTCCGCTGTCGTCTCCGAGCGAGCCGTAGCTGCCTCGGATCTTGAACTGGTTGATGAACGACAGGAAGGAGATATTCTTGAACCAAGGTTCCTGGGAGACTCTCCAACCGGCCGAGAATGAAGGGAAGAATCCCCACTGGTGTCCCGGCGCGAATTTCGATGACCCGTCGTAACGGAACTGTCCCTCAAAGAGATAACGGTCGTCGAATGAGTAGTTTACCCTTCCGATGAGGGCTCTGTACTCGATGTCGTGGAATGCGTCCAGACCTGTGTTGATGCCCACGAAAGTCGATTCCGTGTTGTCTTTTAGGGCTGTGAAGTACGGTGTGCTGAACGCAAGGTCGCCGTAGATGTAATAGTTGTCTCCTTTCCTGCGCTGCGCCTCGGCTCCGAATGTGGCTCCGACGGAGTGACGGTCGGCGAACTTCCTGTTGTAGTTCAGGAGGATCTGGCCGAGAACCTGCTGCTTGGAGTAATGCTCACGGGTGAGCCTGTCCGAATGATCTGCGAACTCTTTGGAGACATATTCCCCGGTCAGGCTGTTCTTCGCGTAGAGGGAATAGGACTTGCGGAACATCTCGTTGTCGTCGAAACGGTAGTCGTAGCTGGCCAATCCTTTGAGTGTCAGGCCTTGCAGGACATCCGTGAGGGTTCCGAAATCATATTCAAGGGACGCTGAGGTCTGGAATTGCTTCTGGCGGTATTTCTTGTAGCCGGAGATGTCGGCTGTCATCATCGCCACCGTGTTCTGCTCCAGGTCGAGGCCGTCGTAGTTCAGCATCGTCTGCTCCTCGTCCACATAGGCCGGGAACAGCACGCCCTGCTTCCACAGGTTCCTGATCAATGTGACTGCGTCGGAGTCCGGTGTGCGGCGGTCGTCCGCAAGCGCGCTGACGCTGAAGTTCATATTCAGACCATTGACGATCTCGGCGTTGATGTTCGAGCGCAGATTGTACTTTGAATAGTTGAGGTCCCTGCTGCGGAAGAATCCTTCCTGAAAGAGGTAGCCCATACTCACATAGTACTGGTACTTGTCGCCGCCTCCGGAGATGCTGACATCGTGCTGGGTCTGCGGAGACCAGTCGGAGAACACGAGCGAGTTCCAGTCCGCGGCCTTCTTCGTGCCGTTGATGTAAGGCTCCATATCAGCGTCCAGATAGACTCTGGAGCCGCTTCCGTCAGCCTTGTTCATCGTCATCTCGTTGTAGAGGGTCATCGCGTCCACCGCTCCGGCCAGCTTAGGCATCGTGGACGGGAACTGGAACGTGTAGCTTCCGTTGTAGTTGACCTTCGCCTTGCCCTTGGTTCCGGATTTTGTGGTCACGAGCACGACTCCGTTACCGCCTCTGACTCCGTAGATCGCGGCCGAAGCGTCCTTGAGGACGGACACGTTCTCGATGTCGTTAGGGTTGAGCCTCTGGAAATCCTCGATGGAGCGAGGTACATCGTCGATCACGACGAGCGGTGTGCCCAAACCTCTGACATCGAAGCTGTTGCTGTAGGTTCCCGGCTCGGCGCTCTTCTGCCAGACACGCACTCCGGCCACCCTTCCGGTCAGCATATTCTGCGGGTTCTCGGACTTGGTGTGGAGCATATTCTCGCCGCTCACACCTGAGATCGAGCCGGTGATGGAGCCCTTCTTCTGGGTTCCGTATCCCACGATGACAACGCTTTCAAGATAGGTGTTGTCATCTTTCAGAACGACGTTGATCTCCTTCCTGCCGCCGACTTTCTCGACCACGGTCGTGTAGCCGATGCAGGAATATTCCACCTGGGCGTTGTCCGGAACTGACAGTGAATATTTACCGTCAAGATCCGTGGCAGCTCCCGTCGTGGAGCCTTTCATCATCACATTGGCTCCGATGACAGGTTGTCCCTGCGCGTCACGGACCGTTCCGGAGACCGTGATCCTGTTCTGTGCGTCCAGACAGAACGATACGATGAACAACAGCAGAAGAGCCAGATATGTTCTTTTTGCCATATTGTTACAGTTTATTTTGTGCTTATAAGATATCTCGCGATCTCGGCGTATTCAGCGGCGAACGCGAAGGCGAACATTCCCTCGACTTTGTTCTTGGTGTTGTCCGTGTTCCAGCCGTACAGAAGGCTCGGAGGCAGGAAACCGTCGTGAAGGTAGTTCGTGTAGCCGTGGTCCAGATTGTTCTGGAACGTGGTGATGTTCAGGGAAACATTGGAATAGTGCGCCGAGACATCCACCCAACCCCTCAGGAGAACTCCGTTGAACCAGTTGTTGAATCCTGTGACATCGTAGTCATAGCAGTCTTCCACAGTGGCGGACTTCTTCGCGAAATAGACCAGCGTGGAGTTGGATAGGTTCGTCATATCGGTCAGATATTCCTTGTCCCCCGTCACCCTGTAGAGGTCGGCCGCCCCGGAAAGCATTGTGCCTGAATTGTATGAATATGCCGTCCCGGTCGGACCCTCTTCCTCGTTGTTGGCGCGGTAGCGCACTCCGCCTACGGTCTCGTAGGCTATTCCGGACTCGCTCAGGGAGGATCCTTTCGCTCCGAGCATATCATAATACACTCCGACTGTCTTCCTGAAAAGGTTGTTCTTCTGGAACGCATAGACTTTCTTAGCGAACATCAGGTAGTACTCGCTCTTGTCCATCTCCTCGGCCAGACGCTGCTTCATCGCCCCGATGTACCGGTGCGTGATCTTGGCGTTCTTCCCTGAATATATCTCACCCAGCCAGACGAGCGGACTTACAAACGGCCCGTTGCTGCACGAATGCTTGGTGTAATATCCTGGTCCCCAGGTGATTCCTCCATGTTCCGTGCCGTCGCTTTTCAGTGTGCAGTCCCATCCGTCAAGGACATATTCAGCAAGATATTCGGCCTTTTCAAGGTAGCGGGACTCTCCGGTGAGGCGGTAGGCGTTGAGCAGTTCCCTGACAAGCCATTCCTGGTCGTCATAGACATTCTCCACGCCATCGACCTTGGCGGTGCCGGGACTGTTGCCCCTGTTGACACCGTAAACGGACCATTCCTTTGTCTGGGTGTAGGATGTGAGGGTGTAAGTGCCTTTGTACCAGTCAAGACCATCGAAAAGTTTTCCGAGGGTGCTCTTGAGTTCATCGCTGTTGGCGTTGTAGAGATCCGGCCTTCCTGCCTCTTTCAGTTCCTCCATTCCGGAAAGGAGTGCGTTGACCGCCTCGAAGGATGACGTGTACATCCACACGCTGGCCTTTTCGAGCGATGTCACTCCGGCGAATGGGTAGTAGTAGCGCATCATCAGCATCGAGTTGCCCTTGAAGCAACGCTCCAAGGCCGCCTTGGTCAATGTCAGCGAGCGCTTGAGGTTTTCCTCAGCCTTGTCCAGGTTTGTCTCCTGAACCGGAGGCTCAGGAGGAGTCGGTTCGGGATCAGTCCCGTTATGTGAACAGGCTGTGCCGCCGATCGCAAGGACCAGCAGCACAACCATCAACGTTCTTCTCATTATTTCAGACCGATAGAGTGGATTGCCATCTTGTTCTCATCATCGTTTTTGTCTCCCTTGAAGACGGCGAGAGCGATGATGACATTCTTTCCGCTGTAGGCTGAAAGGTCATATTCAAAGTTGGCGTAGAGCTCCGGCTCGTCCTTTCCGCCGCCCTCGTTGATGAACTTCCAGGCTCCGTTGCCGACAGACTCGGCGAAGTTGGCTTCGTGTCCGTTGCCGACAGTGTGGACCTTAGGCTCAAGGAATGAGACCGCACAGTCCTCAGTGATGGCGGCAACCTTGAAGTAGGTAGGATGCTCGGTGCTGAAGTTCCTGGTCTTGAGGAAGAGGGTCTTCTTCGCGTTGACCGGAAGCTTGGCGTAGAAATATGACTGTGGCTCGTCAAGTGTCACAGTAGCGTCGCTTCCTTGGGTCTTGATAACGAATCCCTCACCGGCGAACGGTTCGCTGTCCTTGTGGATAGGCATACAAGCCCAATAGGCCGCGAAATGCTTCTGCTCTCTCCAGGTCTGGTAAGCGTCACGGTACATTTCAGGACCATCGATGTCCTCTTTCCCTACATTTGAAATGCCGGAGAACTCGTCAATCTCTGTTATAGGCATTGTTGAGCGTACAATTTCCTTGGTCATCTTCCAGTTGGTTCCGAGTCCCTGCACTTCCTCGCCTGGGCACCAACCCCAATCGGAAGGGCATTCCTTGGCGAACACGATGCGGCGGAGGACAAGCTGCTTCCAGTAGTCACCTGTGCGTACCCTGTAGGTACCGATGGCGAAGTAGATCTCTTTTCCGATGTAAGGAGTGAGGTCGAACTCAAAGTCCGGACGGTCACTGCTGTTTCCGGTAGTGTATGCGTCGTTTCCATATTTGCGGATGTCACCGATTCTTACAGCCTCAGGTTCAGCGGCGGTAGGGTCGATCACCATAACGCCGAAGTTGGTAGGATCCGCGTCATCCGCAGCGTGAGTGCGCACCTTGAGGTACATCTTGCAGTTGTCTGCTGTGATGGCTTTCTTTCCGTAAATGTAGGAGTCGAACACATCAAGGTCAGCGGGATTGTTCCAGTCGCCGTCATCCTCACGGTTTCTGATCTGGATCGCTGTTCCTTCATTCTGCTCCTCGAACCATCCTTGGTGGCTTGTAATGGTTCCGAGGAAATCGGACGACCAGTCGAAGTGAGGATAGTCGTCACCGTTCTTGCCACCTCTATATTCATTATAATAGAAAGTGTTCGCGGTTGCGGCGATCTGCTCAAGCGTGAGTCCTCTGAGAAGTTCCTTGCTTCCCATCAGAACCTCGCCGAGATCTACTATGAAGTCTCCTGTGAAGGATGCCTTCTCGACTTTCTTCTCGACGGTCACGCATCCGGCCTTTGTGAAGGTCAGGGTGTAGTCATCGATTGTCAGGTTGTCGAAGAGGAAAGTCCCGTCAGCGCCGGTCTCGATGTTCTTGGCTCCGTTGAGGGAGATGGTCACTCCCGCGAGAGGAGCGTTGCCGTTCTTCGCGTCAACGGTTGTGCCTTTGATCGCCGCGCACGCCACAGCCATAATCGCATCGACATTTTTGGCGACCTTGTCCACGAACGACTTCTCGGTGATTGAAACGGCGGCCTCAGCGTATCCGTCCTTCTTGAATGTGACAGAATGCTTGGTCATCGTCACTCCATCGATCTTGTAGGAACCGAAAGCATCGGTAGTCGCTGTCTTCTTGATGTCCGCGATCTCAACGGTCACGTCTGCGATCGGGGATCCGATGTCGCTTGTCACGGTACCAGAGACAGTTCCGGTCTCGATTTCCGGGTTCTTGTTCTCATCCTCTTTGCAGGATGTGAAAGCCATTCCCATAAGAACGGCTGCCAGCGCCATAGCGCCAAGAGTTTTTAGTGTCTTCATTTTGTTAGAGTATTACTATTGTCTTAATATTCCTTTGTAACGTTTTGCAAATTAAGCGTCCAAAGGTTAAGTTTAGGGTTAAATTAAGATTAATTCATTGAGATTTTTGGGTTAATTTCGTGGATTTTTGATAATTTTACAGAAAATCGTCATTCAGATGCGCCGTTTTGCTATACTGCTTCTGCTTCTTTTTCTCTCAGTTCCGGGCTTTTCGCAAGGGCTCGGATTCTATGGACACGACTGTCAGATCGACAAGAGAACTTCGTTCGAGATCAATCCGAGATGGTTCGGGAATTGCCATAGGGCACTGCGGCTTTCCTTTGGATTCCGTGCGATGCCGGGAGCTTCCGACGGCTACATCTTCAGAATGAAATCAGGACGTAAGGATGATTCCCCGATTGTGAATTTCTTTTACGAGGAGACATCTGAGTCTTATCTTTTCAAGCTGATTCTGGAAGGAAAACGCTTCATCGCGCAACTGGATATCCCTAAGTCGCAGGTGAGGATCTCGCAGGACTGGACAGACATATCCCTGACCTTTGATTCGGACAAGGATCTTGCGACGCTTTGTGTCGGGAACGACTGGGAAGCGTCCGGCTCCATCGACCTGCCGAACACAATCCGGCCTCGCATCTGGTTCGGAAAGAGTGAGTACCTTATAGATGTCCCTTCGTTCGCCATCAACAATCTGAGAATCTCTTTTGACGGTGATGTGATCACATTTCCTTTGGACGAGGATTCCGGTGACATCGCCGGCAGCTCTCGTTGGTATCTGCGAGGGAAGACGGTGAATCCAATCTGGCTGCTGAACGGGGCGTATCATTTCCGCAAGGTGGCTACCCGCAGGTCCTCCAGGATGCTCTGCGCCGGTTTCGACCAGCGGCATCACAGCATCTATATGTTCAACAGGGATTCCCTGTTTGTTTTGGATCTTGTTACTGAGCATCTTACGGGCCGAGCCACATCCAATCCTTGCCCTGTGTACAATGCCTGCGCGACTTCGTTCATCGATCCTGATGACGGCTCGGTCTATGCTTATGAGGTCTTTTATGATGATGCCGAGAACAGAGACCGTCCTACTGTGGCGAGACTTGATCCCGAGAGCCTGATCTGGGCTCCCGTGTCCTTCGAGTCGCTGGATATGCAGATGCATCATCATTCGCAGTGGCTTGACAGCGAACGGGATAAATTCATAATATTCGGTGGTTACGGCAACCGCCGTTACAATGGCTCCTTCTACGATTTTGATCTGTCTGACCACACTTGGACGAAATGGGACATTGAGAGTGGCGATGAGATATTCCCTCGTTTCTTTTCCTCGATGGGATTTGACAAGAAAACCGGCAATCTTTTGATATTCGGAGGAATGGGTAATGAGAGCGGAGACCAGATCGTGGGCCGTGAATATTCATACGACCTTTTCGAGGTGAATCCTCGTGACAGGAGCTCCCGCAAGGTCTGGACGGCGGACTGGAAAGGCGACAACTGCGTGGCTGTCAGGGGAATGGTTGTGGAAGGAGACTCGTTCTTCACGCTCTGCTATCCTGAATATGAGACTTTCTCAAAGTTGCGTCTTTACCGTTTTTCGCTCTCGACAGGTGAAATGGAGGTCTTGGGAGATCCTATCCCCATCAATTCCGATAAGATCACGACCAATGCCAACATCTATTATGACCCGGATCTTGGGATTATGGTGGCTTTGGTCGAGGAGTCTCCCGATGACATCGCGTCTTCCGTCTCCACCTATGTGATCTCTTATCCTCCTGGTTCCGGGAAAGTCTCGACCGTGGTCTCCAGGATGCGCCGCAGGCTTGTTACGATAATCCTGACCGTTGTCCTGCTTCTGGCCTCGGCCCTTGTCTTGATATTCACAAAATCGGCGAGAAGGAAACGTTCGCATTTAGCCAAGCTGCCGACATTCATCCGGTCCAATGATGACAGGCCGGACTCCGTTTATCTTTTCGGAGACTTGACTGTCATTGACCGTGACGGCAAGGACATCACCGCCCGGTTTACCACCAAGCTTCGCCAGATGTTCCTCATTGTCCTCAACAGCATTGATGACGGCGGGGCTTCCTCTAAGAAGATCAGCGGCCTTCTGTGGCCGGACAAGGAGGAGGACAAGGCTAAGAACATCAGGGGAGTGACCGCCAACAATCTCAGGAAGTTCCTTGGAGAGCTTGACGGCATCAGGATGGTCTATGAGAACGGAAAGTTCAATTTTGAGTTGACACCGGAGTTCAATTGCGACTATCTTGAATTCCTTCGTATGCTTGGTTCCGGTTCACCGGATATGGATGCGTTGCTCGCTATCGTGGCCCGAGGCAAGTTCCTCAGGAATGAGTCCGATCCTATGTTCGATAAGATGAGGGGTGAGACCGAACGTCTTGTCAAATCCGTCGTGACTGTCGAACTTTCCAGACGATTCTCCCTCAAGCAGTATGAGAACACTGTCCTTTGCGGGGACATATTGTTCGGTCTGGATCCTCTGGATGACGAGGCGTTGGCGTACTCAGTCCGTGCCCTGATGGCTTTGGGGGATGAGGACAAGGCCGGCCGTCTCTATCAAACATTTATAACAAAGTACAAGAAAGACTACGGAGAGGACTATTCCACCTCGTTTGAAAGCATTCTGGCTGACAGGTCTTAGGATCAGTTCTGGATTCTCTTGGTGGCTAAAACCTTAAATCTTCTATCTGGGCTAAACAGTCTCTAATAGACAGCAGATATCGGCATTAGGAACGATTCTCTGAATATTCTTGAAAATTTTTAGTACTTTGCCTTGCAAGGTATTTGAAAATATTTATATCTTTGCATTGTAAAATTAATTGCAAAGCAAGGTCTTGGGCGGGCAATGAAGTTTAAGCGTCAGAACAAGATAATGATAATTAAATAGTTAAAATGAAAAAGGTTGTAAATGTCAGTGTTGGAGGCCGGAGTTTTTCTCTGGATGAGGATGCCTATGCAAGGCTTCTTACTTATTTTGATCACTTCAAAGCCCGTCTTGACCGTGACACACAGTCGGCCAAGGAAGAGGTGATGGCCGATCTGGAGAACCGGATCGCTGAGCTGTTCGATCAGGGAACCGGCGGAGCTTCCTACCGCGTTGTCAATCTGGCTCTTGTCACGAAAGTGGTCGAGCAGCTCGGAATGCCGGATGGATCCAAGGAACCCGAATCGGGAGCGGACGGTCAGGAACAAAGCCAAGGGAATGAGGCTGATGATGAATATCCTAAGTCAGGATCAGGTGTTGATTTCACCTATAACGGAGCTCAGGGAACCTCCCGCAGGAGGCTTTTCCGAGATTTGGACAACAAGACCATCGGAGGAGTGTGCTCCGGCTTGGCGGCGTTCCTCAATGTGGACATCACGATTGTCAGGATTATCTCACTTCTGACCCTGTTGCTTTGGGGAACCGGTTTTCTGGTTTATCTTGTTTTGTGGATAGTGGTTCCTGTCGCCAAGACCCCTGCGGACAAATGTATGATGAGGGGTCTTGAGCCGACGGCCGAGAATATGGCGAGATTCAGCCAAGGGAGGAGCGGTTATGGAAAATAGCGCCGACAATGTACGCTCCCAGATGCGCAAGGGGGTCCTTGAATATTGCATACTCAGCATTCTGGCGCGCAAGGAGGCCTACGCTTCCTCGATTCTTGACGATCTGAAATCCGCGAATATGATCGTGGTCGAGGGCACCCTTTACCCGCTTCTGATCCGTCAGAAGAACCAAGGTCTGCTTTCCTACCGCTGGGAGGAATCCTCGCAGGGGCCACCCCGGAAATATTACTGCATCACCGAAAAAGGCCGTCAGCAGCTCCGCGAGATGGACCAGGCTTGGCAGGAGATAGTGGAGACAATCAAAACCATAAAGCAATGAAACAAGTTGAATATGTCAGCATCGGCGGCTATGTGTTCTCTTTGGAGGACAGCGCCAGCCGCGCAGCCAAGGAATATCTTGACCAGCTCGAAGCCTTCTATTCCGGAAAAGAGAGCGGTGCGGAGGTTATGGAAGGAATAGAGGAACGTATGGCGGAACTCCTTCTGGAGAAAAGCGGCAAAGGTGGTGTCGTCACGCTCGCTATGGTTAATGACGTGATCTCTGTCCTTGGCCGTCCGGAGACCATCGAGGAGGAGACTTCGGACGCACCGGACGCTTCGACGGTTGGTGAGCAAGGTCGAACCACAGGTTCAGCGACCGCAGATCCGGATGCTGATCCTGCCGAAGTGTCACGCCGTTCGTCAAGGAACTCTTCCCGAAATGACGCTAAACCTCGCCGCAGACTCTACCGCGACCCCGTCAACGGAAAACTGGCCGGAGTGTGCAGCGGCCTTGCCACTTACTTCAATGTGGATCCTGCCATATTCAGAATCATATTCATCGTCCTGACCCTGTTGGGCGGATTGAATTTCAGATTCTGGCCGCTTGAGCCGTGGATTCATATTTCCATTCCGTTGGTGTACATAGTCCTCTGGATCTGTATGCCGGCCGTGAAGACAGTGCGCCAGCGTGATGAGCTAAGAGGAGAGGGAGGAACGGTCGATGACATCAGCGCAAGGGTCCGTAGCACCCCTCGTGAGGAGCAAAGGACCCGTGATTCGCAAACCTGGAGAAATATCAGCAGGATATTCTCCGTCATATTCGGTGTGTTTCTTCTTCTCGCCGGAGTCGCCGGCATAGCGTTCCTATGCTCATTCTGGTGGGGCGGTGAGGTACTTGGAAACAGCTTTTTCTACAATAAATTGATTGAGCGTATTGCCTTGGAGACCCCTGAGCTTCTGTCATTCATCTCCGTTCCTCTGGTGATGGTCGCCGCCATCCTTGTGGTCGCCATCCCTCTGTTCATTATGCTCTATGGCGGTGTGATGCTGATCTTCGGCCTCAAGTCCCCGAAATGGCATCCTGGTCTGATTCTGTTCGTCATCTGGCTCATCATCCTGGTGGCTCTTGCCGTCTCCTCTTTGATGACATTCGCGGTGATTGTATGATCATTTTTATGAAATGAACCTTAAATGGACTTGATAGGAACCGCCGAAGTGTTTACTTTTGCAAAAACATCAACAGCAGTTCTAACTTTACAAGCGTCGGGATGCCATCTGAAACATCACGGCGCTGTTTTTTATACCTATTACACAGCCACTTTCCTCCTATATACATAGATATTCCGGGTTATTTTGTTACTTTTGCAATCCTCGCCAGGCGGCGACAACTGACTGCAATGGTTTTAAATGAGTTTGAGAAAATGAATATCCTGAAAACATTGCTCGCTTACATAATGGTTGTACTCCTGCTTTCAGGCTGCGGTGGAGACGCTGTGCCCGAAAAACTGCTGCCACCGGATCCCCCGTCCGTTGGGGCGACGGTTGACGGCCGCACGATAGTGCTGACAGCCGAGTTCAAAAGCGACGACAACCTCGACGGCATTACCGAATATGGTTTCTATTTCGGCCCGGACGAGGAGAATCTGGACTGCCTGAGATTCCGCAAGTCGAACGATCGGTCATATTCATTGACAAGAGAAAACCTTGAATATTCAAGTTCCTATTTTTATAAGGCTTGGGTCAGCAACGGCCGTGAGGAGATCTCCACTGAGCTTATGACGGTCAGAACGGGCGATGCCCCTGTTGATCCGGACCCGCCAGTGGATGGGATAATCCAGTTCAAGGATCCACTTGTGAAAGACATCTGTGTGGCCAACTGGGATCTTGACGGAGACGGCGAACTGTCTATGTCTGAGGCGGCAAAAGTGATAGATCTCGGGCACGCTTTCGAGAGTACAGACATTGTGTCATTCAATGAATTGGAATATTTTACCAATCTACGTGTCTGCTTTTTGGCGTTGTGCCATAAATTATCTGAAGTCAAATTGCCGGACAGTATCCGTCAGATTCCTGCCAGTGGTTTCAGTGAATGCTGGGAGTTGAAACTGACCAAGCTTCCTAAGAATCTAACACAGATGGGAGAGTGGGCATTCCATCAGTGTAAAAACGTGAGATTCACATCTTTGCCTGATTGTCTTGAGACTATTGGGTGGTATGCTTTTGCCGGAACGGACAACATTGAATTGACTGAGTTGCCTTCCAACCTCATATCAATAGGCTCGGCTGTTTTTGCGGGTAAGCAAGGTGTCCTTCCCGAGGATCTTCCCGCTTCGTTAAAGATGATAGGTGCAAGTGCGTTTGGTGGGATAAAGAATTTTAATCCAAAGAGCATTCCGTCAGGAGTGTCAGAGATTGGGGAAGGCGCTTTTGATGGCTGCGAGGCTTTGTCTTGGACAAAACTTCCGGATTATTTGGTTAAGATCGGGGAGAACACATTTCGGAATTGCTGGCGTCTGGCTGCGACTGAGTTGCCTTCCGGCCTTAGGGAAATCGGCAACAATGCGTTCGAGAATTGCTATCTTCTGAATATTACAGAGTTGCCGGATGGCCTTTTTACAATCGGTGATGGTGCGTTTAAAAATTGCGGAATAAAGGGCCTTTCGATTCCGGCAAGTGTCGATCATATTGGTACCGATGCCTTTTATGGCTGTTATCCTTCCGTCGTCAAGATTTACGCATCAGAGCCACCGAAAATGTTGGACACCTATCTTGGTAATAGGGCAGAGGCTATTTATGTGCCTGAACAATCTATCCCGAAATATGAATCCGCCGCAAACTGGAGTAAATGGAAAGGTAAATACAAGGCCTTGTCTGATGGCGACTCACCGGAACCACCGACCCCTGACGGAAAGAATATTCAGTTTAAGGATTCCGCTGTCAAGGCGATTTGCGTTTCCAACTGGGACAAGGATGGCGATGGCGAATTGTCTTATGAGGAGGCGGCTGATGTGAGAACGATCGGGAGTGCGTTCTCTCGCAGCACTGACATTCGCTCATTCAAAGAGTTTGAGTATTTCACTGGACTCTCCTCTGTTCCGGACAATGGGTTTTGTGATTGCCGGTATCTGATTGATATTAAATTACCACCTAATGTTTTAAGGATAGGGGACAACGCATTCTCTGGCTGTTCAAACCTGTGTTTGACTGAACTTCCGGAAGGACTCAAAGACATAGGCTATGGAGCGTTTCGAGGTTGTGATAAAATAAGATTGACTTCCCTCCCTGAGACATTGACATCGATTGGTTCTGATGCTTTTTCAGGTTGTAATAACATAACGTTGACCAAGCTTCCTCCTCTTCTGACTTCTATCGCTCCAGGAATCTTTCAGGGAAGCAATGGGGTACTTCCTGAAGAATTGCCGTCCGGCGTGGTCTCTATAGGCGGGAGCGCATTCAGGGGTATATCAAAATTGAATCTCAAAAAGCTTCCGGACGGTTTGAAGTTTATTGGTGGTCAGGCTTTTGACTTGTGCGAGACTCTTGCCTTGACTGAGCTTCCGTCAGGCTTGACCACAATTGAGTCCAGTGCCTTCAAGCGCTGCAAGAATCTGAGGCTAAAGAGCCTTCCGCCGGGACTTACAAAGATTGACAATGAGACGTTTGTGGATTGCGTCTCTTTGGAGTTCACGTCGCTTCCTGAAACCGTGACGGAGATTGGTAAAATGGCCTTTATGGATTGCGCGTTCAAGAAAATGACCATCCCTTCTGGAGTCGTCCGGATAGGGGAGGATGCTTTCAAGGGTTGCGAGTCCTTGAAGGTGGTAGATGTCCTGGCGAAAGACCCTCCTGTTATGGATGACATTTATATTGGTGAATATGCGGATGTCATCTATGTTCCGTCTGCCTCCTTGGAAAAATACCGTACCGCTCCAGGTTGGAGCCAATGGAAAGACAAGATCCAGCCGATTGCCTCTGAGTAATCAATCTATTGACAGCTTTCAGAAGGTTGTTGATGAATCGTCACCGATTGTTTACTCTTGGGCGATTTCCCAAGATTCAATCGTGCGGGTCTGTGTGGAGATATTCACTCCGACCTTGACGAGTACCCTGCCGGTCGCTGAGCTTGCCGAAGTACCGCAATCGATCTCAGAATCGGTCGCTGAGCATGTCGAAGCGTCCGAAGCACTATCCGCCCCCTCAAACCTGTACGGAATCAGATATCCTTTCTTGTCGATCTTCCTGAGCGCATCCTCGTCCAGATGCTTAGCCGTTGACATATCAAAATGGAACACAGGATGCTTCGTCCATTCCTTCTTCAATTCCCCGGCCTTCAGTCCATTGAACAACTCCGCTTCCCCCGCGAAGTAACTATGGATCGTGGAAGACAGCAGCGACTTCCCGAACCTCCTCGGCCTGCTCAGGAACACATATTTGTAATTCTCCGCCAGATCGTGCACAAATCCCGTCTTGTCGATGTAGAGATACCCTCCCTCGACGATATTCCTGAATGTCTGAATCCCGATCGGGTACCTTATCCTTTTCGCCTCCATAGCTCCTTATCAATTAATATTCAATCCCAAAGATAATAATTATTTCGCGAATAATCAGAGTTCCTGCTGAACCTTGACATCTGTCACAAATGAGCAGCGCACCGCAATACGCTTAAAGTTTCTTCAAATATCAATTCATAGTGAGCCCTCTTCGGCAACGAAAACGCAGCAATATGTCGCCGAACACCTCCATCTGACCCTCTCCGGAAGCATATTCCGCCATTATCGTCGCCCGAAAACCCTCAAACACATTAATTTGGACCAGATATGGACCAAACAATCCCAAAATGTTTGAATATATTTGCAACGTTACAAAAGAACGCTTGACTCTGCCACTTTTTGGCACGGAAAAACGTTTATTTTGCCGAGTGAAAAATAGTAGTCTACTTCTATCTGGATTTAACTCCGTCGGGAGTCAACCCTAACAGAAAAGACGGACCAAGAAAAGTTTAATGACTATGTTACGTGGTTTTACCAAATTCCGTTGTCCCAACTGCGGCCACATCTTCGAAGCCCCCGACATCGAAGACAACGCCTCCGTCCGCACCGCTCCTATGCCCTGCCCCCGCTGTGGTACCAAGAGTAATCCACTTGGTGCTTGTGTGGATCCGGCATCAAACATTATTGGCTGGATTCAGTCCACTATAGGTCGAAAGGGCAAGTAATATTTACGACAGGAGTTATCAATTTTTTTGTTGATATAAGTTTGTAATATACAGTTGAATGAAAATTGAAATATCATTATTATGATTACCGTTAATAACAGACAAGATCTTGAACAAGCACTCAAACGTAAAGAGAGTCGTATTATTATCGTCGGTTCACTTGCTGATGAAATTCGAGAAAAAGCCAAATCCGAACAAAAGAAAAAGAAAGTAGCGAAAGTTGCCTCTGCTGCTGCAATTGCAGGAGGAATAATAGCTGCACCTTTTACGGCTGGAACTTCTTTAACGGCTACAGCCGCCGGATTGACAGTGGGGGCTCTGACAATAACCGCAGTAGATTTGGCTATTATAATAGGAGGGGGCGTTGCAATATGCGGTCTTTTAAAAGGCTATAACGTTAAGTTCAAACCTGGCGGTTCAATTGAATTAGAGAAATGACGTAGCAGATTAGATATTGAATTGCACGATGTTCATTAATGGAATGAAGATATATTGATTTTATTAAGTTACATAAGTTATGAATGAGTTTAATCCTAAAAATCCAAACAATACTAACAAGATGTCTCCAGAAGAAGGGGAAAAGGTCAAATCAATTTTTGGTAAGATTATAGACATTATTGTAATATTGACTCAATACTACGTTAAAAATTTAAAAACACTGTGGCATACAGTCACTTAAGTATACAATAGCCCGTTAAGGTGTACTTTGCAGCACCTTGCGGACGACATAGAAAACAGTTGAAAAAAAGTGTTAAATATGATAAAGATTTTGCTTGAAAAATTTGGATAAGTGCTTGATTTTCAGTAACTTAATAGTGTAAAAAAATAAACAAGTTACATAGATGAAAATCAAGCCACTTATCCAGCTCAGAGAGCTGATTGCAGCCGCCCTCAAAAGCCAGACAAATTTAAGCAAATCTTTTCAATCTTTCTTCAAGGAAGCCATGGAACTTTTTCTTACCATACCGAATCGCATCAACTTTCTCCAAATGGAGAGGTTCGGACATTCGTCTGAACAGCGCTTCCGCATGAATTTCCGGAAGAAGTGTTGTGACTGGATCCGTTTCAATAAATCGTTCATTGCCGAAGGGAATCCGGAACGTCGAGCCATCGCCATTGATCCGAGTTACATAAGCAAGTCCGGAAAGAAGACTCCCGGTCTGGGCTACTTCTGGTCAGGCTGCGCTTCTTCAATGAAGTGGGGCCTGGAGCTGATGGGGTTTGCTCTTGTCGACGCCGATGCCACCAGCGGCACACACTTGATTGCGAAACAGACATTCAACAAAAAGAGGCGTGGGCGCGTACCCGAATATTTGAAGCATATGGACAATCCAGACTCTCTTGTGGGACAATATCTCAGGACCATCAATTCGCTCAAAGATGAACTTGTTTCAATATCCAAGTGTATGGTTGCGGACGCTTTCTTCTCCAAGGAGAGTTTCGTTACCGGACTGAACAGTCTGGGATTCAGCCTCATAAGCCGCTTCCGAGACGATGTCAGACTCAAGTACTTGTATGCCGGTCCCAAGACAGGACAAAGAGGCCGTCCGAAAAAGTTCACCGGAGATGTCGATCTCAAGAAACTTGACATGAGCATATTCGAGACCTTTGCTTCCGGCGACATTGCCATCCACTCGGCAATCGTATGGGCTGTCAGTTTAAAGCGAGAAGTCAAGGTCGTCATAGCAGACTTCAACGAGCCTGACAAAAAGGCTCGGTCCAGAAAAGTATTTTTCTCGACCGACACATCGAAATCGGCCATTGACATATTTGAAATTTACAGAACTAGATTTCAAATCGAGTTCCTGTACCGTGACGCAAAGCAATATACTGGCCTGTGCAATTGCCAGTCAAGGAATAGCGGCACCTTGGATTTCGCCTTTAACATGTCGCTATCCACAATCAACATTGCGAGACAGTTCGGAGCTCAATACAGCACCACTCTTTCGGTCGGTGATGTCAAAGTGCTGCTGCACAATGCTGCGATGGTCGAACGATTATTTTCCATGTTTGGAAACAGCCCGAACTTGAAGATAAATAACACTGATTTCAAAGAACTATTATTCTACGGCGTTCGCGCCGCGGCGTAAAACTTATAAAATTAACGAACTATTGATTGACTGATAAGACAAAAAAATAGCAAAGTTTATCTACACTAACTTAGTATTCTTCTCTAAAAAGAAACATTATGACAGAAAAGGAAATAGGCAGTAAACAGAGTATTAATTCTGTGGCGATTGATAGTGAGGAAACTTATCAGGGTATTGAGAATGTGAAGAAATGCACGGAGACTTGCGAAAGTTCAGAATTGCAATCGCAGGATGACATCAAAAAGGCGTATAAGAAGTTGATTGATATATTGAAAGCTTCGCAGAGTGAAATTTTAGAAATACAGGGCATAAATTCACAGTTCAATACTGTAAAGGAAAAGATAGCCTTTGCTTTTGATGGGCCAATCAGGGAATCTCAGAAAGAATTGGAGACGGCACTGAAAGATACTGTATGGGATAACTTGGTTATTGCTTTCTTTGGAGAAACAAATGCAGGAAAAAGTACGATAATAGAGACTTTCCGAATCCTTTTTGATGATAAGCGCAAAAAGGAAGATGGCTTGATTGTAGGTGATGGCAGACACGACTTTACTAAAACTTATGAAGAATACAAATTGTCAATTGCTGGACATCCTTTTACTTTGATAGATGTCCCTGGCATTGAAGGCGATGAATCTGAATTCAAAGATGTTATAAGAACTGTTTTGCATAAAGCTCACTGTGTCTTTTATGTTCAAGGACACAACAAGAAACCTGATAGGGCAACGGCTGAAAAGATAAAGAAATATTTAGGCGATTGGGTAAAAGTTTATTCAATCTATAATGTTCGTGGCAGTGTAGGGAACTATGATGAAGAGGAAGAGCGAGAAACTTTGCTTACAGCAGGTGTCCGTAAAACAGAAAGTCTTATACGGTCAGAGTTCAAGTCAATACTAGGAGATGTTTATGCCGGTCATGTCACTCTTCAAGGCTTATTGGCTATGTCTGCAAAGGCAGCGTTTTCTCCAAAGCGTGAGGATTTGGTTAGGGGGCAGCAGAAACTCTTGAAATATTTTGATGGCTCTGCTGATAAAGTATTGGAATTTAGTCAATTTAAAACTTTGACTAACCTTGTAGAACAGAAATCATCTAACTTTAAAGCTGAAATTATAGAGGCGAATAAACAGAAACTTGTGTCCTTGGCTATAAAAGTAGCGGCTGATATAGATGACGTGATGAACTCTCAGAAAGATTATCTTGCAAATTTGAAATCTAATTTGCAGATTGTAGAACGTGAGGTATGTAATAATAGTTTGGATTCTGCAGCAAGAAATATAACAAATAAAACCAAAAATGCCATAGATAAATCTTATGGCAATTTGAAGGCTGATATTTTCGAGCTAATAGACAATAAACCTGAAGATGTTAAATGTAAAGCGAATAATTTTCAGCAACTTAGACTTCGAGAGTTGAGAAATAATATAAATGCCATCGTGCATTCTGAACTTTCAAAGGTTAGTGATACTGCAAATCGGAAAATTAAAAATTTGGATGGAGTAAATATACAGCCGATAAGTTTTGGAAATTCAATCAATTTGAATAATGATATAGATTTTACGGGTGCGTTAGAAGAACTAGATATAAATATTGAGGATGTATTGGGTTGGGCAACGAAAACTGCGGGCACAGCTGCAGCAGGGGCTCTGTTGGGTTCTGTTATACCAGGGGTGGGAAATTTGATAGGGGCTATTGCGGGGGGTGTTATCGGTGGCGTTGCTCATGCTCTCTCAGGCGATGGAGGAAAAGCTGATGCTAGGAAAAGTGTCTCTGATGCAATTGGAGAAGCTAAACAACGAGCAAAGCGTAACATAATTGCCACGTTAAAGCCTACGCTTAATGAAATTGATGGTCAGAAAAGGCAACTTCGTAATTCCATAAAAGCAGAATTGGCTAATATCGACAGTTTGCAAGATACCCTTGATCGTTTTGGTGAAGAAATAAATGATTTTGTAAACGTAATAAAGCATAAACACTATGGAAGAATTTAATATAACAAGCAAGAAGTTACAGAAACTTACTTCCTTGAAGGCTCTTTTGCAAAAGGGGGTAGAGTATATTCCTGAATTGCAATCTTATCTAGGAAAAATAGACAGTATTATGAGTACTATCGCAGATGGTGAGATTAGTGTAGTCCTGTTAGGTAGTTTCTCTGATGGTAAAACCAGTGCTATAGCTGGTATGTTGGGGCGTTTGGAAGATAATATGAAGATCGATAATGACGAATCTTCGGATGATCTTACCGTTTATCGACCAAAGGATTTGAAAAAGGGATTCAAGATAATAGACACTCCGGGATTGTTCGGAACAAAAGAACGAGAAATAGATGGGAAAAATGTTAGATTTTCGCAGATAACAGAACGCTATATATCAGAGGCTCACATTATAATATATGTATGTGATGCGGTCGTGCCATTGAAAGATAGCCACGTGGAGATAATTCGACGCGTTATGAGAGATTATCATAAGTTGGATAATACTATATTTGTTATCAACAAGATGGATGAGGCAGGATATGACTTGATGGATGAGTGCGATTTCTCTAATGGTTGTAAAATTAAGAAAGATAATCTTGTCTCTCGTTTACGCAGTACAATCAACTTGTCTCCAGATGAAGAGAAAAGACTGCATATTGTCTGTATTGCAGCAGATCCAAAGGGAAAAGGGTTACAGCATTGGTTCTCGAAGATTGACAGTTACTATGAGCGTTCTCATATTAGGGATTTAAGAAATTGTGTAAATGCTGTAGTGAATAATGTTGAGGTGGATAAGTTGTCATCATCAACTTATGAAACTTCAGTGACAGATGTTGTTGATGGACTTTATAAAGCTATCTCTTGTACGGAAAAGCCAGTCTCTAAAGCTATTGTAAAGATGGAGAGAGATTGTGAGGAAATAGAGGAAGATGGCAAGCATTTGAAGTCGGAATTGACGTTGTCACGTAATGAACTTCGCAATGCTATCAATGAAGTTAAAAATGATGCTCTTAGGGAAATAAATGGTGCCTCTTTAGAGACAATTGGTGATGTGATTTCTTGCCAGCTTGGAGTGCAAGACAATAAGGTCACCTTTTATGTTTTCCAAGATAAACTTAGTGCTTTGATAGAACAATGTTGTGAAGCTAACGCCAATAATATCAATATGGCAGCAGTAAAGGTGCAAAATAGCTATTCTATGCAAGATGCTATGTTGAACGATGCAGTAAAGTTTGGTGTTGACCAATTAAAAAACTTGAATGTGTCTGGTGAGCAGATTAAGGCTATTCGTGATGTAATAGCCAAAGGTTATAAATTCAAGCCGTGGGGTGCCATTAATCTTGGGAAAAACATTACAAAGTGGGCAGGCCGTTTTGCAGCGGGAATAGGTTTTGCTTTTGAACTGTATGATTGGTATAAACAGTATAAAGACAAGAAAAAGTTGGAAGAGTTGAAGAAGGCTTTGTCTGATGCCGTTAATGATAGCATAAGTGCGATATTTAAGACTTTCGAGTCTGAGGCGGAATATTTCAAGAATTATGCGCCTTCTTATCTTCTGCTTTGTCAAAAAATAAAAGAACGTAATGATGAGATTGTATCTCTCAAGCAGAAAGTTGCAGACTTGGAGAAATTCAAGAAGGATATAGAAATGTGGCGAAACTCTGCCGAGTATGTTGATTTCGAGAAAGTGTAACGATTAAAATATTTGAAATTATGAGTGACGAAAAGATTAAAACAAAGAAAAAGGAGAAGAGCCTTTGGAAGGAGTTAGGCGGTGCAGCTCTGGCTGTGGCATCCTTAGTGTTTGTGTTAAAAGGAAATAACAAAACTCCCAATTCTAAAAGCTGAGGGACTGTTGATTGTTTGGTGAAGTATCAATTTTTTTGATAGTGATAATAAATGATAGTGTAGTTATAATCGATTGACTATGAACGATATTCAGAGAAATAACAATGGCGGTTTGCTGGAGAAAGGAATAGATATAATGAAGGATCCTAAATCTAGCACGGCTGCAAAAGCAGGTGCTGTGGGGATAGTTGCCATCGGTGCGATTGCGTTAGTGGCAAAAACCACATTGGATGTTATGGGAAAACATTGAGTTGATTATCTCATTAATAGATCTCTATGCCACAATTAGTAACCTACGGAAGCGACCTTCTGCGGATCAACACGCAGAAGAACAGTATTGAATATTCATCGAACGGGGGCAGGACTTGGCTGAACAGGTTCTGTATGAGTTCGGTGGGGACGTTCCGGGATCTGCTGGTGATGGGGACGGAAATATTCGCGGCCACATCGAAGGGGCTTTATTGGTCCCGGAACGGTGGGGCGACTTGGACCACGCGGTACAACAATTCCGGGGTGGGGGAGTTCCTCACGCTGGCGACGGATGGAACAGCACTGCTGGCGACTACCACAAAGGGACTATATGCCTCGCGGAACCAAGGGATGTCTTGGGAACGCAGGAGGTAGGAATATTCAATTGGAAGGAGTGCTATGCAGGAAGTGTCCGTGAGGCAAAACCTATTCGGACACTTCCTTTTTTCTTAGTGTTTGGCAAGCGCTTCCACTGCTGCCTTGTCAAGGCCAGTACACTTGACAATAAATTCTATAGGGGTGTTAGCTCCTATCATACGCAAAGCTATGGCTTCCCTTTCGGCTACCTTACCTTGCTCCAGCCCTTGTTCTCGCCCTTGCTTGATCCCTTCCTCACGCCCGAACTCCCTGGCGTAGGCTATCTGGTTGTAAGTATCCCGTTCGTTTATCATATTGCTGACAT